>VOFK01002592.1_pt1 | contig 22917 bp, 39 predicted proteins | sample 5384121 | NCBI WGS metagenome assembly VOFK01 (sample SAMN12384730, study PRJNA508395) | human gut metagenome | isolation source: healthy gut J | host: Homo sapiens | reverse complement strand
TCGGTACTTCGTTCAGTTACGTATTGCTGGCGCGACATCCATCCGACTGCGAGTTGGGTCAGCCGTTCCTGGATGAGAGAGGAGCTATAGTGCCGTCTGCGCATGGGCCGACATTCAGGCACAAGTTTCCGCCCCGGCTGACGGTATCCACCAGCAGCTCGATAAGCTCGCTTTTCGCTCAGGTAGTCGGCAACATCACTCGTTGCGGTTGTAGGCCGAAGCTCGCGCCGATACTACGGTTTCTTCCCATTTGCGGCGGCCGAGATTCTGCTGGGCCTCCTGTTCCCGCCACGGCCGGGCTGTTGACCTCGCCGTATTCACAGGAGAGGTAGCCGCCGTGCAGGCCGCGGGTATCACGTCCCCAACGGTCGTTGATGACGATCTCATCCCTGACGGAGGATTCGTTATACAGCCAGGTGATGAAATCCAGGCTGTGCCACTGCTCGCTGGTGTATGACCATTCGCCGTCGGTAAACAGAAGGTTCGGGCGGTAAGCCTCCACAAGCTCTTTCATCTGCGGGATCATCTTTTCCACCGCATAGCGGGGAATGTCGGCCTTTGGCGGCGTCTTCCACCTTCATCACCGGATGAAACCACTCCAGCAAACTGTAATACAGCCCGCGGCGCAGACCATTTTCTCCGCGGCACCCAGCAGCTCGCCGACGATGTCGCGGTGCGGGCCGATATCCACGCTGTTCCAGTTCCAGCTGTAATAATGCTGGGCCACAGGCAGAAGCCGTCGTGATGTTTGGAAACCAGTACAAGGTATTTCGCGCCCGCCCGCTTGAACAGCTTTACCCACTTGTCCGGATCAAACATTTTCGGCTTTCCACATTCCGGCAAAATCTTCATAACGGAAGTTTTCACCGTATACCGTTTATGGAAGTCGTAGTAGGGCGGGTATTTCTGGGCGATCTGCCAGCCATACCATTCGGAATAGGCCAGCCCTGTGGATTCAACCTCGCAGCGTTTTTGGCGCGTAGGCGGGGACGGGTACAGCCCCAGTGAACAAAAGATACCGAGCTTTGCGTCGTCATACCATTCCGGCAGCGGGCGGGGAGTCGATGCTGTCCCAGGATTTTTCGTATGAAGCCATGACGTTCTCCTTTTTGGAAATTCCGCTGATGCCGGCGGTTAGTTGAAATAGAACTGCGTGTTCCAGACGAGCCCGTCATGCGTTTTTTCCCGCCTCATAGGCGCTGTAACGGCTGATTTTGACGTACACCACGCCATCCTTCATCGCGTCGGTAAGGGCGACAGACAGCACCTTCTGGTTGGAAGCCGACTGTACGCCTGCATCGTTGGAATCCGCCACTTCAGTCCAGTTCTGTCCGTCTCCGATATGCTGACCTTGTAAGCGTTGGCGATGAGCATGGAGATACGCAGCTTGCTGACGTCCATCTTATCGATGCCGAGCGCCTCGAAGAAGGCGTCGCTGCGGGTATCGTATTTGTAGACGATGGCGGGAATCCGGATCGGGATTCAGGCAGCGGGCGGTGTTTTCGTACAGGAAATTGTTTACGTTCAGATTTTCATCCAGCAGAGCGGCCTCGTTTTCGGTGCCTGCCCGTACCATAGCGTCAGGATCCCGTTCCTTGTCCAGCTTATCCAGCAGGGAGGCGGAGGTCAGGTTGGTCAGCAGCCGCAGCTTGATCAGCTTGGCAGACTTGCCGGTCAGCTGCACCGACATCTCAAACTTCATGTATACGGTTTTTTCCGCCGGCGGCATAGTCGGTGATATCCAGCGTGTTGGGACTGGGCGGATTTTCCCCGCTCTTTGCTTGCGTACAGTTCGGTATAGTTCTCGCCGTCGTTGGATACCGATACCTTATAAAGACCGGATGTGGTCAGCATCAGCCGCGCCTCTCAGTGACCTCCGGCGAGGTGACGAAGCGGTGAGACCATCGCGTTGTCGCCTGTAACCTCGCGGATGGAAGTGAAGCCGGTTTCGGTCACTTTGTTTTCATCGAGGCTCAGCAGGGGGTACGTGCGGTTTCGAATTGCTTACCGGGAGAAACTCCAGCTGCCCCACCGGATCAGGCGTCGGACTGAACCGCACGCGGGAAAACCGGACCGTCCGACTTGAGTTTGAGATATACCTTTTCCGGACAGACCGTCCAACCGTGCGTACCAGGTGGCGCCCACCTTATGCATCGGCAGATCGGTGAAGTTCTCATTATCGGCGGAAATCTGGGCGGAAACATCGTCCGCAGCCACCATAAGGTCGCCGTCGGCCACATCCGTGCTGAGGGGCAGGAGATAGGTAAATTCACCCCGACGGCCTTCTTCGGTCATCTCCGCCGGACACCAGATAAGCGCCGTCTTCGGTCGTACGGATGTCAAAGGCTTCCGCTGTCTCCGTGCCTTGTCGGTGGTCAGATAAAGGGCGTACAGTTCCACACCGTCGGTATTTTCCGGTGTCTGGTCACCGAAACGGACGTACAGGGGCTTGCCTTCCTCGATAAGATCGGAGGCGTCAAAGCGCAGCGTGGTTTTGTCTTCGCTTTTTCCCTTGGCGACAACCGTCCAGTGCAGGTAATCGGAGGACACCTCAATCTGATAATCCCCCTTGACGGTAACATCAAATTTGGCTTCCTTCACACCGTCGGCCAGATCAAAATGATAGATGAAGTAATCCTGCGCGTCCGCGATGCGGCTGCCCGCGGCCGCGTCATAGTCGCTGTAATCGGTGGCCTTATACAGAAAGCCCATTTCGCTGCGGGTCATGCCGGACTGGAAGGAGGCGGTGGTCACATCGGTGAACTCCCGGCCGTAGTACTGCCGGTAAAGATCCGCCAGCTGGTTGGGCGTGACCGCCACATAATCCTCACCGAGCGTCTCCATGATGGCCTCCACGGTGGAGGGATCCTGCGACCAGCCGTACAGGGAGATCGCATAGAAGCCGGTGCACCCCCGTCGGCCTGATGAGATTGGTGGCTTCCTTTCCGTTGCTTGAGCATCACCGGCGTATCCCGGAACAGGAAGTGGGGAGAGGTCGTTGTTGTAAGTTGGTGTTCCCGGTTTCGAGATAGCCGCAGAAAATGGCGTTGAGGTTTTCCATCTTTTCGGCATAGGGAAGAGGATCCACGACATCGGGCTGCAGCACGCGCATGGCATTTTTGCCGATGCGGGAGAAATGCTCGTCGCTGAGCGCGAAGTAATTCATCCTGCGATTCCTCCGGCGGGGTGTGATACACATAATCCACGCCTGCTTCCGGATAGGCCAGCCCGTCACCCTGCGACCAGTTCTGCCGGTAATAGCGGATGATGTTTGGGTTCATATCCCCAGCAGGCGGGCGCGATTGTCCACCCGATGGAGTATTTGCCCTTCGAAGGAGACTGGAACATCGTGGGCATACGGTACTGGAGGTAGGAGTTGTTGTCGCCTTCCGGAGAAGGTGAACGCTACGTATTTTTTGGTGGGATCCAGCGTGATTTTCTCTTCCTCCACCTTCAGTTCCTCGTAGGGGAGCCCGCTGGTCCAGCTGACGTTGAAGGACTCGTAGCTGACCACCACAAACTTGTAATTTCGGTCAGCAGCGGCACTTGAGTGATCCTTCGTCCGCCTGAAGATACCAGCAGCCGAAGATGGGGTGTTGGGTTTGGAAACATTGAGAATGGACAGTTCCATCTGCCGTTCCGCCTCGGTCGCGTCGGCGGCGAAGATGCGGTTGTAGATGAAAATTTTGTTGGCGACATAGTAGTCGAAGGCCGCCGCCTGGAAAAGCCTGCGTTATGGCCGAGCACTTCCTTGTTCATCGTGTCCCCAAAGGTAGCCAGCGCGTATTTGTATACCCGCATCCACACCTCGCGGCTGCCGCGCTCTTCGGAGAAGGAAACCGTCGGCTTCCTTTTCCATAAACTTGGTGGTATCGCCCAGTATCTCCAGTTCAAGGCCGTATTCCTCCTTGAGGGTGTTGTACTGGATGTAGTTGAGCGCCACAGCTTCATACTGGCCGCACATCATCAGCGTCAGGTTGAGCAGCGCCATATCGCCATACCGGGTCGGATAACCGTCCCGGCTGGCCATCGCGTTGTCGCTGAGCCGCTCATGGTAAATGACCGCGCCCTTGATTTTGTCCTTGTTTTGCAGGATCATCTCGTAAGGATCGGTATATTCGACCTTCTCGAATGCCTCGTCTCCGGTATACAGGGTGTCGAGCTGCTCAAACCAGAAGGCGGAGCCGTTGAAATTTTCCGGTCCCTCCCCCATCTCGTCATGGATGATGTACATGCTCGGCTGCACCGGTTGACATTGCCCTGCAGGGTGGTCATCATCATCAGATCCGCATTGCTGAACGCATCCATGTTGATCCACTGGATGGTTTTGGAGGTTTCCCTGCGCCGGTTTGGGGATAGCCACCTTGCCTGAAACGTCGATATTGTTTTTTCCGCCACCGGGCGGGTGATCACTTCGCGTTCCAGGCACCTTTTCTTTGCCGCACCCGGAAAACAGAGACGGCGATCAGCGAGGCGGCCGTGAGTACCGCCAGAGCGGCGGGAAATCGGTTTTTTCATATGCATCTGCCTTTCTGACGCTTTTACGCCTTACCTTCTGTCTTACCTTTGCGTTTGCTGCGTACGAGCAGCAGCAGCACCGTCAGCCGCCGGCCGCCAGGATTACCGCCGCCGCCGATGCCCACCCACAGCCAGGGAAAACCGCCGGTCGTGACGGTGGAGCGGGTCGCTTCGGGTTCCTGCGGCTTCTGCAGCTTTTCACAGTCGGGGAAGCTGTCGGGAAGGGTCTTGCCGTAATCAAAATCCGGGGTTTGGAGACGGGCGTACGGTTCCGGCACGCCCTTGGTGGAAAATTTCAGGCTGTACAGCAGCAGGATGTCGGAGGCCGAGGTGTTGCGGATTTTCAGGTACAGCACCTTGTCGGTACTGTTAGTCAGGACATCCTGGATACGGATGGCGTCGGTCGCCTTGCCGACGTTGGTGACGGTGGAGAAGTTTTCGCCGTCGGTCGACGCCGTCAGGTCGTATTTGCCCTGTGCATCGATGACCACGTCAACGCCGTTGACATCGTTCGGCAGGTCGAACTTGTACACGATTTCGCCGCCGACATCCACACCCCGCACCTTGCTGAGGCTTGCCGTCTGCCGCATGGAGGAACCGATGCCGCGGTCGTTATTGAGTATGCTGTACAGGTAATCCGCTTCCGCGCCGCTGAAGGCGGTGAAGCCGCCCTCGGCCCACATCTTTTGATGTCACGGCTACGCCGAGCGAATCCACAAATCCGCCTTCGGCCGTGCCGGTCACCCGGACATACAGGGTACGGCTGCCCCGCAATAGGCGGACAGATCGAACGTTGGTGGGCGGGTGCCGGAACTGCCGAGCTGCGAGGTCAGCAGGTTCTCGAAAACCGCCGTCCGGACGGGTGGAGATGTCAATTTTCACGCCGCCGGAATAGGTGGCAGCATACAGCCGGGCGGTATCCACGCCGTCAGCGAAGGGGAGTTTGAACAGCAGGCTGCCTTCCCCGTCGAGATAGTAGTTCGGGAACGCCTCATAGGCAAAGTAGGTGCGCAGGCCGGAGGCCTCCAGATAGCGCATGCCGTCTTCACCGTGCGCCTCAAACTGTACGCCTCTGTCGATGGCCGGCGTGCCGCTTTCGATCATCAGTTCGAACAGCATGCCGTAGGCACCTTGATCTGCAGCCTGAACTTGTTCTGCGCATTTTTGAGTGCGTTGGTTTCGTCCAGATTAAAAAATGTAATAGCCGCGGCCGCTGCCGTTGGGATGGTAGTCGGTGGTCAGGACATCGTAGGTTTTCGCCTTCGTCGGTGGAAACCGAGAAGGTCATGTCAGCCAGACCATAGATTTTTCAGGCGGGCCGATTGCAGGCCGTCCGCCAGATCGAATTCATAGGTAACCTGTTTGCCGTGGAACAGACGGACATTGTTCGGCAGCGAGGCGTTGGTATCCGCCCTCAAAGCCGTCGATGCTCATGCCGTCGTTGGTGCTCTCAAAATAGCCCTTGTAATCGACGCCCAGACCGAACATGTATTTCTCTTCTGCGGCGGTGCCGGGCTTGAAATAAACATAGTCCGCATCCTTGGGCACGTTCGGGTTGGCATTGGTCTGCACCGGCGGTTCGGATTCTTCCCGTGTGGCGGTCAGGGTCTGCAAGGTTTTCCCCGTCGTTGGCGGAGAAACGCAGGAAGAAGGTGCCGGTACCGCTCATATCAATGGCTTTGTCCACCCGTTCTCCCTTGAGCGGTACCCAGGTCTTTCCGTCAAGGCTGACCTCGGCGGTGGCCTGCGCGCCCTGCGTCTGATAGGATACGGTGTATCCGCCGCCGCCCGGTGCAAATGCAGCCGGAAGGTGACCTGTCCGCCGTTTTGATAAACACGGTAGGAATGGAGCTGTTATAGAAATAACGGCTGGTATCCTGGGACAGAATCCCACAGCCCCCTGCAAGCTCTCTCCCAGAGGATCCAGAGTATAGCGGCCGGGCGGATTTCTGCATCCTGTGCATCCAGCAGCACGCCGTTGACTACCACCGCGTCAGTGCCGTTGCAGGCAATGCGCACGGTGAATTACGACTGGATGCCGTCAGGGGCATTGTCGGCCGTCAGGTCATAGATCGCTACGCCGCGGTCAAAAACGGCCGCCCTGGTCGTTGCGTGCCTTAAGAGCTGTATATTCGCCGCCTTCCGGTTTGACCGAGACCACACCGTCCTTCATATAGATTTTCAAAAGGGCGGAGTCTATGGTGTCCGGCAGATCGAAATCGTATTCCACATAATCCCCTGCGCTTTGCAGCAGCAGGGTTTTGTTGTCCACCTTGTCATCCTCGCCGCCGGTGAAAGCATCGGTGTAGCCCTCCACAATGCTGCCGCCGCCGAAACGGTCGGCGTTGGAGATCCTTAACCGGCAGATAGACGTAGTTTTTTCCTCAACCGTACGGAAGACCGGCGTAATGGTCAGTCCCTTGAGGAAGGCATCGCCTATCTCCGCAGTGAACCGGATGTAGAACGCCCGGCTGCGCGGCAGCTCCATTGCTTCCTCGATTCTGCCGCCGGCGGGAAGAGGGATGCCATGCGGCGCCGTCCGCGCTGATTTCCGCCTTGAGTTCCGCACCGGCCTGCGTGTAGGCGTACTGGAAGCCCAGCGCCTCGTCGGTGAAATTGAAATGGAAGACAGCCGATTCGCCGGTGTGCAGGAATACGGTCGGTTCGGTGCCATCGAGAAAGTACCGGCTTGCCCCCTGTGAAATGGTGTACAGGTTCTGCAGATAGCTTTCCCCCAGCGGGTCCAGAGTATAGGCATCCGCGAGCTCGGGCTCCGCTGCCACAATCGCCATTGACTGGAGCACTGTAGAGCCTGCCGCGCTCTCGATGCGCAGAGTGAAGCGCCGGTCGTCGCGGGACAGGGGCATTGTCGGTGTTCAGGTCGTAGATGGCTACATTGCGGTTAAAGCTGCCGCCCTGATCGTTGCGGGCCGTGAGCACGGTATATTCGCCGCCCCTCCGGCTTGACCGATACCACGGCATCCTTGATGTACAGCTTGAGCTGCGCAGAAGTGATTGCGTCGTCAGGGGTCAAAGCGGTATTCAACATATGCGCCCGCGTCCCCAGCAGCAGGGTTTTGTTGTTAACGAGCGCATCGTCACCGCCGGAATAGGAATCCAAGAAATTTTCAGTAATATTCCCGCCGTGGGCCGAGGTGTTCGACAGATCAAACACCGGAGAGTACCAGGTGCTGCCCACCGGTACAGCCGCGTACTGGGGGGATAATCTGCAGGGTTTTCAGGAAGGCATCGCCCACGTTTGCTGTGAAGCGCAGGTAGAATACATTGCCTTCTCCCGGCGCGGCCGTATCCTGAAGCTGCCCGCTTTCACCGGGCAGTGCGGTCCACGTGCTGCCGTCCGGGCTGACCTCGGCGGTCAGGGCTGCGCCCAGTCCGCTGAAGGTATAGGTGAAGCCCTGCGCACTGTCGTCGTAATTGAAACGGAAGGTCACATGCTCACCGTTGTGCAGGAATACAGTCGGCACATTACCATCCGCAAAAAATACCGGGTTGTGCCGGCGGAAACATCGTTCAGCACGCGCAGGTAGCTCTCGCCCAGAGGCTGCAGCTCGTAAGCGGCAGAGAGCTCGTTCTCTTCGGTCTGCAGCAGCAGGGAGTTGAGCACGACCGTAGCGCCGTCATAACGGATGCGCAGCGTAAAGCGCCGGCCTTTTCCGGAGAGCGCATTGGTTTCATCCAACGCATAAATCGCCACACCGCGGTTGAAGCCACTGCCGTTTTTCGCGGTCAGCGCAGTGAACTCGCCGCCTTCCGGCTTGACCTCCACGAGGCCGCTGGTGATATACAGCTTGAGCAGCGCGCTGTCCACGTCATCGGCCAGATCCAGATCATATTCCACGAAAGTCGCCCGGCTGCTGGAGCAGCAGGGTCTTGTTGTCCACGCGATTGGCATCGCCGCCGTCAAAGGCATCGTTGTAGTTCTCCGCAATTCCGTCGCCGCCATAGCGGGTGGCGCTTGCGAGAGTTCAGCGGCAGATACAGATCCCGTCCGGCATCAATGGAGGCATAGGAGGGGATCAAAGACAGGGGTTTTGAGGAAGGTTTCGCCGTCCCTGGCGGTGAAACGCAGGTAAAAAATGTTCCCTTCCGGCAGGTCGACCACATCCTGAATCCGTCCGCTGTCCGCGGGCAGTGCGGTCCACGCCGAGCCATCGGTGCTGACCTCGCCGGTCGAGAGGAGTGCTTCCGGCGATGCCGTACTGATAGGTCAGGCCGGTTACGTTATCGGCATAATCGAAGCGGAAGGTCACGTATTCGTTCGGGTGCAGATAGACGGTGGGAACAGTCCCATCGGCAAAATACCGGGTTGCACCGGCGGAGATGTCGTACAGCTCGCGCAGGAAGCTTTCGCCCAGCGGCTCGAGCATGTACGAGCCGGTCGCTCCGGCTGTTCGGCCTGTACAATCAGCCCGTTGAGCACAACGGCCTGTCCGCCGAAACTCACGCGCACGGTGAATTGTTTGTCGGTCGAGGCCAGTGCATCGGCTGTCGTCAAATCGAAAAGATTGACGCCGCGATCGGCAGGAGAACCGTTTTTGGCGGTCAGCGTCCGCCATTCACCGCCGGCGGCTTTTACCGAAACAACCGCGTGTTTGGCGTGCACTTTCAGGACGGCGGCACTCACGCCGTCATCCAGGTCGAAATCGTATTCTACCGCGTCACCATCGTTCTGCAGCAGCAGGGGTTTTGTTGCCGCAGGCGTCGGTGCCGCCGATGGAGTGTCGAGAAAGTTTTCCGCGATGGTTGACCCGCTGTAGCGGGAGGCATTGGTCGATCCTTCACCGGTATGTACACATAAAGGTGTCGCCGGACGGGACCGTCTGCTGCAGAAGGGATCACGCCGGTGCCGAATATTGTCGCTGTCAGCAGTGCAGCGGTCAGCACCAGACTCATCAGCCTTGTTTTCATGCACTCCGATTCCTTTCTTCCTTCAAAGAGGTTTATCCTTTTACACCGCCCAGCGAAATGCCGCCGATGATGCTTTTCTGGAAAATGGTGAAGAAGATGAAGTTGGGGACTGCCGAGAGTACCAGCAGGGGCAAAGACGTAGGAATAATTCATGATGCCGGTCTGGGTATTGGTCATGAGTACGCCGATATTGATGGTGCGCAGATTCGCGTCGGTGAGCATCAGTGTGGAGATGGCCACCTCATTCCAGTAGCCCATGAAATTGATGATAGCCATCGAGGCGATGGCGCCCCTTGGCCATCGGGATAACGATGTGGAAAAAGCTTGCGCACCTCGCCGCATCCGTCGATGAGCGCGGCCTCCTCAATGGCCTTGGGGAAGGAGCTGAAAAAGCCCTGCATCAGGATGATGGTGGAGGGGAGCGAAACCGCAACAAACACCGGCACCACGCCAAGCAGTTTATTGGTCAGCTCCAGCTTGTCGACAAACAGGTACATCGGCATGATATACCCGAAGAAAGGGACGGTCTGAATCGTCAGCAGGAAAATGGTGAACAACGCCTTTCCCTTAAACTGACGTGTGCCCATCGCATAGCCGGCCAGCAATGCCACGGCCACCATCACCACCAGTGATACCACCGACAGGAAAACGGTGTTGAAAAGCATGGTACCGAAGCCGGTGTATTGAACGCCGCCGACCTTACCGGTAAACGCCATAGTCATGTTGGCTTTGAGGGTTTCCCAGGGCTCCTTGGGCAGCGCGAAAGCGCTGTTGTAAAATTCCGCGTTGGTTTTCATGGAGGAAATTACCATGAAATACAGCGGGAACAGCATTAGAAAAATGTTGAACCACAGGTAAAAAGCTCCCGCGGGATTATGTACCATTTACGCCGCGCGCGCAGGAGCAGGGAGGATTTTGGTTTAGCTTTCATTCGTTCATCCGCTCCTTTCTCAATCGCGGCGGGTCTTGCCGTAGTTGGAGATGCGCATATACACCAGCGAGAAGATGGAGACAAACAGGGTCAGCAGCAGCCCCATCGCCGCGCTGTAGCCATAGCCGTTGCTGCTGGTCTTGCTGCTTTTCGTACAGCAGGATGGCGATGGTTTGGGTGGAACCGGCGGGTCCGCCGCCGGTCAGGGCGTAGATGAATTCAAAAGATTTAAAGGAACCGATGATCGACAGGATGGTCCATGAGGAGATCACCGGCCAGATCATGGGGACCGTGATCCGCCACAGCATCTGCCAGCCGTTGATGCCGTCGAGGATAGCCGCCTCGCGGATTTCCTGAAGAGATGTCGTTGATGGCGGTGGTAAACAGGATCAGCGTCATGCCGCCGCCGACGCCGACCAGGCCGATCCCCCATGACCACGTATAACGTGATCCGGGGATCGCCCAGCCAGTTGACCGGCGTCTGCACGCCGAAAACATTGCGGATAAAGGTATTCATCAGACCGGAGGCGCTGGGCATGAGCATCATGCTCCACAGCCGTCCCATCGTAATGGCGGAAACCACCGTCGGCACATAGAAGATGTAGCGGTAGAAATTCAGCCATTTGTGATGTGCCACCATGTTCGCAAGCAGCAGACCGCCGCCTAGTGTCGTGATGACGCTGAACATCGCCAGCACGAGGGTGCGCAGCATGGCCGGTCCGAAATCGTTGCGGTGAAGACATCGGAGAAATTGCTGAACCCGGCGAAGGTCCAGTCAGAATTGACCGATTCGATCCGGAAAAAAGCTCATATATACGCTCATCAGGATCGGAATACCCACAAAGATGAACATAAACAATGGGCAGGCAGAATGTAGATATACGGTGCCAGCCGGCTGCCGGAGCCGTCCATGCGGACGGCGCAAAGCTGTATTGCCTTTCAAGAGAACCTCTCACTCCCGATCAGTCATGCGGGAGAGCGTCTCTCCGGCGGCCGTTGTCATTTATCCATTACGTTGGGAGTTTTGGTAGTCAGCAATCAACTTGGCGGCTGCAGCAGAATCGGATTTTCCCGTCAGCAAGGGAAGAGCCTGCGTTGAGCAGCTGTACGTCAATGCCGGAGGCGGAATAGCTCTGATAGAATCCGCTCACGCCGCCTTCGTTGATGGCCTTTGATGACATCCGTGAGTACCGGATTCGCAGAAGAGATATCCACATCCTTGCGGATCGGCAGCAGTTCAAATTCCAGCAGCTTGGCCTGCGCTTCCGGGGTCAGCAGGAACTCGAAAAGCTTTTTGCATTCGGGGATATGCTTGGAGTTGGCGTTGATCGCCAGCACGTCGGAATACACGCCGCTTGCGAGCGGGGCCATCAACCTCACCCGCCGGCAGCAGAAAAAGCGCCCAGCTCAAAGTTAGTGGCATCGTTGAGGGTCATCAGATCCAGCGACGGCGAAGTCATCATCAGTGCGTTCTGCGCGATGAATTCCATCTGCGCCATATTGGCGTCGTAGCCGGTGATGTTGTCCGCGAAAAATTTTGTCATCGTTGTATTTCTTCAGAAGGTCAAACCCTTCCTTGAAGCCGGGCTGCTCATAGGGGTTATAGTCGGTCAGGGGTGCCGATGAGCTTGTTGAAGTTTTCCGGGGCCATGGTGCGGGCGTGAATCGCCTGCATGAAGTGGGGCAGATGCCAGGTGGAAAAACCGGCAATCAGCGGCTGTTTGACGCGGCACGAATCTTTGCCGCCACATCCTTCAGTTCTTCGTAAGTGGTCGGCACCTTAAGTCCCAGGGCATCAAACTGGGTTTTTGTTGTAATAAATGACCGGGGAGACAAAACCCGCCAGCGGCAGGGGGAGACATACTTGCCGTCGCCGTCCATCTTGTTGTAGGTAGCGGCTTCCACAAAGTTTTTTTTCCACTTCATCGGTAATCACATCGCTGATTTCAATAATACGATTACCTTTGTACAGCTTGGAAGCGACCAGACCGCCCCAGGTAGCCACGATGTCCGGCGCATCGTCTCCGCCGAGGGTGACGGCCAGGCTGTCGCCCAGTGAGCCTTGTGCCTGCGGCTCGATTTTCAGCTTGATCCCCTCGTTCTGGCTTTCAAATTCCTCCTTGACCCACTGGAAATATTCCGGCTGGTTGGTAGACTGGACCCAGATCTTCAGCGTTACGCTTCCGGCCGAATCGCCGCCTTCGGAGGCGTCACCGCCGCCGCTGCAGCCGGCCAGCAGCAGCGCGAAGCAGCCAGGGACAGGACACGAAGGGTATGCCGAACAGTTCTTTTTCATAATACGGCCTCCTAAAATAATGTGCAGATGGTTTTCTGTAGAGTTTGTACCCCATCCTCCGGAACTCATCCGGTGGATGTAACACAGCATAAAAATGAATCGTTTTCATATTTTTCATATAAGGAGGATTATCCCTCTATTGCACCGTATTCTGAATGAATTTTCTTTTGAAAACTTCTTTCTTTTTACAGCAAAATATTCCTTGTAATGTTTTGGAAACAGATAATAGAGGACTAAAAAGCTAATCGTTTAGCTTTTGGTTAAAAAGTTATATCCTCCGGACGGAATCGCCCTCCAGGATGTTTGCCCGAAGCACCACGGTACGGTATACGCCATCGTCTTCCGACTCCATGGCATTGATACGGTTCAGCAGCAAACGGGTACCCTCTTCCGCAATACGGGCAGGGGCTGTTCGGCGAGCCATGAGACGGGGCTTGACAATCTGAGAGGGTGATAGTTGTCGAAGCCAAAAACGGAAATGTCCCGCGGCACGTCAATGTCCAGCTCGTTGAGAGCCATGATGGTGCTCATAGTGGTGAAGTAGTTGATGGAGAAATACAGCCGTTGGCCGTTTATCAAGGGCAAACAGCTGTTTGACGTGATCATATATTGGTGTCGGCGTAATCCACGACTCGGACGAACTCGTCGCGGATGGGAAGGCCGGCGTCCTGCATGGCACGCTCATAGCCTTCGTAACGCTGATCGGCTGTGTAATGTCCCCGGGGCCGCGTACAATGGCGATTTCCCGATGGCCCGGCATCAATAAGCTGCCGCACCGCCTGATAGGCGGCTCCGGCGTTGTCGATTACCACTGTATCGCAGATATCGGTGTCCAGCTTGCGGTCAAAAAAGCACCAGCGGGATATGGTATTTGCCAAAAAGCTGTTTATAATACCAGCCGTCGTTGCCGATGAGGGGTGGCCATGATGCCGTCCACCTGCTTGGAGGCCAGGAAATCGATGGCTTCCCGTTCGCCCTCCATGCTGTTATGGCTTTCACACACAAACAGGGAATATTGATGTTTCCGCAGAGCGGTCACTGCTTCAGAGGCCAGCTCAGACGAAATACGTCGCCAAACTTTGGTACGATAAACCCTACCGTCCGGCTCCGATTGGTTTTCAGCGCGCGGGCATATTCGTTGATATGATAATCCTGTTCGCGGATAGCCTGTTCAAGAAGCACCCGGTTTTCTCCAGGACGTTTCCGCCATTTAAAAAATTTGGATACCGTGGCCACCGAAAGCCCGGGTTGCCCGTGCGATATCCTTGATTGTTGCTGCCATAACCTTCTCACAATCCCTCTGTATTCCATGAGCTAATCGTTTCGCTCGATCAAAAGTATAGCAAAGCGCTTTGTTCTTGTCAAGCGCTTTCGTCTAATTTGTCTATATAAATTCCAAAGACCGTCGAAACAAGGGAGGACTAGCTTTCATCGGAGAGGATGGAAATAGAATATGCGCTAGTGGAAAATATCCGCCGCGATGTACCTGTGCAGGCCTATGCAGGCATTACATCGGAATAGACGAAAGCAGACAGGCCGCGGCCTGTCTGCTTTTACTTTATATATGCGATAATATCCGCCACTTCGCAATCTAATACATAGCACAGGGGAATCAATTGTTTTTTGTGCTGATGTCGCAGCCGTGCTTTTTATCCGGTGTATGGTATTGGCGGAAAAATCCTCTTTAAATATTAACAGATACTCTGTTATCCCCTTCTTTAAGAGGGTGTTATAAAAAGGGTTCGTAGCTAATCAATGTTATCACCGGATTCAGTTTAGTATACCCAAATCTTTGACTATACTCAATATATTAAGTGTAATTGAAAATAAATTAGAAAATGGTTCGTCGTTTTCATATAGAGAGGGGTCTTTATATACGTAATCACAGTGCGGCGGACTGCCGTATCTAGGAAATATAAGTGAAAGAGCGGGTAAAGCGTGTAAAAATGAAAACAACAGCTCAACATTCAAAAGCAAAACAACAGCACTTTCATTCTGGTGTTACTTCTTATTGCTGTTATCATTTTGTGCATTAGTATCTGGATAGTTTTTTTCAAGCAAAATACGCCGGATTTTTTGAGCAAGGGAACAATGTTTCGCAGGAAAGCACTGTTATTGAAAAAGAATGATTCCATCTCCATTCCGGGATATGAGGGGCTCACATTAAAAGCAAATTCTTTTTAAAACAAGACGTTGCTCTCAAGAACCCTCCGCAAAACACTTGCTATTTTTGTGATTGCTTTTTATACTTGGATGACGGTACCTTATTATGGGAATCCGACTACATCGAACCAGGAATTCCTCCCCATTGTATTGACACAGGAATTACCAAAGGGAGCTTATCCAAAACGCCATGCTAAGATATTTCTGTTTTTAAGATGGACGAGGAAAAAACGCCTTTTAATGGGGCCGAAACGAAAGCTGACGCTTCGGGCAAAATAAAAATCTGAAAGGAAGAAATCCCATGAAAAAACTTCTGGCAATCGCAATTTCCCTGTCCTTTGTTTGCTCTTTCTCCAACCGTCGCCTTGGCAGAAAACACAACCGTACTGAACCACAGCAACAGTACCAGACGCAACCTACACGCTGAATATTCCAGCAGACCAAGAAATCCGTTTGGGACAACCAGCGCGAATATTGGTACTATTAGTGTAACAGATTCAGCAGGATTCGCCGAGGGGAAAGACCTACAGGTTACATCTTACGTATGACGCTTTTAAAGCTGACGGCATTTCAACAACCATTCCGTATACTATTTATAAAGTTGCCACGGAAAGTGGAGTAAATACTGTCGGTAGCCCATGGAGTGAAGAGCGTGAAACCCCTGTGAATTCCGGAGGGGTTCTTATATTCCGCGGTCAATCTGGCGGTGGTTGTGATGAACAATTTGTCTTTTCCACTTATAAAAAAATAGAAATCGCCTTAGAATAAAAGCTTCAAGCGAAGACTGGGGCAAAAGCACTTGCGGGAGAGTATTCCAGCACCATTACCTTTACCGCAGAAGTTGTTGCTTCTGAACCATAAAATAATGTGGATGGCAAAAATGAGACTACATAAGGGTAAAAAGTGGATTTATATTTCTTTTTCTTTTTACGTTCGTAATGTACATTTGTATGCCGTGACGGCTTTCGCTCAAAAACACAATTTTAACCGTAACTGTTCCGTCAGAATTTCTGTTGAAAATCGAAATTGACGGAAAAGGCGAGATACAAGTTGGGGAAAAGAGCTTTTCAGAAACAACGGCAATATCCGTTAAAGGCATACGAAAAACTGTTATTACAATCACTCCTGCCGTTAATTATGAAATCGAATCGGTTTCGTATAACGGCGATAAGCAATGGCGGAAAGTTTGCGGAACAACGCTCTTACCTTGCCGCGAGCTACAGGCGATTCTGTTTTAAGCATTACTTTTGCAGAAAAAACGCCTCCGCCGCAAACGGGAGATAAGTGGAATTTACTTTATCTATGCCTTGCTGCGATGATATTTTCAGGTCTGATGGTCGTATGGCTGGCAATCAAAAGAGAAAAATCCGTTAAGGCAACCCGCTCTCCCGAATTACGGGAGAGCGGTTGCCTTTGCTGGGGTACACATTGTGAAAGTGGTGGAATAGTCCTGAATAAATATCCTATGCACGATATCGCTCGGACAGACGGCAGTTCAACCTCCCGCCATTTAACGGAGGCGTGCATGACCGCTTTGGCCCGCGTATCGTACGAGAGTTTGGGGGCATTCCAGACACTGGCAAGCATTGCGGCCGGCTCGCGGCAGCAAAAAATTAGACCCATCATTTCGCTCGAAATGATGGGTCTAACGCATTTTTTAGGGAAATCAAATGATGGGAATGAAAAGCGGCTGGTTACTTTCGCCTCGCTGACAGCAACGCGCAGGCGACGGTCATGCCGACCATGGGGTTGTTGCCGGCGCCGATCAGGCCCATCATCTCCACGTGCGCAGGCACGGAAGAAGAACCGGCAACTGTGCGTCGGAGTGCATACGGCCCATCGAGTCGGTCAGGCCGTAGGAAGCCGGGCCGGCCGCCATGTTGTCCGATGCAGGGTGCGGCCGGTGCCGCCGCCGGAAGCAACCGAGAAATACTTCTTGCCGTTTTCGATCGCCCACTTTTTGGTGCCGGCGACCAGATGCTGGAACCGGTGGGGTTGGTGGAGTTGCCGGTGATGGAAAACTTCCACGCCCTCATGCTGCATGATGGCCACGCCCTCGAGCACATCGTTGGCGCCGTAGTCACTTTGACCTTCGCGCGCTCGCCGTCCGAAAAGGCTTTTCCTCGACGATCTTCAGCTCGGAGGTGTAAAAAATCGTATTCGGTTCCACATAGGTGAAGCCGTTGATGCGGCTGATGATATAGGCCGCATCCTTGCCCAGGCCGTTGAGGATAACGCGCAGGGGGGATTTTGCGAACCTTGTTGGCGGTGCGGGCGATGCCGATGGCTCCTTCCGCCGCCGCAAAAGATTCATGGCCTGCAAGGAAAGCGAAAGCAGCTGGTTTCCTCACTGAAAGCAGCATCTTGCCCAGAGTGCCATGTCCAAGGCCGACCTTGCGCTGCTCAGCGACAGAACCCGGGCACGCAGAACGCCTGCAGCCCCTCGCCGATTACAGCGGAAGCTTCCAGAGGCATCGGTGACGCCGCGCTTTTCAGCGCCAGAGCCACACCCAGGGTATAAGCCCACAGGCGTTCTCAAAAGCGATGGGCTGCACGCCCTTGACGATGGAGTTCCACGTCAATGCCCAGGACGAGGCAGAGCTCGCGGGCCGCTTCCAGGCTGCCCGATGCCATTTTCCGCAAGGAATTTTTCGATCTTGGCGATGCGGCGGTCTTTTCCTTCAAAAACAACATCGTTAGCCATTGATTATGACCTTCCTTCCTACCTAATTATTCCTCGCGGGGATCGATATACTTGGCCGCGCCGTCGAAGCGGCCATACTGCCCGATATTTTTCTCTTGTAAGCCTCGTTAGGCTCCATGCCGTGGCGGATATCCTCGAGCATTTTGCCCAGACGGACAAAACTGATAGCCGATGACCTCGTTGTTTTCATCGAGCGCGATTTTGAGGACATAGCCTTCCGGCCATTTCCAGATAGCGCACACCCTTCGCGCCGGTGGTGGAATACATGGTGCCCACCTGAGAACGCAGGCCCTTGCCGAGATCCTCAAGCCCGGCGCCGATGGACAGACCGTCCTCGGAGAACGCGGACTGGGAACGGCCGTAGGCGAGCTGCTTGAAAATTTCGCGCATCGCCACGTTGATGGCGTCGCACACAAGGTCGGTGTTCAGGCATTCGAGCAGGGTTTTACCCGGCAGGATTTCGGCCGCCATCGCCGCGGAATGGGTCATGCCGGAGCAGCCGATCGTCTCAACGAGCGCCTCCTGCACAATGCCCTCCTTGACGTTGAGGGGTCAGCTTGCAGGTGCCCTGCTGCGGTGCGCACCAGCCGATGCCGTGGGACAAACCGGAAATATCGCTGATCTGCTTCGGATTCGACCCACCGGCCTTCTTCCGGGATGGGCGCGGGACCGTGATGCGGGCCTTTGGCCACGACACATCTTTTTCCACTTCATGGGGAATAATTCATATGCGTACTCCTTTCGGCTTTTCATGCCTTTGTACTTGAGGCGCGGGTCCGCAGCCGGCCGCAGAGGGCGGACAGCGGGACGGGCATTCCCTATGACGTTCTATTATACCCAATTTTCTCTCAGTGCAAGGCGGCGGCGGCGGATCGACGAAAAATTAACAAATCGTTTCGGAAGAAGCTTTGTCCAAAATGGATAAAAAGCCGCACCGGCTGCTGTCAGAGACGCGCGCTGTCGTCCAGACAGATATTGATGGCCGAATGACTGCCGAAATCGAGAACTTCATGGCAGGCGGCGGGGAACCGGGAAATGAAAAAGCGGGCGGTCCAGCACGATGGTGTGATATTCGCCGTTCTCGCCGCAGAACGTCGATGCCGCGCCCGCTGCATTTCCCACCAGGCCGGCATCCAATACCCGGCCCAAAAAGGATGGCGGCAGGTCGGCGTTGCGCACGCACTCCTGATGATGCAGCGGTAGCCGAGAGCGCAGGATTTCGGCGGTGTTTTCGGTGCGGTTTCCGCTGCCAGAGCGGATGGATGCATTGCAGGCCGCCGCGTAGCAGCGCCGCGGCACCATTGGGTAGGTGATCCTCGATATCGATATCTCCGAATACGCAGGCGCCTTAAGCGCCCTGCGCCTTGGCCTGTTTCAAAGCTGCCTCCATCGCTGTGTGATAATCCCCGCCGCCGGATTCGCACAGCAGCAGCGGGATATCCAGCGACCGGGCGATTTCCCGCAGCAGCGGCAGATCCACCGTGGAACCAGGAGCGCTGCATTCCCGGTTTACCATCCCCAGCAGGCCAGCCGGCTCATGCCCGGCCGCGACCATTTTATGCAGCGCCATCACGCTGTCCTTTCCGGCACTGTATGACAGAATAAATTTCATTGTCCGCATCCTTTCCTGTTTTCCGCTCATCAGATTACCACATTTTTTTTTTCAGGGTTTCCATAGTATACGATCACTTTGTAGAAAAATCCGCACGGCGTATCGGACGCCAGGGCGCGCTGGACAGCGGCCGTGCAGCATGGTATACTTATCCAAATGCAAAGATTTTCCTGCGAACGAAGGGCAGAGCGGCTATCCGGTGCATACCGTTATTTTGGGGTTCCAAAACCGTGTTTCCTTTTTGTTCAGCGCAGTGGTGTACCAACAGACGAAAGGAAGCGGCGGTTATGGAGAAAAACCAATGTGATGCGGATTCTGGACGGCCGTAAAAAGCTGCCGTACCGAAGCCACAGCTATCTTGATACCGGCGCTGTCAGCGGCGCGGAGGTGGCGGCGGTGCTCGGGCAGGATCCGCGCCGGGTGTTCAAAACGCTGGTGACCGAGGCGAAATCCGGGCAGCATTATGTGTTTATGATCCCGGTGGAAGAAGAACTGGATCTGAAAAAAGCGGCACAGAGCGTAGGGGAAAAGGCGGTTTCGATGCTCAAAGCCAAGGAGCTGCTTTCGCTGACCGGCTATATCCACGGCGGCTGTTCGCCGGTGGGCATGAAAAAAAAGCCGTTTCGTACGGTGCTTCACCGCAGCGCGCAGGATTTTGATGAAATCCTGTTCAGTGCGGGAAAAATCGGTTATCAGGTGGAAATGCGTCCGGAAGACCTGAAAAAAGATAGTGCCGTTTTTATACGCGGATGTGATTGTGGACGCCCTGACGGCGTTTTTGTTGGACTTTTGGCATACTAATCGGGGAAAAACCCATGAGGGAGGCGGACGCCATGCGTCTATTGGTGCTCGACGGCAACAGCATCATCAACCGTGCGTTTTACGGGGTGAAGCCCCTGATGACGAAGGACGGGGCTGTACACCAACGCGCTGTACGGATTTTTTGAATATTTACCAGAAGCTGTGTAGCAGGTGCAGCCGGATCATGTTGCGGCGGCGTTCGACCTGTCCGCGCCGACCTTCCGGCACCGGCAGTATGCGGAATATAAGGCGGGGCGCCGGCATATGCCGGAGGAGTTTGCCCAGCAGCTGCCGATCTGCAAGCGAGCTGCTCCGCCTGATGGGGCTGACGGTGGTCGAAAAGGAAAGGGGTACGAGGCGGACGATATCCCTCGGCACCCTCTGTCCGCCGCAGCAGCGGGAACAGGGCGGGGACTGCTTTATGCAACCGGAGACCGGGACTCGCTGCAGCTTGTGGGTGAGCATGTAAACACCGTGCTGCTGGCCAGCAACCAAAATGGGGCGGCCAGAGACAACGGTATACGATCCGGCGGCGGTGCGGGCCAAAATATGGGGCTGTCCCGGGCAGCTGATCGATCTCAAGGCGCTGATGGGGCACCAGCGACAATATTCCCGGTGTGCCGGGGGGTGGGGGAAAACCGCGCGCTGGACCTGATGCAGCGTTTTCATTCGCTCGACGAAATCTATCAGAACCTCGACACGCTGGATATCCGGGACAGCCTGCGGCAGAAACTGGTGAACGGCCGGGAAAGCGCGCTGCTCAGCCGCGAGCTGGGAACCATCTGCAAAACTGCGCCGGTGGATACCGGCATGCAGGCTTATGCGATGATGCGCGCGGCGGATATACGGCCGGGCTGGCGCAGCTGCTCACCACGGCTGGAGTTTTTCAAGCAGCTGGAAAAGCTGGGGCTGGACAACCAGACGCCGACGCCTTCGCTCGAGGCGAACCTGCCTGTTCAGGTGAATGTCGTCGGGGAAGAAGCCATAAACGGTTTGCTCGACAGTGCCAAAGCCGCAGGCGAGCTGACCCTTCTGCCGGTATGCCGGAACGGAGCGTTTATCGCCTTCTGTGTTGCGGCGGACGGCGTAACAGCGTCCGTTTTGGCGGGTGCGCCGGCTTTTGACCGCCTGCTGGAGATGATTGAAGATCGTGCTGTGAAAAAATACACCCACGACGCCAAGGCGCTGTACGGCGGCATGCTGCGCTTGCCCGCGCGCAGAATGTGGCTTTCGATACCCACTTCTCGCCGGGTACCTGCTCAATCCGCTGTCCTCCGGCTATGCGCTTTCCCGTCTGTGTCAGGAATATGGGTCGTCCTGCCGGGCTGTCCGGCGCGCCGGAAGGCAGAACGGCGGTACCGGATGGACAGGCGCAGCTGTCGCTTTGATACGCTGGGGCAGAAGCACCGGCCGCCGAATCGGCCGTATCGGCCGAAGAATTGCGCCTGACCGCTGCACTGCCTGTGGCGGTGAAGACGATCGGGGCGGAGATCGCTGCGCGCAGGGGCAGGAAAAAACTGCTTGGCGATATGGAAATCCCGCTGGCCGGGGTGCTGGCGGACATGGAACGCATCGGCTTTCTGGTGGATGGTCCTGCGATTGCGGAGTTTGGTCGGGTGCTGCAGGCGCGCATCGACGATGTGCAGCGGCAGATTACCGATGCGGTCGGTTATAGCTTTAACCTGAATTCGCCCAAGCAGCTGGGCAAGGCACTGTTTGAGGATCTGGGCCTGCCCGCGAAGAAAAAAAGACCAAATCCGGCTATTCCACCAACGCCGAGGTGCTCGAGAAGCCTGCGGGAGGCGCATCCGGTGGTGGGGATGCTGCTGGATTACCGTATGCTTGCCAAGCTCAATTCCACCTATTGCGAAGGGCTGCTGAAGGTGATCGGTCCGGACGGGCTGATCCATTCCTCCTTCAAGCAGACGGAGACCCGCACTGGAAAATTTCGTCCACCGAGCCAAATCTGCAGAACATTCCGGTGCGGCAGGAGCTTGGCGGGAACTGCGGCGATTTTTCCGTGCGCCGGATGGCTGGGTGCTGTGCGACGCCGACATTCCCAGATCGAACTGCGGGTGCTTGCCCATATGGCGGATGACCCGACCATGATCGAGGCGTTCAATACCGATATGGATATCCACCGCATCACCGCCTCGCAGGTGTTCGGGGTGCCGGAGGAGCTGGTGACCCCGCTGGTGCGCTCACGGGCCAAGGCGGTCAATTTTGGTATTGTCTATGGTATCGGCGCGCATTCCCTGTCGCAGGATATCGGTGTCTCCTATGGGGAAGCTAAGCAGTATATCGACGATTATCTGCGGCATTACAGCGCGGTGGCCGGGTTTATGAACCGCATGATCGAACGAACAGGCAAGGCAAATGGCTACGCCGAAACCCTGTTCGGACGCCGCCGTCCGCTGCCGGAGCTCAAGGCAGGCAACGGTGTAACCCGGTCGTTCGGGGGAGCGGGTGGCGCGGAATATGCCGATTCAGGGTACCGCCGCAGATATCATCAAAATTGCGATGGTGCGGGTGCACCGCCGGCTGCACGAAGAGGGGGCATGCGGGCGCGGACTCATCCTGCAGGTGCACGACGAGCTGATCGTCGAAGCGCCGGCGGACGAGGCAAAAAGGCCTCCCGTGTGCTTAAGGAAGAGATGGAAGCGGCTGCTGATTTAAAAGGTGAAGCTGCGTGCGGACGTTCCACACCGGCAGCACCTGGTATGCGGCAAGGGCTGACAGCGGGAGAGGAGGCTGCGTGATGGAAGGCACAGCAAGGCCCGGCCGCGGCATAAGGACGGCGATCCGGCGGTGTGCTGCTGTTTCTTTCGGCGGTGTGCTATGTACATCGTCGGAAAAAAGCTGGCTGTCTTCTGCGAAGGCGTGGCGGTGAGCACCGGTGCGCTGGATATGGTGTTTTCCCGTCGCTGCTGACCACGCTGCTGTACCTGTTGCCGCTGCTCTCT
>VOFK01002392.1_pt1 | contig 22925 bp, 30 predicted proteins | sample 5384121 | NCBI WGS metagenome assembly VOFK01 (sample SAMN12384730, study PRJNA508395) | human gut metagenome | isolation source: healthy gut J | host: Homo sapiens | reverse complement strand
GCGTATGGCAGAGCAAGAATATGGATCTATGCACAAAGACGATGATGTCGTTGTGTCTTTGCAGCTCGACGACATGTCCGGCGCTATAAAAATGACGCTGACGGTATGGTTCGTCAGCGCCATCGATTTATTATACAGCTTCGCTCCGCAACGTACCACCGCAGAGCATCCTCGACCAGCGTATTCAAGCTGACCTGCTGCGCCATTGCGCAAATCGCAGCCTGCTTTGTGCAGCCCGGTGATACCCGGATGTTAAAAAGCGTTCTTTATAGGCTTTTTCCGGTTCGCTGTTCTCTGCTTCGCACAGCGACAGATAATCGTCTACCGCGCCATGAAAAATCAGCCACAAGCTCGGCGGCGTTCGTCCCCTCATAGGAGATCAATGCGGATACCGAGAACCTTTTCCGAAAAAACAAACCATCGGCCTGAAAGAAAACTCAACGCTTCCAACATACCCCTTTTATATTGCATTGTATTGTTCAAATCAATCCCTCATTTCTATAATCAGTATAGCACGGTCAAAACAATTTTGCAACTGATTTTAAAGTTGCAAATATTTTCCGAGGTGATGCCTATCCGAAAATCAAACGCCACCCTGTTTTATCTCATTGGCATAATCCCCGTTGTCTGGCTTGCCCTCCTGCTGGCGCAGTCTCTTGGCGGCGGTTTGCCGGAGCTGCTGCGGAACCTGACCAGCGCACTGGAGCAGCCGACGAATATCGTATGGACAGAACAAAAAAGCCTGCCCACCATCCTCATCTGCCTTGCTGCTTACGGCATGGCAGTTTTGCTTTTACCGGACGAATCAGGGCAGAACCCGCGACGGAGAGGAACACGGCTCCGCAGCGTGGGCTACGCCAGCATCTGTCAACGCACAGTTCGCGCAGAAGGACAGCATCCCACTGACCCAGCACGTCCGACTTGGCCTGATACGCACAAACACCGCCGCTCCCTCAACGTGCTGGTCATCGGCGGCAGCGGCGCGGCCAAGACGCGCAGCTTTGTGCTGCCGAAATATCCTGACCGCAAACACGAACTATGTCATAACAGACCCCCAAATCTGAAGTGCTGCTTGCCACGGGCGGCTTATCTCAAAGAGCAGGGGGCTATGACGTGCGCGTTTCTGAACCTTGTGAATCTGGAACAGTCGGACGGCTACAATCCATTCCGCTATCTGCGCGACGAAAAAGGACGTGCTGAAGCTGGTCAATAACCCGATCCAGTCCACCACACCAAAGGGCAGCCACGAGTCCGATCCATTCTGGACCAAGGCCGAAACCAGGCTCCCTGCAGGCCATCATCCTCATGCTGTTCCAGGAAGCGCCGGAATATGAGCAGAATTTCTCTATGGTCATGCGCGTGCTGGAATACGCCGAGAGGTGCGCGAGGAAGATGAAGGGCATGTTTCGCCGCTCGATTTGCTTTTTGAACCATCGAGCGCAGAAAACCGGACAGCGTTGCCGTCCGGCAATATAAGGTTTTCAAATTGGCCGCGGGCAAGACTGCGAAATCGATCTTGGTGAGTACGGCTGTCCGTCTCGCGCCCTTTAATCTGCCGCAGATCCAAGCCCTGACCGACCACGACGATATGGACCTTTACACGCTGGGCGAGAAAGAAAGTGGCTCTTTACGCTGTCATTCCCGACAACGACAACACGTTTAATTTTCTTGTGAGCCTGCTTTACGCGCAGGCGTTTCAAGCCCTCTATTACAGCGCAGACCAAATCCATCACGGCCCGCTGCCGCGCCACGTTCGCTTCGTGCTGGACGAGTTTGCCGCCATGCCGCTGCCGGGATTCACGCGCGAGCTTGCGACGATGCGCTCACGGTCTATCTCAGCAAGCGTGATCATTCAGAATATGGCACAGATCAAAGAATTGTATAAGGATAGCTGGGGAGACAATTCCAGGCAACTGTGATACCATTTTGTATCTTGGCGGCAACGAATCGTCAACACACAAATACGTTTCAGAGATGCTCGGCAAAGCCACGATTGATACCAAAACGCACGGGCAGACGAAGGGCAAATCCGGTTCTTACTCGACCAATTTCCAGATGTCCGGACGCGAGCTGCTGACCCCTGACGAGGTACGAAAGCTGGACAATCGTTATGCGCTGCTGTTCCTTCGCGGCGCAAGTCCGGTCATGGATGAAAAGTATGATCTCATGCACCATCCAGCGATCTCACACAGTTCCCTCGGCGGCGCAGCGCCTTACATCCATCATGGAAGCAAACCGCCCGTTTACACCGGCCACCCGCTGTTTCGTGCGGGCGGCAGAAAATTCGAATCCATTGAAGGGGGAATTTCATTGAAGAAACCATTTGAATCCAAAGCAAAACGGCTCTACTCGATCTTCGCCAGCGTGTTTTTCATGCTGGCGGTTTTTGTTGTCCCGGCGTTCGCGGCAGACGGTGATCCGTTGGCCGTGGTCAACAATCTGAGTGATTTCATCTTTTCCCTGATCCGCGCGGTCGGCTTGATCCTGCTTGGCTTCGGCATTTTGCAGGTCGGTTTGTCGCTCAAATCGCACGATCCGTCCCAGCGCGCAAACGGCATCCTGACTGTTGCTGGCGGTATCGTCATTACGTTCACCAAGGAGATCCTGACGCTGATCACCGGCTGAGAAATGCCGCGGGAATGGCAGATCCACTCCCGCGGCACAGATCCTATGATGTTGTATTGTCCAGAATTCTGCGATAATTCCGCTTGGCGTACAAAAAAATCCTGCGAATCTGTACAGTGTCTCCGGCGACCACATAGAACACCAGATAGCTTTCTACGATCAGATACCGATAGCCCTTGGTCGCCAGCGCAATATCACGCGGCTTTGGGCATCGAAACGGCATCTGCGAGAGGCTCTCGATTTCCTCAATGAGCAGATCGTAGTACCGAAGCGCAGCCTGCTGGGACAGTGTGTTCAGATAGTCGATGATCTCCTGTAAGTCTTTCTTGGCGGTCGGGTAGATTTTAATCTTATAAACGTCCATGCACAAGCCCTCGCAGCTCTCTGGCGACGCTCAAAAAGTCCTCACCCTCTGCGCCTTCGGCAATTTCTGCTTCCGAAACCGCAAGTTTGGCATAGAGGTCGATCAGTGCCTGCTGACGCTCATACTCCGCCATGCTCTGCACGACCATGTCACCTGTGCCGTTTCGTGTAATGAACACAGGCTCGCGCGTCTGCTTGCAGAAGTCGGAAATCTCATTGGCGCTGTTGCGCAGATCAGAAATCGGTCGAATACTCGGCATACTGCATCCCTCCTTCACTTGCAGTATAGCAAAATATTGAGTATTTTACAACATAAATTTTGATTGCGAGGTGATACCATCTCAAGTGGAAACTGGATCATAGATAACCTCAATTCCTCACTGGAAACGTGGAACGGCAAGCTGCTAGAGATCTGGACGCTGCTGACCACCAGTCCGGAAAATTTCAAAGGCGGCGGGATCTGGAATGTGATCGTGGGCATCAATGATGCGCTGAAGGCAATCGCATATGCGCTTCTGGTTCTGTTCTTTGTGATCGGCGTCATGAAAACCTGCGGCAGCTTTACGGAACTAAAACGCCCGGAGTGGCATTCAAATGCTTCATCCGTTTTGTGCTGGCGCAGGCGGCAGTCACCTACGGCATGGAGCTGATGACGGCTCTGTTTCGATTGCGCAGGGCACGATCCAGACGATCATGGGCGCGTCCGGTCTTACGGCAATGGAAGCATCTACGCTGCCAGCCGAGATCGCGTCGACGATTGAAGATGTTGGCCTGCTGGAGAGCATTCCGCTCTGGGCGGTGACGCTGCTCGGTTCGCTGTTCATCTGGGTGCTGTCGCTCGTTATGATCCTGACTGTCTACGGTCGCTTTTTTAAGCTCTACATGGCGACGGCGATTGCGCCGATCCCGCTGTCGAGCTTCGCAGGACAGCCCTCCAGCAGTATCGGTATGGCGTTTATCAAGAGCTACGCCGCCATCTGCTTGGAGGGCTGTGTCATTTTACTGGCCTGTATTATTTTCTCACAATTCGCGTCCAGTCCACCCGTCGTAACGGAAGGACTTGCCCCGGCAACGGTCGTCTGGAACTATATTGGCGAGCTGGTATTCAATATGCTGGTACTCGTCGGCTCTATCAAGATGTCCGACCGCATCATCCGGGAATTGATGGGTCTTGGATGAGAAACCCTCCATCCGTAGTTGGATGGAGGGTTCTGAATCTTATGATTTATTTATTATGCGCCGTGACGAAATTCAGCGTTGTTTTTTGTCAGCAGGTACAGACAATACTGGTTCATGCTGATACCCTCGCGTTTGGAGTTTTCCGCAAGTGCGCGGTGCAGCGACTTCGGAAGCCGCAGCTTGAACTGACCGGAATACTCGTCATCAGACGTAGGCTCCGGAATCTCATAGCCATCTTCCAGCGCGGCGGCCAGCCATTCGCGTTTGCAGTCCAGCGCGTTTTTCAGCGCCGCTTCCGCCGTCTCGCCGCTGGTCAGGCAGCCGCGCAGCTCCGGATACGAGGCTACAAAACCGCCTTCGTCCGTGTCCGGAACAAGCTCCAGACGATACGGAAGATTCATATAATACTCAATCGTCTTCACGATTTGACACCTCGCTTTCTACAACTTCTTTTACCATCATAACGTAGACTTTCTTGATCGGTTCGTGCATAGGGATCGTAATTGGCGCGCAGCCGGGCTTGCGAAACGTGCAATGACTGCTGCCGCCGTTTGGCTGACGCATTTCATAGCCGTAGCTTTCCAACACCTTACGCAGCTCATCAAAACGAAGATCGCGCGATAATCCGCAGATTCTTGCCAATAGTTTATCCCATTTTGACACGGCACATCACCTCTGTCTCTTCTCTCGCTTATTATAGCATGGTGTCATATATGGTGTCAAATGAATTTTGCGTGAGTTTATTACGATCTGCCTGCAATTTTCCGCACCAGCGACACGGCCCACGAAATCAGTCCCAGGACAATGAGCGCATACCAGATCCCATTCGCCAGTGCATAGTGACTGTAATACCAGCCGGAAAACAGCGTCGGCACGATCAGTGCATACAAAAGCGGCAGACCGAGGTGCAGCAGCGACGCGGCATGAAATAATACGGACAGAAGCAAACAGCCAGCCCCAAATACGATCATCAACATGGCACGAGCCTCCTTTTGAAAGTTTGTGCCATGTTAGCTTGGAACAAAGAAAAAATCAAGCCCCATTCCAGAAAAAACTGAAAAACAGGAGGGATTCATCATCGAAGTTAAAATCAACAAAGAAATCCAACGGTATCAGGAGAGCATCCTGTTCGGCTTATCCCTGCGGCAGATGGTGTTCGCGCTGCTCGCCATCGGCATGGCGGTCGGCGCGTATTTTGGCTTGAAACCGCTCATCGGCGCGGCAGAGGTCGGCTGGGTGTGCATGCTGGCGGCGTTCCCGTTTGCCATGTGCGGCTTTTTTACCTACAACGGCATGCCCGCCGAACGCTTCCTGCTGGCGGTCATCCGCTCGGAGATCCTCTGCCCGCGAACGCTGCATATCATCCACAGAATCTGTACGCGGAGCTTTTATTGGACAGCAGTACAATGCGGGAGGTGCTGACACTTGATTAAAACCCTCAACAACACCATCAAGCAGGATCGAACGGCATATAAAATCCCGCGCAGCGTGCAGGACGTCATTCCCATCCAGCGGATCTTCGCGGATGGGATTTTTCAGTTCGGCACGAAATATTCCAGAACGCTGCGCTTTTCGGACATCAACTATGCCATCGCCTCGAAAGAGGACAAGACCGCCATGTTCCTTGGCTACAGCGAACTGCTGAACGCGCTGGACAGCGGCTCGACCACCAAGCTCACGATCTGCAACAAGCAGGTCAACCGACAGGCGTTTGAAGATACCGTCCTGCTTCCGCAGCGCGGCGACAGCCTCGACGGATTCGTGGACGAGTTCAACGGGATGCTGGAAGGCAAAATCTCCGGCAGCTCCGCCAGCGTGGAACAGGAGCGGTTTATCACGGTTTCCGTTCACAAAAAGAATGTGGACGAAGCACGCACATTCTTCTCGTGTGACGGGCGAAGTATCTTCCAAGCTCTCGCGGCTCAATTCCTCTTCCAACGAGCTGGACGCTGCCGAGCGGCTGGATGTGCTCCGTGGATTCTTCCGACCGGACGAGTCATCCTTGCCTTTTGATCTGCAATCTGCCATGAAGCGCGGACACAACCTCAAGGACACGATCTGCCCGGATAGTCTGGAGTTTCATCGGGATTATTTCAAAATGGGCAATCAATACGGGCGCGTCCTGTTTCTCAAGGACTATGCCAGCTACATCAAAGACAGCATGATTCTGGAGCTGACCGACCTCAACCGGCGCATGATGCTCTCCATTGACATGATCCCCGTGCCGACCGACGAAGCGGTGCGCGAGGTGGAGAACAAGCTGCTCGGCGTGGAAACGAACGTCACCAACTGGCAGCGCCGGCAGAACAGCAACCAGAACTTCTCTGCTGTTGTACCTTACGATTTGGAGCAGCAGCGCAAGGAGACCCGCGAGATGCTGGACGATCTCACCACCCGCGACCAGCGGATGATGTTTGCCGTGGTGACGCTGGTACATCTGGCAGACAGCAAGGAGGAACTGGACAGCGACACGGAAACGCTCCAGTCTATCGCAAGAAAACACCTGTGCCAGCTCGCCAAACTGAGCTTTCAGCAGCAGGACGGGTTAATTACCGCGCTGCCGCTCGGTCTGCGGCGCATCGACGCGCTGCGGACGCTGACCACAGAAGCCCTCGCTGTGCTTATGCCGTTCAAGGCACAGGAGATCCGCCACCGGCACGGCATCTACTACGGGCAGAACGCCATCTCCAAGAATCTCATTCTGGCCGACCGCAAAGAGCTTTTGAACGGCAACGGCTTTATCCTCGGCGTCTCCGGCTCCGGCAAATCCTTTGCAGCCAAGCGCGAGATCACGGAGATCGCGCTGTCCACAAACGATGACATTATCATCATTGACCCCGAAGCCGAGTATCGCCCGCTGGTCGAAGGCTTGGGCGGCGAGGTCATCGAAATCTCCGCGACCTCGCCCAATCATATCAACGCCCTCGATATGGAATCCGGCTACAACGACGGCGACAACCCCGTCGTGCTGAAATCCGAATTCTTATTGTCCCTCTGTGAACAGCTCGTGGGTGCAGGCAAGCTGTCTGCAAAAGAGAAATCCATCATTGACCGCTGCACCGCACAGGTTTACCGCGAGTTCATCCGCAACGGTTATCTCGGCGTTGTGCCGACATTACAAGACTTCCACGCCGCGCTCCTAGAGCAGCCGGAACCGGAATCGCGGGACGTTGCGCTGGCACTGGAGCTGTTCACGGAGGGAAGTTTGAACACGTTTGCCAAGTACACGAATGTAGACACCAACTCCAGAATCCTCTGTTATGACATCCGCGACCTCGGCAAGCAGCTCCTGCCGGTCGGTATGCTCGTTGTGCTGGACAGCGTGTTCAACCGCATCATCCGCAATCGCAAACTCGGCAAAAACACATGGCTCTACATCGACGAAATTTACCTGCTGTTCCAGCATGAATACAGCGCAAATTTCCTGTTCACGCTCTGGAAACGAATGCGCAAATACGGTGCCTGCGGCACGGGGCTGACGCAGAACGTCGACGATCTGCTGCAATCCCATACCGCCCGCACGATGCTTGCAAACAGCGAATTCCTGCTCATGCTCAATCAGGCGAGCACGGACCGAATCGAGCTGGCGCGGCTGCTCAATATTTCAGATAATCAGCTCTCGTACATTTCAGGCGTAGACTTTGGACACGGGCTTCTCAAGTGCGGCAGCACCATCGTGCCATTTGTGGATCATTTCCCGAAAAACGGTAGGCTGTATCAGCTGATGACCACAAAAATGTCTGAACGGGTGGAGCAGGCGTCGTAATGCGGGAGGTCAAAGAAAAATCACCGCTGAAAGAGCGAGAGCCGTCGAAACCCTCAAATCCGCGCCGCAGGCAGCATTCCGCCGCGGCACAGATGCTTCCTTTCAGCAGCTTCGGCAGGAGCTGCGCGACGCAGCACAGGATGGGCAGCCGGAGGATCGCTACGAGAGCGGCAAGATCACGGATACCGCCGACCATGCCGTGCGGCAAGTCAGCCATCTGGCAGAAAAGGCAGCCCACAGGCTGCCGAAAACAAAATCCGAACCGCAGCGGAAAGCCAGGACAGAATCTGTTCCACAACACGAGCAGTCCCGACAGCCTACTACAGTACCGAGAGAATATCCGCCCGTTTCTGCGCAACCGAGCGACCCGCCACAGAGCCAGCCGCAGGTAAGTCGTTCTGTGCGCGAATCGGCTTCTCCGATCAGGGAGAAGCCGGTTTCTCCGGCAAGCGACAAGCAGCCTAAAATGCGAGAGCATACACCGACCGCTGATGCGCCTGTGCAGCAGCCCCAGCATACAGCTCCGCAGATTCATGAAAACGTAAAGGCTGTTTCTACGGAAACGACACCATCGCTAACGGAGCGTTCTGTCCGAGAGGCGGTTTCTCCAGTTAAGGAGAAGCCTGTTCCTCCCGTAAATATCCCACAGCCCAAGATGCGGGAATATGCACCGAATGCTGACGTGCCTGTGCATCGGCCCCAGCATCCAGATTCGCGGATTCATGAAGGACCGCAGCCTGTTCACCAACCGCAGACAAATCGTTCTGTGCGTGAGTTGGAAACATTAGTAAGGAAAAAGCCTGCTGGGAAAGCAAAACCAGCAGAGCAACGGCCGCTTGTACAAGCATCTTCCAGCGCGGAACCGACTGCACCTGCGACGGCTTCAACGGTACCACCAGCGGCGCGGACTCTGCCAAGAGAAAAACCGATTGTTTTCTCTCCGCGAGAACCGCTTGCCACGCCAAAAACGGATACCACACAGTTTGCGCTTCCTGAAATCAAGACGAAAGAGTACATCCGAAGAAGCGGCAAAAGCAGAATTTTCTCAAAGAGGAAGCGAACGGTATTGAAAATATAACCGCAGATTCCGAAACATTTTCGCCGGTCATTCGTACACGGGAAACTGTTCGTGAACAGCAAAAACTCCACGTTTCCCATAGTGCGGAGCAGGTGCAGCCGGTCATGCCGCAGATTCGAATGCGGCAGCCGCAGACAGCCTCCATGCGCGCCAACACGGAATCCGTGACGCCGGATACCCCGCAGACACTGCTGCCGGATATCAAGAGCAAGCAGAAATACCTTGCAGCCCAGCAACCGACACAGGTAACGCCCGTGCAGGCAAGCCCACAGCAGGCTGCGCAGCAAGCTGGAAAGAAAGCTGTACGCGGCGAGCAAAAATTATGTCAACTATCGTTGGCAAAAGAAACAGCCACTGCGCCAACGGGCAAAAATGTTGCTCCGACAAAGCCTGCGCGTGTTCAGAAACAGGCGCGTCCGGCTTTCGTAAAAAAGCAGAAGATCAAAACGGCCCCGAAAGCGAAAATCAAGTTCACCACACCTGCCGCAAAAGCCTTGCCCAGCAAAGCGTCAGCAACTGCTCCAAAGCAGGCTGCAACTGTCATCCGCAAAGGACAGGCGCTTCGGGATACAGCAATCAAAGCGGCCAAAACCGCGAAAGAGGCTGGGAAGAAAGTCCTGCGGGCAATCGTGGCAGCGGCAGAAAAGCTGGCCGCGGCTATCGGCGCAGGCGGCGCGGCGGCAGTTTCCGTTGTTGTGGTGATCTTGCTTGTAGGGATGTTGTTTGCTTCGCCGCTCGGTATCCTGTTCGCCGGTGAGGACACTGGCACGGAAATTAAAATCCCGGACGCGGTTGCGACGCTGAACGGCGAGTTCACCGACGAAATCTACCGTATCATGGAGGGCAACCCATACGACGCGCTGGATATGCAGGAGGGCATGGAAGCGGACATGCTTCAAAATTGGCGAAATGTGCTGGCTGTGTACGCGGTCAAGGTCTCGACCGACGAAGAACACGGCTTGGACGTTATGACAATGGACGAAGAAAAACTCCAGCTCCTGCGGGAAATTTTTTTCGATGCCAACAAGCTGGAATACGAATTGACGACCAGAACCGTAGACGGCGAGCAGATCACAACACTGCACATCTCCGCACAGATCAAGGATGCCATGCAGATGGCAGATGAATACAGCTTCACTGCCCAGCAGCGGGAGATGCTCGAAGAACTGCTAAAGCCGGACTACGATGACATTTTTCTGTCTCTAATCGGCAATTATCAACCGGGTGGTACGCCCATCGGCCCCGTCGACATTTCGGACATCCAAGGCACGCTGCCGGATGATCTTGATCCGCTGCGAGAATCCATTGTCCTGACGGCGTATCAGCTTCTCGGAAAGGTGACGTATTTCTGGGGCGGCAAAAGCCTCGTCCTTGGCTGGGATAGCCGATGGGGAACGCCGACGACGGTTACTGCACCGGGCAGCGGCTCGACCGGCAAGGTGCTGCCGTTCGGACTGGACTGCTCCGGCTTTGTGGACTGGACATTCTATAACGCCACGAGCGGTGCATACCTGCCCGGACGAGGGGGTGGCGCAGCTTCACAGCATGGCTATTGCACCAACATTGCATGGTCAGACGTACTGCCCGGCGATCTCGTCTTTTACGCGGACGACAGCCACGTCGGAATCGTCTGCGGCTACGACAGCGTGGGCAATCTCCTCGTCATCCACTGCTCCGGTGGGCAGAACGGCGTGGTCGTGACCGGGCGCGAGGGCTTTGCCGTCGCAGCCAGACCGGATTTGTTTACGGATTAGTCCACTTTGCTTCGTTTGTGCGGCATTCTTTGTTGGCTCTGGTGAATAGCTTTCTTTCTCGTTTCCTGCGATACTTGGCGTACCAAAACGAAAGGAGACTACGATGGAAGAACGAAAAAACCTGTGTGCCATGCTGCCCGTCTCACTCCATGCCAGAGTCCGGCGGGAGCAGGAAAAAGCCGGGATGACCCTCGGTGAGTATGTGGAAGCATTGATCACAGAATACTACGACTGGAAGGATGGAAAAATCATGACTGGAGAAATGAGAACCTTAGCCGCACAGATCCCCGCAGAGCTCTTTGACCGCCTCGACCGCTACCTCAAGGAGCGCGGCATCAAGAAGAAGGACTTCTTAGTTGACATCATCACCCGCGCACTGGAAGAAGACGAAGCCGCCGAGGTGACCGAGACGATTACAGAAACACCGCCAAACGATGACGGAGAAGCGATACTGGATGAACCAGATGAACAGCCGGAAGCGGACGAAATCTAATCCCATCCCAAGCCCCCGCAGGTCATGCCTGCGGGGGTAAACCTTTGTCACAAGCCGTCAGCCGACACGCGCCCGCGTGTCGGCTTTTCTGCACCCCGGTGGGGACGTGCACCCCAAAGGCATAAAAACCGCGCGTTGGAGCGCGTGTGCCGAAGTACGAACCCATTTGCACAGGAGGCAAGAAAACACAGATGCTATCTGAGCACCAAAACAAAAACGCAAATTATCTCAGAATCCTGATGACACTCCGCGCCCTACGCCAGAGCGGAGACATTACGGAAAAAGAATACCGCAAAGCCAAGAAATATTATCAGAACCTGACCGGCGCAGACATTGTCCTTACGGATTAAACTGTAATTTGCACGGTTTCCACAAGAATTCCCGCCGCCGTTTCAGCGTTTGGTAGAATTCGGGACCGTTTGAAAGATATCAGTAGACTTGAACCTTTTCTCGGATATACTTGTCGTTGACAAACGGCACAGGAGGTGAGAAAAATGCCAGTTGCAAAACTGATTGCGCCGACGACAAAGCAGGAAATTTCCAAGCTGCGCGTGGCTGCGTACTGCCGCGTGTCCTCAAACTCCGCAGATCAGCGAAATTCCTTTGCGACACAGGAACATGTTTATACGAAGTACATTGCGGAAAGGCCGGAATGGGAACTGGTCGACATTTTTTTTTGCCGACGAGGGTCTCAGCGGCATGAAAGCGGATAACCGTCCGGAATTTCAGCGGATGATCCGCATGTGCGAGCTGCACCAGATCGATCTCATTCTTACAAAATCGGTCTCCCGATTTGCCCGCAACGTGAAAGAGGCACTGAACTATACGCGCAAGCTGAAAGCTGCTCGGCATCGGGGTGCAATTCGAAGAAGAAGGCATCAACACACTGGCGATGGCCGACGAGATGCTGCTCAATACGTTTGCAGCTATTGCACAGGAAGAATCCAAGTCCATCTCACAGAATCAGCGGCTATCCATTGCCAAACGGATGGAGGCAGGTGAATACATCGCAAGTAATGCGCCGTATGGCTATCGGCTAATTGATAAAAAACTCGTTATCTATGAACCGGAAGCCGAGGTCGTTCGTTGGATATATCGGGCGTACCTAAATGGTCTTTCTATTGGGGGCATTGCACGCGAACTCACAACAATGGGAGTAGCGACCAAAAAGCGGGCAAAAACTGGGAAAGGCAGCATAATCGCGTACATTCTCAGAAACGAGAGGTATAACGGAGACAGCTTGTTTCAGAAATGCTATGGAGAAAATGATGTCCCATTTAAAGAGCGACGCAACCACGGCGAACGTGACCAGTTCTTTGCTAAAAATACGCACCAAGCTATTGTGGAGTCAGATGTCTTTGACTCAGTGCAAGTGTTGCTTCGGAAAAGAAGAAAAGCAATTTAAAAAGGGAAGGAACTCAAAACAGATATCCGCTTACCTGCCGCATTCGGTGTTCCGAGTGCGGCTCTTTCTATCACCGGAAGGTGCGAAGTGGTATAATCAAGTGGGTCTGCTCAAAACACGCGGCAGATACTACCGCCTGCAATTCCGGCTATTACAGCGAGGAACGCATTTACGACGGCATCATCACCATGATCAACAAGCTGCGTTTCTGCGAAGAAGATATCCTCGGTCAGACGATTCAGAAGCTGGAATTTGCCGCCGCAGTCTATAAGCGGAACAACAGAGCAGCCAGTCAGCTCAGCCAGAGCATCGCTGAACTGAATGCAAAGCTGCTCGCACTGGAACGGCTGCGATCAAAGGGATACCTCGCCGCAGATATTTACCATACACAGGCGCGGGAACTCCGTCAGCAGCTCGGTAAGCTGAAAATAGAGCGCTACAGCAGTTTTGAATCGCGGATCACAACGATGTTGGATGATGTGCGGAAGCTGAAATCGCTGATTGACGAGCTGGAACAGCCGCTGGAAGTGTTCGACGAGAAGCTGTTCCATGAGATCGTCACAGATATCTGCATCAATAACCGCAACGAAATGACAGTTACCTTGCTTGGCGGGCTCAAATTTACAGAACAGATTTAAGAGGGACAGGTATGAAAAAGATTCGATATTTACCGTTTGGCTACACGATCCGTAACGGACACACCGTGATTGAACAGCAGGAAGCTGACATTGTCCGCAATATTTTCAAAGCGTACATTCAAGGCGCGTCGCTCAAGGAAATCGCGGAAGATTTGACAGCAAAAAGATCCCATACACGGAGCGGACCTGCGCATGGGATAAAGCGCGGATTTCACGGATACTGGAAAATGCGAAGTACACCGGCGATGAAGAATTCGAGACGATCATTGACGAAAACATCTACGAAGAAGCCGTCGCAGTCAAAAGTGCGCGGCGCTGGAATCAGGCAGCCCAGGAAAGCGAGGGCATCCGGCAGATCCGCGACCGTATCCGCTGCGGCCAATGCGGTGCGCCGATGCTTCGACACATCAATTCCAAACGCGAGATCCGGGAAAGCTGGACATGCAGCAATGCAGACTGCGGCATTCGGGTGCGGGTCAGCGACGGCGAGCTGCTCCGGAAAATCACACTCCTTATGAACCGCGTCATCGCAAATGCCGATCTCATGCTTCCTCATCCGAAAGTGAAGCCCAGGGATTCCGCTGTGGTGCTGAATTTGCAGCAGAAGATCTCCGACGAAATGGAGCAGGAGCGTCCAAGTGAGGACCGGATCGCTACGTTGCTCTGCGAAATTGCAGGTCAGCTTTACAAAGAAACAAACGCCAAAACGCAGATCGCCGCACAGATCGCTAGAAAGCGTGTCTCTCTGATGAAGCCGCAGGATGCGTTCAATGCTGCATATTTTTCCGAACTGATCGACGCCGTCTCCCTTCATGTGGGGGGCGGCGTCGTTCTGCATACAAAAACAGAAACCGATATTTGCGAAAGCGAGGATAAAACCGAATGGAAGTCCAGAGAATTCCGAAACGGACAGTTTCCCTACTTGAACCCCCAAAGTCCATCCTTGTAGACAAGGAGAAATATCACCAAAAGCGAGTGGCGGCCTACTGCCGCGTCTCCACAGACTCCGAAGAACAGCTTACATCCTATCAGAACCAGATGCGCGTTTATACAGAAATGATCGCCGCCAGGAAAGAGTGGGAGTTTGCCGGCCTTTATGCCGATGAGGGCATTTCCGGCACAAGGGCGGACAAACGCCCGGAATTTCAGCGCATGATCCGCGACTGCCAGAACGGAAAAGATCGACTATATCATCACAAAATCCGTCTCCCGATTCGCCAGAAACACGGTAGAGTGTCTGGAATATATACGCTCACTGAAAGCGCAAGGCATTGGGATTTTCTTTGAGGAACAGAACATTGACACGCTGAAAAGCGACAGTGAATTGTATCTTGTCATTTACGCAGGCTTTGCGCAGTCCGAATCCGAGAGCATCAGCAAGCACATCACATGGACCTACCGCAAAAACTTCGAGGATGGGAAAGTGAGCTTTCAGTACAAGCGGCTGCTGGGCTACCGGAAAGGCGAGGATGGCAAACCGGAGATCGTGCCGGAGGAAGCGGCCATCGTAGAACGGATTTTTGAAATGCTTCTCGCTGGACAGCCAGTGGGACTTATCGCGCAGACACTCCAATCCGAGAACATTGAGATTCCCGGAAAGGACCTCAGCTTCAGCAAGAACATGATTATGAACATCCTGCGGAATGAAAAATACTGCGGTGACAGCATTCTTCAGAAAACCGTGACCGTAGACTGCATTTCCAAAACACGCAAAGCGAATCACGGAGAAGCGCCGATGTACCTTGTCGAGAACAGCCACCCGGCGATCATCAGCCGCGACATTTTCCACCGCACACAGGAAGAACTGGCGCGGCGAAAGGCCCTCCGACCAAAATCGGATAAGACGTCTATTACCCAAAGCGGGAAATACTCCAAATACGCGCTGAGCGAGGTGCTGCACTGCGCCGAATGTGGCAGCCGCTACAAGCGTGTGACATGGAATATCCGCGGAAAGAAGAAAATCGTCTGGCGCTGCGTCAGCCGATTGGATTACGGAAAGAAATACTGCAAGGATTCCGTCACGGTGGAGGAAGCCGCCCTGCATGGGGCCGTTGTCCGGGCGCTGAACCGCTTTCACGCGGAGGACGAGTCCACATACCTCACGCTTATGAAAGCCACCATCGGAGAAGCCATCGGCATAAATGGCGGTTCGGAGGAAATTGACCTACTCACGCGCCGCATCGATGCGCTGAACAAACGGATGCTGGAACTGGTCAACGAAAACCGTTGCGGCTGGGAAAAGACGTGGAAAGCAGCGAGGATGAATTCAAAGGCATCTCCGATCAGATCGAGCAGCTTAACCGCCGCATTGCCGCAATTCAGGAGAGTGTGCGCGGCGATGCCACGCGGCAGGCGCGGCTGGAGGAAATCCAGAATATCATTGCCAAGCGAACCGCCAACGAAACGCAGTACGATGACAGCATCGTGCGCCAGATGATCGAGTGCATCAAGGTACATAACGATGGAAAGCTGACGATCATTTTCGGCGGCGGGTATGAGATCGAGGAAACACTATAGAAAGCCAGATCGCAAGACACAGAAAAAACTGGAGGTATGCGCACACTTTTGCAAGAGTTTTCTCTGAGAGGTTGGTATCACATTTTGATGTTGGGGTCAAAAGGTCATGAGAGCAGGTTTCAGGTGAAAAAAAGTGCGAAAAAATATGATAAAATAAAAGAAAACACGGGTGGTGTGTTTTTCATGTCATACAGAGCAAATCAAATCCAACAGCTCTCAATATTTGACAGAAGCCTTCGTCTGACAGAGCGGGAAAGGAAATGTCTGGAGAAGTCATGGGCAAAAGTATTTTCCGATGAGATTTTTCCTGCAATCGATGAAGATCGCTTCCGTGTTCTGTATTCCGAAAACGCATCCAGACCAAATACTCCGGTAAACATCATTGTTGGAGCGCTGATCATTAAGGAAATCTTTGATCTCTCTGATGACGAAATGGTGGAGAATTTAATGCTGGACATCCACTATCAATACGCACTGCGCACGACAAGCTTTGAAGAGCAGCCTTTGAGCGACAAAACACTGTCTCGTTTTCGCCGCCGTTGCTATGAATATGAGCGGACCCATGGCGTGGATCTGTTTCATGACTGTGTCAAGGATCTGGGTAAAAAGATCGCCAAAATGTTGGGGATCAATTCCCGCATCAAGAGAATGGATTCTTTGATGATAGAAGCCAACATCCGAAATCTGAGCCGCATTGAACTGCTGTATTCCTGTGTGGCCAGGGCGGTAAAGTACCACTATGAAAACCATACCGGCATGGATCTGTCTGGCCTTGAGCACTACACCGATCCAGATGACAAAAACCTTGTCATTTACCATAGCAGAAATATTGATGTTGATATCAGGACGGCAGCGATCATCCATGATGCGGAAATATTGTTAGACCGTTGCCAAGGCCGGTACGGTCATGTGAAGGAACATCAGTTGTTGCTGCGGTGTCTGGAAGATCAGACCGTTATTGATAATGGAAAACGCAGGTTGCGCATCAAAGGAGAAGAATCACCGAAACCGACATCTCTTCAAAACCCGACAGACCCGGAAGCTACCTTCAGCGCCAAGGCTGGAAAGAAGCACATCGGTTATGCGGCAAATATTGTGGAGGCTGTCAGCGATGGCGGTTCCGTCATTGTGGATTACCAATATGAGCAAAACATCTATTCTGATTCTCGCTTCCTTGGCGATTACCTTGACCAGCTGCCACCTCAAGAAATACCTGCTTTTATTGTGATGGATGGCGCATATTCCGGACAAATGCACCGGGATGCCGCGGCAGAAAAGAATGTGACACTGATCAACACAAGTTTGAAAGGCACATCGGTCCCGGACATCTATGCCGATTTTAAGATCAGCAAGGATGGTGAACAGATTTTGCGGTGTCCTGCCGGCCATAAGCCGCTCCGCTGCAAATATATTTCTACAAGCAACCAAGTGAAAGTATATTTTCAAAATGAATCTTGTTCTCAATGCCCGCATCTTGAACACTGCCATCCAAAACTCAGAAAATGTTCCAGCTTGATCGTGTTATCCCGCTCAGCTATAGGGCGTGCGAACCAGCAGAGACTCATAGCAGCAGAAGACTTTCATAATTGGAGAAGGATACGGAACGGAGTAGAAGCGATCCCTGCCATTCTGCGCAACTGCTATCGTGTTGATGAGATGCCGGTGCGTGGTAAGATTCCCGGCAAGTTTTTCTTTGGCGCTAAAATTTCAGCAGTAAATTTTAAAAAGCTGCTTCGGCAACGAAGGGGCTTCTGTTGTCATCCCCAAAATCCACTGCTCACATAAAAACAGTGGAAAACACCTAATAAATAGGATAGCTCAACCGGCTGGCCTCATTACTTGGCCAGTCGTTTTTCTTTTTGTCGCTGTATTCTTGGAGAAAACATATGCTTTTGACCCCAACGTCACATTTTGATACCATCCAGAAAAAACAGATAAATATTTTTCTGCAGAGCGAGACTTTGCCGAATTCTCCCTGTATAATAAAAAGGAAAACTGACAAAGGAAATAGAGTTATGATTTATTACATTGCAGATATGCATTTTGGACATACGAATGTGCTCCGTTTTGATAATCGCCCATTTTCAGATACCGCGCAGATGGATGATACGCTGCTTCAAAATTGGAATGAGCGTGTAACGGCTGACGATACCGTCTATGTTTTGGGTGATGCGTTCTGGAAAAACGAAGAAAACAGCATTCGAATCATCCAGCAGCTCAACGGTCATAAGCACCTGATTCAAGGAAACCACGACCGCGTGAAAGGAAAGCTCCGCCCTTATTGGGAGAGCATCGAGCAGTGCGCAGAGGTCAACGATGAGAATCGGCTGGTGATTCTGAGCCATTACCCGATTCTGTTTTATAAGAACCAGCATTATGGCGCGGTCATGCTATACGGGCATGTACATAATACGCGCGAATGGGAACTCGTTGAGAAGTGGAAGAAAGAGCAGTGGGCGATGGGCATTCCAAGCAGATTGATTAATGTCGGCTGCATGATGGAGTATATGCGCTATACCCCGCGCACACTGACGGAGCTGCTGGACGCCAACCCGATGCCGGAGATCGCCAGAGATCGCAAGGACGGAAGCGCAGTTGAAAGCGCAGAGTAGCAGAACAAACGGGAAAGGACATGGGATCTGAATGAAGGTTACACCGCTGAAAAAACAGAGTAGGAAAAACCAGCGTAAATTTCATGCAGCCAAGCGCGGCACATGGAACGGCGTCTCCCCAATCACCCGTGTTGTGCAGAGCAAGCGGATTTATGACCGGAACCGCACAAAGCAGGAAAGCCGTCAAAGTGGAGATCGTTGACAGAATCGTGCAGACCGCACAAAATTCCATAAATCCCACAATATCTTTTTTTGGTTGCACAGCAGCAACCAGCAGTATGAAGCAGCAAGCTCCAAAAACCTTGCCCCAAAAAGCTGAAACCATTGAAAACACTAGAAAAACCGTTGATATCTTAATTGGTGCAGCTTGCCATAAAAAGCTCCGAAATCACTTGATTTCGGAGCTTTTTCTTGCATTTTGCAGTCAAAAAGTTCAACCATATTTTTGAAGTCACGTTTTGACCCAAACTGTGACCCAAACCGCGATGTACGTCGGTGTACGAAACAGTACGAAATGGCACAAAAGACCATTCCGCAGCGCATAAGACGTACATAAAATCAGTATTTTTTCACGAGAAAAGGGCGCGCTGCCGTTTTGACAGCGCGCCCGCTATGCCTTGCGTCACACCACTTCACGACCGATCATTTGACCGATGGTGTCCGCAGCCTGCACGCGCATGCTGGGCGTGGAGTGGACGTAGGTGCTGAGCGTGAACCCCGCACTGTAATGTCCGAGCATTTCGGAGAGTGTCCGCACGTCCACGCCGTTTTTGAGTGCCAAGGTCGCGAATGTGTGTCTCATGTCATGAAATCTCACATGTTCTGCGCCGATGGCTTCCAGAATCCGGTCATGCATGGCGCGGAAGGATGCCGGGTCGAGCATTTCTCCGGTTTTCGGGGACGGGAACATATAGGGATTATCCGGGTGCTTTTCGTGTTCTTCCACCAGAATCTGCACGGTGCTCTCCGGAAGTGTCAGCAGGCGCAGGGAGTTTTTCGTTTTTGGCTGGCTGACAACAAGCTGATGGTCGATGCGGCAGACGCTTTTGGTAACGGAAAGTGTTCGCTCCTTCACGTTCAGATCTTTCCAGAGCAGGGCCAGCAGTTCTCCCCGGCGCAGGCCGCTGGTCAGTTCCAGATAGAGCGGTGCAAACACACCGCGCTGCTTCGCTTCGTGCAGATATGGCCCAATCAGCTCCTCCGGCAGCACTTTCATTTCTTTTCGCACCGTTTTCGGGGCTTTGCAGTTTGCTGCCGGATTGCTCAGAATGAGCCTTTCTGCGACGGCCTGATCGAGACTTTTCCGCAGGATTCCGAGGATGCCTTGCACAATGCGCGGGCTGAGCGTTGTTTCTTTCAGCGGAATGTGGCTGTAGTAGTGATTTCTGCCGTGCTCACTCATCTCGTTGATCGCCCGCTGAATTTGAATGGTGCTCAGCTTTTCCAGCGGGCAGTTACCCAGCGCGGGAAAGAGATGGTTTTCCATGCAGTTGCGGTAGAACTGCTTCGTATTCGGGCGGATCTGCGGCTTGATAAATACCTCGTACCACAACGTCACCCATGTCTGCACGGTGTACTGCCCTGTGCGGGTCGGGTCAAGCTTCTGGCTTTCTTCGATCGCTGTTTTCAGCTTTTCTTTGACTTCTGCCTGCGTTTTCCCGAGAACATTTTTCGTGATGACCTTTCCGTCCTTGTCATACCCGGCGGTATATCGGCCCTCCCAGCGCCCGTCCTTCCGTTTGCGGATGCTGCCTTCGCCGTTGGCTCGCTTTTTGCTCATGTAAATTCCTCCTTTTCCGGTAGCTCACACAACTACCACAAGCACAGTGAAATAGCGAGTACTTTTTGCGCTCAGGCGCATTTTTGTTCTGTGGACTGCCGGTTCAGCCAGCCGAGGAAGTTTTCCCGCGAGACAACGATGCGTCTGCCGATTTGGAAAGCCGGGAAATCAACGCTGTGGGCGAGCTTGTACGCTCCGGCTTTGGAGATGCCAAAGGACGGCAGCAACATCTGTCATGTTCATCATCAGGGGTAATTCTTCCAGCGAGTAATACTGTTTCTGGTTCATTTGGCTTCCTTTCTCTCCCATTCAGGGAAATCAAAATTGGTTTTTGAATGGCCGAGAAGAATTGCCCAATCAAAGTTTTTTATTCTATTTTCTTCACGCCGCCACGATGGGCGGACGCGGCGTTGTGCTGATGCTCACAGCGGCGCAGACCTGCACGGTCATGGATCATCTCCCCCATTCTGCGCGGTCGGCCGCGGCATTTGCAAAATGCCGCACACATCGGCACAACGCGCCCCACGCCGCGGAGCAAACGGCTGCGCCGACGTGCGTTTCCGACTTGTGCCATAGTTCAAACGTTAGTCCTCCGCCTGCAGGCGGCATTGGGGTCAGGGTTCTCCCTGCAAGCTGCGTTTTGGTACCAAACGGCGATGCTTGCGCTTTTCTTGCGCAGCAGGAAAAGCCAAAACGTAGTCCCGATTAATCTCATTCCGCTTAGAAGAAATTTTTTGATTTTCATTTTGCACGACCATGAAACCTCAAAATTTCTGCACCTTCAGATTCCGTAGTCGCTACATTAGTCGCTATGCCAGTTCGAAATTTGATTTTTTGCCTTTTGTAGTCGCTACAATAGTCGCTACGGCAGCGATTCAGGCGGCATTGTCCGGCAGCAGGAGATTTCTCGCAGCGGTTTTCGTTTCATTTGCTTTTTCCACGCGCAGATTTTCGCCGCCAAACAGAATCGGTGCGCAGATTTCCAAGATCCTGTCATAGATACGGGCATGTGCAAGGATCGTCTGGGTGTTTGAGTGCATCCAGCGTCAGATTTGTTGTGACAATCAGCGGTTTGCGGCTTCGGTATCTGGCGTCGATCACGGCGAAAACTTGTTCTAATGCATATTCTGTTCCTCGCTCTGCACCAAGATCATCCAGAATCAGAAGATCATAGGCATTCAGATTGGCAAGAAAGTCAGCACGCTCAGAGCCGAACAGTCCCGTCATACGATTCAGAATTGTTGGGAAGTTTGTCATCAGAACCGGCACGTCTTGCTCCAGCAGCGCGTTTGCAATGCACCCGGCAAGAAAGGATTTTCCGGTTCCCACATCGCCAAACAGGAGCAGTCCAATATTTTTCCGTGCCGCATCCTCCCAATGTTCCACATAGCGCTTGGCTTTGGCAGTCAGCCCTGGCGTTTTTCCGTTATCGTTGGCAAACGTGCAATCGTAGAGGCGGCGATCCTGTAACCCATGTGCTTTTCGCCGCTGAATGCGTTCCAGACGCTCCCGTTTTTCTTCTGCCGCTTTGCGCTGTTTTTCCGCAGCACTCTGGCAGGGGCACAGGCAGCGTGGTCGGAGAAAAACCCTGTCCCGCCGGGAGCAGGAATGACCGTTTGCCGCAAGCCATGACAGGTCTTGCAGTGCAGCAATCCATCAGCGGGATCGAGATACTCATCATCTCGCTGTATCTGCGCAGCTGCATTTGCCGTCAAAAACGCATGGACTTCTTCTGTAATTGGCATCATACGACATCTTCCTCCGTTACTTCGTAAGTTCGGATATTTGTCCGCGCGCGCTTCTGTTCTCTAATCTCTTTATCTCTATTCTCTGGTGGACAAATGTCCGCTTTTTGCGTTGGGCAGGAGCTTCTGTGCTTTGTAAACGCAGCCGTTCCCGGCGTTTTCGCTCCGCTTCGGTGGAGGATCGCCCGACCAGCAGCTGGATATCCGGCATATAGTACGCGCCATCGGTCAGCAGCTCGACAAAGCCGAGTTTTTAGGAAGATTTGCAGCGCGCGTTCTACGGTGCCGATCTGATGGCGGGTAAACGTTGCAATGGTCTGCGGCGTGTGCGGCAGATTTTCATGCAGCAGTAGAATTCCGTTGTGCTTGAGTGACATCAGATACATCTTGAGCAGCAAATTGGAATACAGAATTCCGTCCGGCATCATTTCCAGAACAACCATCCGCTCACTGGTGAAAGAAATTTTCCTTGAGCTTCATGTAGTAATATTTTTTGTTTTCTGACATAAACACTCCGTTCTTTTGAAACTGTTTCCGCCGTATTTGCAGCTCGCGCCCCGGCGATGGGGAACAGCGCGGACGAGACAAAGCTCTCACAGCTCGTGGAAGGGGTGCTTGACTGCTTTCAACCCCAGTCACGGCAGCCTGTCTTGCGTCGAAAACAAACTGCGTATCTTTCGCTTCCGCGCAAGCGTGAAAAAACTCAATCGCTCCGTTTGTTTCTCCTTTCCCCCATGGCTGCTTCGTGGGGACCCCAATATGGCCAGACGTTGTGTGTCCAAACAGATTGGGCGGCATGATGCAGCCTGCCAAAGGCTGCCCCGCATTTCTCGCTCGCCGGAAGCTCACTGCTTCCGGGTCTCGCGCGCGCCGTGCGCGTTTCCCAACCTGCGGTGTTGTCCGCGTTGCTGATATAAAGTTGCCAAAGTGCATCGAAGATTTGCATTCCTCTACTATCCCTCCCGAAAAA
>VOFK01004225.1_pt1 | contig 22934 bp, 29 predicted proteins | sample 5384121 | NCBI WGS metagenome assembly VOFK01 (sample SAMN12384730, study PRJNA508395) | human gut metagenome | isolation source: healthy gut J | host: Homo sapiens | reverse complement strand
GAAGTTACGCTGTTTCCGGCAAGATGGAGCCGCTGCCGTACATAGGCGGTTTCTTCAGCAAGTAAGCCCACGCTATTTAGTACCTTGAAAGACGCTTGAACCACAAGATTTTGAAAGCGAAAAAAACTTGAAAAAATCTCGAAAAAAAGTGTTGACATAAGGCGTTTCCGGTGCTATATTATGCAAACGCCTTCGAGTGCGGGACATTTGAGAATGAGAACTTAAAAAAATTTCCAAAAGAATTCGAAAAAAGTTCTTGACAAAGCCGAAACTGATGTGCTAATATAACGAGCTGTCGTCGAGAGCGACGGAGCGAGATGTACCTTGAAAATTGAACAATGTAAGAAAAAAGCTTATGCTAAATAAGCACCAGAAAAGGGTTCAAGTGAACTAAAAAAGTTCGAGTCAGAAATGACTATAAAGATTCTTTTGAGAGCTGGAAAGCATCAATAAGATTTTAACCGGGAGACCGGTTGAGATACAATTTATTGAGAGTTTGATCCTGGCTCAGGATGAACGCTGGCGGCGTGCCTAACACATGCAAGTCGAACGAAGCACTTCTGAATGGAGATTCGTCAAAGTTCAGATTTGACTTAGTGGCGGACGGGTGAGTAATGTATGAGCAACCTGCCTTTCAGTGGGGGACAACAGTTGGAAACGACTGCTAATACCGCATGATGTCAATTGGGGGCATCCCCGAATGACCAAAGGATTTATTCGCTGAAAGATGGGCTCATATCTGATTAGCTAGTTGGTGAGGTAACGGCTCACCAAGGCTGCGATCAGTAGCCGGACTGAGAGGTTGAACGGCCACATTGGGACTGAGATACGGCCCAGACTCCTACGGGAGGCAGCAGTGGGGAATATTGGGCAATGGGCGAAAGCCTGACCCAGCAACGCCGCGTGAAGGAAGAAGGTCTTCGGATTGTAAACTTCTTTTATGAGGGACGAAGGACGTGACGGTACCTCATGAATAAGCCACGGCTAACTACGTGCCAGCAGCCGCGGTAATACGTAGGTGGCAAGCGTTATCCGGATTTACTGGGTGTAAAGGGCGCGTAGGCGGGGATGCAAGTCAGATGTGAAATCTATGGGCTTAACCCATAAACTGCATTTGAAACTGTATCTCTTGAGTGCTGGAGAGGTAGACGGAATTCCTTGTGTAGCGGTGAAATGCGTAGATATAAGGAAGAACACCAGTGGCGAAGGCGGTCTACTGGACAGTAACTGACGCTGAGGCGCGAAAGCGTGGGGAGCAAACAGGATTAGATACCCTGGTAGTCCACGCTGTAAACGATGAATACTAGGTGTGGGGGGACTGACCCCCTCCGTGCCGCAGTTAACACAATAAGTATTCCACCTGGGGAGTACGGCCGCAAGGTTGAAACTCAAAGGAATTGACGGGGGCCCGCACAAGCAGTGGATTATGTGGTTTAATTCGAAGCAACGCGAAGAACCTTACCAGGGCTTGACATCCAACTAACGAAGCAGAGATGCATTAGGTGCCCTTCGGGGAAAGTTGAGACAGGTGGTGCATGGTTGTCGTCAGCTCGTGTCGTGAGATGTTGGGTTAAGTCCCGCAACGAGCGCAACCCCTATTGTTAGTTGCTACGCAAGAGCACTCTAGCGAGACTGCCGTTGACAAAACGGAGGAAGGTGGGGACGACGTCAAATCATCATGCCCCTTATGTCCTGGGCTACACACGTAATACAATGGCGTCCAACAAAGGGAAGCAAAGCCGCGAGGCAGAGCAAATCCCCAAAAGACGTCTCAGTTCGGATTGCAGGCTGCAACTCGCCTGTATGAAGTCGGAATTGCTAGTAATCGTGGATCAGCATGCCACGGTGAATACGTTCCCGGGCCTTGTACACACCGCCCGTCACACCATGAGAGCCGGGAACACCCGAAGTCCGTAGTCTAACCGCAAGGAGGACGCGGCCGAAGGTGGGTTTGGTAATTGGGGTGAAGTCGTAACAAGGTAGCCGTTCGAGAACGAGCGGCTGGATCACCTCCTTTCTAAGGAGACCTCACAAGGTCATAAGCCTTGTGTAACATTCCTAGGTCAGACCTTTTCTTTCTTGCATTGTTCAATTTTGAGGGGGTACACTCCCTCAACTTGCACCTTGAAAGCTCAGCTGAAGCGTACGACTGATAATCGTAAGGTCGGAAGAAAAGCAACGTATGGGGGATTAGCTCAGGGGAGAGCGCCTGATTTGCATTCAGGAGGTCAGATTCGATCCCGTTAACACCATCCCCGCTTAATTGCACCTTGAAAACTGAACAGAGAGAATAGAAGAAAAGCAAGGCAACAGAGGGCGTTATCGTAAAGATAACACTTTAATTAACAGCAATTGTGGAAACTTTTTAAAAGGGTAAAAACAATTTCGAAAACAAACTTCTGTTGAGCCTGCATAATTCGTGAGAACTAGTTAGTGATCAACTAAATAGGTCAAGCTAAAAAGAGCGCAAGGGGAATGCCTTGGCATCAGGAGCCGATGAAGGACGCGACAAGCTGCGAAAAGCTTCGGGGAGCTGCAAATAAGCGATGATCCGGAGATATCCGAATGTGGCAACACACTTGAGCAATACTCAAGTATCGTGCGGTGAATAAAATAGGCGTACGAGGGGAACGCCCTGAACTGAAACATCTAAGTAGGGGCAGGAAAAGACATCAACCGAGATTCCGCTAGTAGTGGCGAGCGAACGCGGAGGAGGCCAAACGAAGGGTCAGCGGGATCGTCGGGGTTAGGACTTGCATCAAGATCAGGAGTATCTAGCTGAACGGCGTGGGAAAGCCGACCACAGAGGGTGAGAGTCCCGTAGGCGAAAGAGGGAACTGACAGCGAGAATCCAGAGTACCGCCGGACACGTGAAACCCGGTGGGAACGCGGGTGGACCACCATCCAAGCCTAAATACTACCTGATGACCGATAGAGGAGCAGTACCGTGAGGGAAAGGTGAAAAGAACCCCGGGAGGGGAGTGAAAGAGTACCTGAAACCTTGTGCTTACAAGCAGTCAGAGTCCGTTAAAGGATGATGGCGTACCTTTTGTAGAATGGTCCGGCGAGTTATAGTCACTGGCGAGGTTAAGTTATTCAGTAACGGAGCCGAAGGGAAACCGAGTGTAAATAGCGCGAGAAGTCAGTGGCCATAGACCTGAAACCGGGTGACCTATCCATGAGCAGGCTGAAGGTGAGGTAAAACTCACTGGAGGGCCGAACCCACGTTCGTTGCAATGACCGGGGATGACTTGTGGATAGCGGAGAAATTCCAATCGAACTCGGAGATAGCTGGTTCTCCCCGAAATAGCTTTAGGGCTAGCGTTGATTTAGATTACCGGAGGTAGAGCACTGAATAGGCTAGGGGGCGATGAGCTTACTGAACCTTATCAAACTCCGAATGCCGGATAATTGATGATCAGCAGTCAGACAGTGTGAGATAAGTTTCATTGTCGAGGGAAACAGCCCAGACCCACAGCTAAGGTCCCAAATACATGCTAAGTGGAAAACGATGTGGAATTGCAAAAACAACCAGGATGTTGGCTTAGAGGCAGCCACTCATTAAAAGAGTGCGTAATAGCTCACTGGTCGAGTGACTCTGCGCGGAAAATATAACGGGGCTAAGCATGTAACCGAAGCTTGGGAAGTCTTTAGACTTGGTAGGGGAGCGTCGAATATGGGGTGAAGTACGAGCGAGAGCACGTGTGGACTGTATTCGAGTGAGAATGCCGGAATGAGTAGCGAGAATTATGTGGGAATCATAATGGCCGAAAATCCAAGGTTTCTTGGGGAAGGTTCGTCCGCCCAAGGTAAGTCGGGAGCTAAGGCGAGGCCGAGAGGCGTAGTCGATGCACACACGGTTGAAATTCCGTGACCGCCGAAGTATTAAGCACAGGGACACATTGAGATATCTGAACCGCGGCGTTGGTTGACCGCGGCGAAAGGGATCGAACATCAGTAGGGAAGTCAGAGATGCTCAGTGGCGAGAAAAGCTGTGAGGTGTATATATGAGGTGCCCGTACCGCAAACCGACACAGGTAGATGAGGAGAGAATCCTAAGGCCAACGGGAGAAGGGTTGTTAAGGAACTCGGCAAATTGACCCCGTAACTTCGGGATAAGGGGAGCCGGCCTACGGGAGGCCGCAGAGAATAGGCCCAAGCAACTGTTTACCAAAAACACAGGTCTCTGCTAAATCGAAAGATGACGTATAGGGGCTGACGCCTGCCCGGTGCCGGAAGGTTAAGAGGAGAGCTTAGCGCAAGCGAAGGTTTGAATTGAAGCCCCGGTAAACGGCGGCCGTAACTATAACGGTCCTAAGGTAGCGAAATTCCTTGTCAGGTAAGTTCTGACCCGCACGAATGGCGTAATGATTTGGGCACTGTCTCAACAACCCGCCCGGCGAAATTGTAGTACTGGTGAAGATGCCAGTTACCCGCAACTAGACGGAAAGACCCCATGGAGCTTTACTGTAGCTTAATACTGAAGATCGGTAATGCATGTACAGGATAGGTGGGAGCCTGAGAAACCCGGGCGTCAGCTTGGATGGAGGCAACCTTGGAATACCACCCTTGTATTGCTGGTTTTCTAACCTGCGGCCATGAATCTGGTCGGGGGACACTGTTAGGTGGGCAGTTTGACTGGGGCGGTCGCCTCCAAAAGCGTAACGGAGGCGCTCAAAGGTTGGCTCAGCACGGACGGAAATCGTGCACAGAGTGCAAACGCATAAGCCAACTTGACTGCGAGACCGACGGGTCGAGCAGGTACGAAAGTAGGAGTTAGTGATCCGGTGGTATGTGAGTGGAAATGCCATCGCTCAACGGATAAAAAGCTACCCTGGGGATAACAGGCTGATCTCCCCCAAGCGTCCACAGCGACGGGGGAGGTTTGGCACCTCTGATGTCGGCTCGTCACATCCTGGGGCTGAATTCGGTCCCAAGGGTTCGGCTGTTCGCCGATTAAAGTGGCACGCGAGCTGGGTTCAGAACGTCGTGAGACAGTTCGGTCCCTATCTGTTGCGGGCGCAGGAGATTTGAAGGGAGCTGTCCTTAGTACGAGAGGACCGGGATGGACAGACCTCTGGTGCACCAGTTGTCGTGCCAACGGCACAGCTGGGTAGCTACGTCTGGACGAGATAAACGCTGAAAGCATCTAAGCGTGAAACTCCCCCTAAAGATAAGATCTCCCATCCTTTTGGGGTAAGGGTCGAGGTAGACTACCTCGTTGATAGGCCGGCGGTGTAAGCGCAGCAATGTGTTCAGCCTACCGGTACTAATAGCCCGAGGGCTTGACCTACATCTATGCAGGTTCAGCCTTGCTTCCTCTGTTTAGTTTTCAGGGGTACAATCCTGAATAGTTGGTGTTTTTAACGATGAGGGTCCACCTGTTCCCATTCCGAATTCACAGAAGTTAAGCTCATCAGTGCCGACAATACTTGTCTGGAGACGGACTGGGAAGATAGGTCAATGCCAACATCTAAAGCGCCACGGCAATAGCCGAGGCGTTTTTTTATTTATGCGATGTTCTTACAAAAAACAGCCGAAGCGCGCACGATGCTCCATTTGAGTATCGTGCGCGCTTCTCTCTACAACATTAAACCGTCAGTTTAATTCACTTTTCTCTATCTCCGTCACCGTCAGCGTATCGCCGCAGACGGTGAATTTTATATTCATCCCGGCGAAGTCCATCGCGTATACTCGCGCGGGGTCGTCCTGATACCGCGGACGCGGGTCGTTTGCAAGCACGCCGCGAAGCGCCTCCAGCTTGTCCGCGCGTATGCGGCACATAAGCGCCTCCGGTATCACAACCGTGAGTTTTCTTCCCGCATCTGGCGCGAAGCCGGAAACGGCCTCGGGGTGCGCGTCGGAGTAGGGGATATAGGGCTTGATGTCGATAATGGGCGTGCCGTTCATAAGGTCGGCCCCGCCGACAATAAGCGTGCTGCCGCGCTTTGCGTCGCGCTCCACCCGGAGAAGGCGCACACAGCTCAGCCCCAGCGAGTTCGGCCGGAATGGCGAACGCGTGGCGAAAACGCCCATGCGCGTATTGCCGCCCAGCCGCGGCGGACGCACCGTCGGTGACCAGTCGCCGCGCACGGCCTCGGAAAACTGCCAGATGAGCCACAGGTGGGAAAAAAGCTCTCTATCCCGCGCAGAGCTTCGTCCACGCGGTACTCCGGCGTGAACACGATGCGCGCCTCAAGCGCCTCGACTATGCCCGCCTGGCGCGGGATGCCGAACTTGTCATGAAAGTCGCTTTCAATATGCGCGATGGGGCGGATCTCGATGATATCGGACATGCGCACCTCCGTTTCGCGTTTTTACATCATGCCCGCCTCATGCAGCAGCATGAGCGCGTGCATGGATATCCCGTTTATGAGCATGTGGAAGAAGATACTGCTCCATATGGTATTGGTGCGCTCATAGCAGCGGCACAGCAGAATGGAGATGGGGATGTATTGAAGAATGTACACCCAGTTGTACGGATCGACGACCGCATAGGCCCACACGTGGTACAGCGAGAACAGCGCGACGCTGACGATGTACGCCGCGGTGCGGCTGCGCTTCCTCAGCACGCCGAACACGCCCGCGCGGAAAAGCGGCTCCTCCACCAGCGGGGCGAGGAACACCGCCATCGCGGCCATGGGGCCGTAGCTCTCCATCGCAAGGCCCGCCACGGCCTGATTGTTGGGGTTCGACGTGGACGGGAAAGCGGACAGCAGCAGCGACAGCGCCATATTGCAGCAGAACATCATGGCGTAGCCCGCGGCGATCTCAATAACGACGGTGATGGGCCTGTCGCACAGGGGGTCGAAATCCCGGCGGAGGAAGCGCCCGGCCGCGATGAGCATGTACAGCGTGCCGGTGGCGTAGCATATGACGTTGCCCTGCACATCGGTGATATAGCCCGCGGTCATCACGCGGCCCAGCACCAGCGGCAGGACAGCCGCGTGCACGGGCAGATACGCCAGCACCGCCGCGGCCTCGCGCTTTGTAAGCGCGCTCGTAAACTCGGGAAGCGTGCGCCTCATCAGCCCCTCGCTTTCTTTTGCAGCTCAAAGAGCAGGTTCATGGCCTCAATGGGCGTGAGCGTGTTCAGATCCGTTACGCGCAGTATCTCGCGCACCTCGTCCGCGCCGACGTCGGCAAGGCTTATCTGCCCGTCGTCCGCCGCAGCGTGCACCGCGGGCGCGGCTGTGCCTGCCGATTCAAGCTCGCGCAGATAGCCCTTTGCCTTCGTGATGATCGCGTCGGGCAGGCCGGCGAGCTTTGCGACCTCGATGCCGTAGCTGTCGTCGGCCGCGCCGGCGAACTATCTTGCGCAGAAACACCAGTGTGCCGCCCTGCTTCTTGGCCGTGATGTTGTAGTTCTTCACGCCGGACAGCTCCCCCTCAAGCGCGGAGAGCTCGTGATAATGCGTGGCAAACATCGTCTTCGCGCCGAGCTTGCTCGGATCCGCGCAGTATTCGAGCACGGCGCGCGCGATGGCCATGCCGTCGTAGGTGGACGTGCCGCGGCCGATCTCGTCAAGGATGAGCAGGGAGGCGGGCGTGGCGTGCTTCAATATATTCGCCATCTCGTCATCTCCACCATGAAGGTGGACTGGCCTGAGGCCAGATCGTCGGACGCGCCTATGCGCGTGAACACTCCTGTCGACTATGCCGATCGTGGCGCTCTTTGCGGGACGAAGGAGCCCATCTGCGCCATGAGCACGATGAGCGCCGTCTGGCGCATGTAGCGTAGACTTACCGGCCATGTTCGGCCCGGTCACGATGGCAACGCGGTCGTCCGCGTCGTTGAGGAACGTGTCGTTCGGCACAAAGAGGACGTCCTTCATGCTCTGCTCAACGACGGGGTGCCGCCCCTCGATAATGGTAAGCTCGCGCGAGGCGTCGATCTCAGGCATTGTGTAATTGTTGCGCACGGCCGTCTCCGCCAGGGAGCACAGCACGTCCAGCCGCGCCACGGCGTCAGAGGCCGTCTGTATGCGCCCGACCATCGCCGCGACGGCGTCGCGCAGCTCAACAAAGCAGTTGTATTCCAGCTCGTTTATCCTGTCGCGCGCAGTGAGAAGGGTGTTTTCCAGCTCCTTTGAGCTCCTGCGTGAAGTAGCGCTCGTTGGAGACGAGGGTCTGCTTGCGGATATAGTCGGCGGGGATGTTCGCGTCGCCCGCGGATTTGGGCACGTCTATATAATAGCCGAACACCTTGTTATACCCGACCTTGAGCTTCTTGATGCCGGTGCGCTCACGCTCGCGCTGCTCAAGCTGGGCGACCATCTCCGCCCCGTTGTCGCGGACACTGCGAAGCCTGTCCAGCTCCTCGGAATAGCCGGGGCGCAGGATGCCGCCCTCGCGCACGGAGAAGGGGGGATCGTCGGCAATGGCGCGGTCTATTCTGCGCACGCATGTCCTCCAGCGCGTCCATGGCGCTTATGCTTTTCAGCTCCTGCCCGGTGAAGCGGGCGGTCAGCTCCTTCAGACGCGGCAGAACGGCGGCGCAGTTGGAAAGCGTCCGAAGATCCCGCCCGCCGGCCGTGCCGTAGACGCAGCGGCCCACAAGGCGCTGCATATCGCTTATGTCGCGCAGGGCGAGGATGATCTCCCCGCGCGCGACGGTGTCCTTATAAAGCTCATTCACGGCGGAAAGGCGCCGCTTTATCGCAACGGGGCTGAGCAGCGGCCTTTCCACCCATGCGCGCAGCAGGCGGCCGCCCATGGGCGTTTTCGTCTTGTCAAGCACCCACAGCAGCGAGCCGCGTTTTTCCCCGCTGCGCAGGGATTCCGTCAGCTCAAGGCTTTTGCGCGTCGTCCAGTCCAGCTCCATATACCGCCCGCCGTAAAAGACGTCAAGGCGGCTTATGTGGCTTATGTCAAATTTCTGCGTGTCGATTATATAGCTGAGCAGCGCACCCGCGGCGCACACGGCGTTCGGTGCGTCGCCGAGCTCGCCCGCGTCGATATCGGCAAAGCCGAACTGGCGGCACACCAGCGCCGCGGCGGGCATATAGTCAAAGCGCGTGCCGCCCGTCTCCAGCATGACGCCCAGCTTCTTGAGGAGAAAGTCGCGGATGGACGCGTCCTCCTCCGCCCCTGCGGAGAGGACGGCCTCGCGCGGGGCGAAGCGGCCCAGCTCGTTGAGGATATGGCTGACGGCGTCGCTTTCAAACGAGGCGCAGCAGAACTCGCCCGTGCTGACGTCGCAGAAGGCGACGCCGCCCGCGCCGGAGCAGAGATAGACCGAGCATATGTAGTTGCTCTTCTCGTCAACGAGCATGGAGCTTTCCGTCACCGTGCCGGGGGAGATGATGCGGATAACATCCCTGTCAACAAGCCCCTTGGCCAGCGCGGGATCCTCCATCTGCTCACATATGGCGACCTTGTAGCCCTTGGCGATCAGCCGGCCGATATACGCCTCGGCGCAGTGATACGGCACGCCGCACATGGGCGTGCGCTCGTCGGGGTTTTCAACGCCGCGGTCACGCGTGGTGAGGGCGAGTCAAGCTCACGCGAGGCGAGCTTTGCATCCTCGTCGAACATCTCATAAAAATCGCCCAGCCGGAAAAACAGCAGGCAGTCCTGATGCTTCTCCTTTATTTCGTAATACTGCCGCTTCATCGGCGTAAGCTCAGCCATGTATATCTACCTCGCTTCTATTCATTCGCGTATGCCGCGCTCAGCCGGAGACGACCTCGCCATAGAGCGCCCAGGTGTTGCTGGCGGTGATCTTCACGTCAATGAAGCTGCCGATAAGGCTTTTATCCCCGCGCAGGTGGACAAGGCGGCCGCCGTTGGTGCGGCTGGAGAGATTATATTCGTTGCGCCCCGTCTCGCCGTCCACGAGCACGCGCACGATGCGCCCCTCGTACTCCTTGTGCTTCTCGCCGGAGATGGAGTTCGACACCTCCATGAGCCGGTCAAAGTGGCGCTGCTTCTCCTCGCGCGTGTAGGGGTCGGCCATGGAGGGCCGCGGGCGTGCCGACGCGCTTGAGTAGATGAAGGTGAACATCGCGTCATAGCGCACGGCCTCGCAGAGCTTTATGGTATCCTCAAAGTCCTCCTCACTCTCGCCGGGGAAGCCGACGATTATGTCCGTCGTGAGCACGAGGTCGGGCATATAGCGCTGTGCCAGAGCAACCTGATGGAGGTACTTCGCGCGGTTATAGCTGCGGTTCATGAGCTTGAGTATCCTGTCGCTGCCGGACTGCACAGGCAGGTGGAGCTGGTGGGCGCAGTGCCCTGCACTCGGCCATGGTCCTGAAGAGCTTTTCCGTGGCGTCCTTGGGATGACTCGTCATGAAGCGGATGAGATAGTCGCCGGGGATGGCGTCTATCATGCGGATGAGATCCGCAAAATCCGTTCCGTCGCCGAGGTCGCGGCCATAGGAGTTGACGTTCTGCCCGAGGAGGGTGATGTCCTTATAGCCCGCCTCGATAAGAGCGCGCGCCTCCGCCACGACGTCCTCCGCCCGGCGGGAGCGCTCCCGCCCTCTCACGTAGGGCACTATGCAGTACGTGCAGAAATTGTTGCAGCCGTACATGATGGAAAGCCACGCCTTCACGCCGTCCGTGCGGTTGACGGGAATACCCTCCGCGACCGCGCCGTCGTTTTTATCCGCGGCGAAGACGCGCTTGTGGCTGTCCATGACGCGCTTTATAAGCTCCGGAAAGCGCCACAGCTCGTGCGGGCCGAAAACGAGATCGACCACCGGATAGGACATTTTTATCTTCTGCGCCATATGCTCCTGCTGCACCATGCAGCCGCACACGGCGATTATCTGCCCCGGGCGGGCCTTCTTGGAGTGGTTGAGCGCGCCGACGTTGCCCAGCACGCGCATTTCGGCATGCTCGCGCACGGCGCAGGTATTGACAACGATGATATCCGCGGCGAACTCATCCTCCGTGAAGCCGCAGCCCATCTCCGCGAGATAGCCGCGCAGCTTTTCGCTGTCGGCCTCGTTCTGCTGGCAGCCGTAGGTGTCTACCATGGCAAGCGGCGTCACGCCCTCGTGTGCGTTCTTCTCGGCGATGGCGCGGCAGATATCCTCCTGCCGGCGTATCTCGGCAACGTCGATGACTTTTCTTTCGTAGCTCATTATTTATCCTCTTTTATCTTACCCTCGGCTGACAAGGACACATACGGTTTTGACGGGCATAAAGAGCCAGCCCATCCTCAAAGACCTTGGAAATACACAAAGTATTCCCTGCGGCCTTTTCGTCGTCTGACCGCTTTTCTGCTCCGTCAAAACTGCTTCACACCTGACAAAGATGTATTTTCGCCGCAAAGTGGAAACAGAATGGCGCGAGCTTCTTCTGACGCCGCGTATATGCTCTTGTCAACCGAGGGTATTTAATCAATAGCAATCAACATATATTTTAACATAATGGTTATGGATTTTTCAACAAGTTTAAGGTATAATATTTTCTCTTGAAAAAGAGCGATGAAAGCACGGAAGGATGAGCCTCCGCCGGTCGATACCGGCGCGAAGGGAGCAGCATATGCCAGTTATAAACGTTTGTCTCCGCATGTCGCGGATCTGGTCGCCGCGGGCGAGGTCGTGGAGCGGCCCGCCTCCGCGAGCTTATGGAAAACTCCTTCGACGCAGGCGCGCATAACGTCACCGTGGGAGATACGCGGGGGCGGGGCGACGTACATACGCGTGACGGACGACGGCTGCGGCATGGCGCCGGAGGACGCTGGTGGCCTTCCTGCGCCACGCGACCTCAAAGCCGTACGATGAGCGCGGGCTGGAGGCCATAAGCACGATGGGCTTTCGCGGCGAAGCGCTGGCGGCGATATCCGCCGTGCTGGCGATAGAGCGACGACCCGCCGCGCGGCAGTGGAGGGCAGTACGCGCGTGACGCTGGAGGCAGAGATAATAGGACATGTTAAAACCCTGCGGTTGCCCGCTGGAGGGCACGACGATGACCGTGCGGGATATGATGCTTCCCAGCTGCGCGAGCTGAAATTCCTCAAGTCAAACAGGAGCCAGGGCGTCGGCCTGGCACGGCTGGAACGGAGGTGTCCGTGCGCTTCGCAGGACAGGCTGGTTCGCTTCTGCGGCGGGCTTGCCTCCACGCTGACCAGACTTCGTGGCGAGAGCCGACGGATGCGTGACGGGCTTCACCTCATCGCCGAGCGCGAAAGCACGCGGTAACTTCTTCTGCGGGCGGCCGCACTTGCGGGTGCGGAGCGCAGTGGAGCAGGCGTATAAAATACGCCGGGCGCTATCCGTGCTATCTGGACATGGGCTTCGGCTTGGCAGCGTGGATGTGAACGATGCACCGGCAAGACCGAGATGAGGTTTCTCATATGAGAAGAGGGATGGTTCGAACCTTGTTTTGTCGCAGTTGCAGCTTGCGCTGGAGGCCGGGACGCACGGCGGCGATGGGGCTGTCACTGCGAAAGCGCGCGGCGGTTCACCACGACGCGCCGGCGCTCGGCCTCCGCCCGGCGCAGCTGCGGAACCGCCGCACATCACCACGCCCGCGCCCGACTCCTGATTACAGGGCGGTATACGAGCACCGCGCCCATGACGGCACAAAGGCACGCTTCACCAGCGGCGCATGAGCGCACAGGAATACCGCGGCTTTATCCGGCAGGGCGACCCGCATGAGGCGATGGCTTTCCGTGCCGTATCAGACGCGTGAGTATTGCGCCCACCGTGCCGGAAAGGTGGGCTGCCGCGCCAGCGACGAGCACGCTTCTGTTCAAAAATGTTGAAGCGCTTCGCCGACAAAAGATACTGGTTGAGGGGCAAGGAGCCTACATCATTGCGGAGATGGACGGACGGCTCATATTCATCCGCGACAAACACGCCGCGCATGGCGCATATGATGTTCAAACCGCACGAGGAAGCTTGGCAAAAACAGGCGTCATGTCACAGCAGCTTCGGTGACGCGCAACGGAACGCCGGAAACGCAAAACAGCACGACTTTCCGGCGCAGAGCTGGGCTTTTGATACGAAACCGTTCACGACGCGTCGGAGTACCGTGCTGCGCTCCGGCGAATATGGAGCCGAGGAACGACACCGCGGCGATTGGAGGGCGAAAAAACTGCGCGCCGAGGGGGAAAGGCAGCTTTCGACGAAAGCGCGCGCGACGATGAGATACTGCACACGGTGGCCTGCAAAGGCCGCGGCTAAAGCGCGGTGGTCGGGATACGGACGAGAAGAGCTTGCCCGCATCGCCGGAACGCGCGGCGGTGCTGTCGAGGCGCGGTCGTCATCGCCCGGCCCGGGCGGCCTGCTCGCCGTGACCAGCGAGAGCCGGACAAAATGTTCAAACGGATGGTGTGAGCGATAAAGCGCGCCCACACGTCCATGGAAGCGAGAGCGGCGCCGTTGGAGAAAGGTGATAGGTGATGGCCGCGACGAAGCCTCCGGCAAGGCGGCGCTGGCGATAGAGCTGGCGCGCAGCTCGCGGGGAGATAGTCCTCGGCGGACTCCATGCAGATATGGGTTACCGCGGCATGGACATCGGCACGGCTTCGCAACGCCTGAAAGCGCTGGCGCCGCACCACATGCTGGACGTTGCGCCGCCGGAGGAGAGCTATTCCGCCGCGCGCTACGGAGGAGCGGCGCTGTTGCGAGGATATAATACGGTGCGCGTGCCCATCATCGCGGGAGGCACGGCTTTACATGACTGCTCATATCCGGCGCGCAGCTTTGCCGCGCGCGACGAGATGAAAACGTGCGCGCTGCGCTTTTTACGAAAGATGGCGCCGACAGCGAGGGCGGCGTGGCCATGCTGGATGCACTGCGCAAGATGGGGACCTCGAGCGCGCCGCGCGCGCCTTTGCTCCCTGGCGACAGGCGGCGCATAGTGCGCGCGCGCTGGAGATATACGCCGTCACGGGCAGACCGCCACGGCGCACGACGCGGCCACGCAGTGCTATTCCGCCTGCTGCGCTATTACGCGGCGCGGATAGTCCTCAATTACGCTGACCGCGTCGAATTCTTATGCGCGCGCATCGACGCGCGTGTCGACAAAATGAACAGGCGACGGCCTTTGAATGAGGTGAAGGCGCTTTTATTGCCTCGGCTGGGCCCGGAGTGCACCGCCATGCAGGCGATAGGGTTGCAAAGAGATCGCCGCGCCCTCGAAGGCGAAAACGAGCCGAGCCGTGAGGCCGCGGACCTCATAAAGCAACAGCCGCCGCCGCTATGCCAAGCGGCAGATGACATGGTTCAGGCGCTGGGAGGACGCGCTGCGCATCGGTGGGAGGGAAGCGCCCGATTTTGAAAAAATCACGGCACGTTTCTCGACGAATTTTGCATCTCCCGCGGTGTATCATAATGTACCGCGCCCATACCGGATGACGCGAGAACATTAAAAGAGAAGCGGCGGACAGCAAGACCGCTCCAGAAAAAGGAGTTGGCTGAGATGCAGAAAACGCAGAATCTCCAGGATAGCTTCCTCAATCAGGTCCGCCGGGAAAAGCAGGTGGTGACCATGTTCCTCATGAACGGGTTCCAGATGCACGGCACGGTGAAGGGCTTCGACGGCTTCACCGTGATACTCGATTCCGACGGCAAGCAGCAGCTTATCTATAAGCACGCGATATCCACCATCGTTCCGCCGAAATCGCTGGAGCTTGAGCTTGATACATAAGCCGCGGCGCGCCCTGTCCTCATTTACGGGCGCGGTGGCGTCGGTGCTGTTCGCGGCGGCGTGCGCGTATATCATCGCGCATTTTGCCGCCGGGAGCGCGCCCGGCTTTGCCGTGGCGCGGCTGTGCACGCTCAGTCGCGGCGCGGCGCTCGACGGGATAGTCATAAGAGACGAGCGGGCGCTCTCCGCCGCCGCGCCCCCGTCCGTGCTTTATGCGGATGGGGCGCGCGCCTGCGCGGGCTCTGCCGTCGCGGAGACGGCGGAGGGAGAGGAGATATCGACCGACGCCTCGGCGCTGTTCTTCTCCGGCACGGACGGGTTTGAATACCTCACGCCGGAGGACGTGCAGCCCCTCACGCCGGAAAAGCTCGCCGCGCTCATGCGCGCGCAGCCGTGCGAGGACGAAGGGCGCTTCGGCCGCCTTGTGCGCGGCTTTGCGTGGTACTACGCCGCGTCGGCGGCGACGGCGGATGCGCAGACGCTTTCGCCGGGGCGGTATAAGCTCCGCTTCGACGGCTTTGACGAGGCGCTGGACGCGCGCCTTCTCACAAACAATGATAACGCTCTGCTCTTTCGCGTGATGAGCGGGAAGAGCGGGTATATGAGCCTGCGCCGCTGCGCCGCGCGCTCATCACGGAGGAGCGCACGGGGCTTCTGCTTCCGGCCTCGGCCGTGGAAACCGACGGCGCGGGGAATGAATACGTTTACCGCTGTACGGCCGGCGGGTATGAGCGCACGGCCGTGCAGATAATATACAAGGACGGGGACGCCTGTCTTGCCGGAACGGGCGGCGCGCTCGAAAACGGCGGCAGGGTGCTTGCCGACTGGAGGGATAAGGATGACGGCGGATATAGCTGAAAACGTGGCGCGCGCGAAGGAGAACATCGCCCTCGCGGCGAAGCGCGCGGGCAGGGCGGCGGAGGATATATACCTCGTCGGCGCGACGAAGATGAACGACGCCTCCCGCGTGCGCGAGGCCATATGCGCGGGGCTGCCCATATGCGGGGAGAACCGCGTGCAGGAGCTTTTGCAGAAAAACGCCGGGCACGCATACGACGGGGCGCGGCTGCATTTCATCGGCCACCTGCAAAAGAACAAGGTGCGGCAGATAGTCGGACTTGTCGAGCTTATACACAGCGCGGACTCCGAGGCGCTGCTGCGGGAGATAGACCGCGTCGCGGCGTCGCAGCGGCGTTGTGCAGGATGTGCTGCTGGAGGTGAACATCGCCGGGGAGAGCGCGAAGTCCGGCTTCGCGCCGGAGGAAATACCCGCGGCGATAGCTTTTGCGGGCGGACTTGAGGCCGTGAGAGTGCGCGGATTGATGGCTGTGCCCCCGATTTGCGCCTGCGGAGAAGAAAACCGGCCATATTTTGCCCGCATGAATCAGCTTTTTATTGACAATGGCGAAAAAAAATACGATAATGTACATATGGACTTTTTGTCCATGGGCATGAGCGGGGATTATATGACCGCGATAGAGTGCGGGGCGAATATGGTTCGCCTCGGCACGGCCATTTTCGGGCCGCGCGATTACGGCGCATGACGGCCCGCGCGCACAGTGCGCGGCCGCCCCGGCTCCTTTCGCCGGGCGGCAGTATCATACTACGGAGGCAATGCCATGGGTTTCATGGATGAACTTAGAAAACTGACACAACCCTACGACGACGAGGACGACTTTTTCGAGGGGGCGGACGTGCAGTATAAGCCGCAGCCCCCCAGGCACAGCAGCAGCCCCAGTCCGTCAGCCGGGAGCAGGCGCTGTTTGAAAGCTCCTTCGGCGGCGGTGATGGCGGCTATTCAGAGGCGCAGCCGCAGCGCCGCCGCGGCGGCCAAGAACCCGAAGCGAGGCCGCGCAGGCGAAGCCAGCCGGTCTCGGCGGCATCATAAAGCAGCAGGCACAGCCGCAGCCGCAGGCCGCGCAGAATCCCGACGGAAGCCTTTTCGGCAACCTCGGCAAGCCCAAGCAGCCGAAGCGCGAGGGGCGCGTGAACTTCGGCGGGAGGGAGGCGCAGGTCATCCTCTTCTCACCCAAGACCTTTGACGAGGCCGGGGAGATAGTCAACCACATCCGCGCCAACCGCAGCGTCGTGATGACGCTGGAGGGGCTGCCGTCGGAGACGGCGAGGCGGCTTCTCGACTTCATTTCGGGCATAGCCTACGCCCTTCAGGGGAAAATTACTCCCGTGTCCGCAAAGACGTATTTCGTCACGCCGCAGAACGTCGATATCCTCGGCGCGCAGGGCGAACAGCCCGAAAGCGACGGACAGTACCTTTGAGAAGGCCCGCGGCGCGCCGCGCGCCCTCATATAAATAAGCCAAGTTTTACGAAAGGTGGAAATATATATGATTACTGCTCAGGATATTCGTGAAAAGACCTTTGAGAAGTCCCGAATAGGCGGCTATGACATGGCGTCTGTGGACGATTTTCTGGAGGAGCTTGCCGACGACGTGACCGCGTACCAGAAGGAAAACGCCGTTCTGAAAAGCAAGATGAAGGTCCTTGTGGACAAGATAGAGGAATACCGCGCCAATGAGGAAGCCCTCAATATGGCCGTGCTCTCCGCCCAGAAGCTGGCGGTGCAGATAGAAAACGACGCGCGCACGCGCTCCGCGGCCATGATAGAAGAGGCCGAGCAGCAGGTAAAGGCGCGCGTGGGCGGCATAGAGGCCGAGACCGAGAAGCAGGAAAAGCGCCTTGCCGACGCGAAGGCCGCGACGGAGAAGTTCTTCGAGGCGGCGCGCGCCCTGTGCAATACGCAGCTGAGGAACCTTGACGCGATAAGCAGCGGCATGACCGCGGCCCAGCCCGCCGCCGCGCCCGCAGCGGAAAGCGCCGACGTGGACAGCGCCGTGCGCAGCATTGAGGAGTCCGTCTCCAAGCTCAGACCCGAGCCGCCGGTGAAAATGGATCTCTCCTCGGCGATGAAGCCCGCGGCCAAGCCGAAGAAGAATTTCGACAGCACCCAGACCTTCACCCTTTGAGCTTTACCTTTCACACGGGGCGGGCGCTTGACGCACGCCCCGTTAACAGCCGCGCGCGCGTACCACGTGTGCGCGATACCGCGCCGGCAACAAACAAATAGAGATATACAGGAGTTAAAAACACATGGCACAGGATTTCAATTCTACTCTCAATCTCCCGAAAACCGATTTTCCCATGCGCGCCGGCCTCCCCAAGCGTGAGCCGGAGATGCTAAAGCACTGGGAAGAGCTGGACATCTACAACGAGATGCTGAAAAAGAACGAGGGTCATCCCCGCTTCAACCTGCATGACGGCCCTCCCTTCTCCAACGGCGATATACACATGGGGCACGCGCTCAACAAGTCCATAAAGGACTTCATCACGCGCTCCTACGCGATGCGCGGCTACTACACGCCGTACATCCCCGGCTGGGATAACCACGGAATGCCCATCGAAAGCGCCATTATAAAGGAGCAGAAGCTCAACCACAAGGCCATGAGCGTGGCGGACTTCCGCTCCGCCTGCGAGGCGTATGCGGAGAAGTATATCCACCGCCAGATGGACGGGTTCAAGCGTCTGGGTGTCATTGCCGACTGGGAGCACCCCTATAAGACTATGAACCGCGGTTTCGAGGCCGACGAGATCCGCATCTTCGGAAGAATGTACAAAAACGGCCACATCTACAAGGGCCTCAAGCCCGTATACTGGTGCTACACGACGAGACGGCGCTGGCCGAGGCGGAGATCGAATATCAGGACGACCCCTGCACGACCGTGTACGTCAAGTTCCCCATGAAGGACGACATGGGCAAGCTTTCCCATCTCGACCAAGTCAAGCTCTACTTCCTCATCTGGACGACGACGACCTGGACGCTGCCGGGGAACCTGGCCATTGCGCTGCATCCCGACGAGGCCTACGCCCTCGTCCGCAACGCCCCAACGGCGAAATATACATCATGGCCGAGGCGCTGACCGAGAAGGTCATGAAGATCGGCGGCTTCGACAGCTACCGGTCATCGAGACCCATCCCGGCCGCTTCTTTGAAAAACATGCTGGCACAGCATCCCCTTCCTGCCCAAGACCCCGCGCCTGCTGCTGGCCGAGTATGTCACGATGGACTGCGGCACGGCCTGCGTCCACACCGCCCGGCTTCGGCGCGGACGACTATCAGACCTGCCGCCGCTATGGCATGGATATGATCGTGCCCGTGGACGATCAGGGCTGCCACACCGACTATGCCGGCAAGTATGACGGGAATGCTCGTGGAGGAGTCCAACCCCGTCATCCTCAACGATATGAAGGGAGGCCGGCTCCCTCTTCGCTTCCGAGGAAATCGTGCACAGCTACCCGCATTGCTGGCGCTGCAAAAAGCCCGTCATCTTCCGCGCCACCCCGCAGTGGTTCTGCTCCGTCGACTCCTTCAAGGACGAGGCCTGCGCCGCCTGCGACGACGTGCGCTGGGTGCCCGGCTGGGGCATCGACCGGATGAAGAGCATGATCCGGGAGCGCGCCGACTGGTGCATCAGCCGTCAGCGTCGCTGGGGTCTGCCCATTCCCGTGTTCTACTGCGCTGACTGCGGCAAGCCCGTCTGCACCGACGAGACCATCGAGGCCGTAAGCAGGCTCTTTGCCGAGAAAGGCTCCAACGCCTGGTTCGAGATGGACGCCGCCGACATTCTTCCCAAGGGCTTCGCCTGCCCGCACTGCGGCAAGAACGCCGGCTTCACCAAGGAGGAGGACACGCTCGACGGCTGGTTCGACTCCGGCTCCACGCACTTCGCCGCGATGAAGAAGGATCAGGGCTTCTGGCCCGCCACGATGTACCTCGAGGGCCTCGACCAGTACCGCGGCTGGTTCCAGTCCTCCCTGCTGACCGCCGTCGGCGCCTTCGGTCATGGCGCGCCGTTCAAGGAGTGCGTCACCCACGGCTGGACCGTGGACGGCGAGGCCGCGCGATGCACAAGAGCCTCGGCAACGGCGTCGATCCCGCCGACATTTTCAACGAAAACGGTGCGGACATTCTGCGTCTGTGGGCGGCGAGCGCCGACTATCACGCGGATGTGCGCTGCTCCAAGGCCATCTTCCAGCAGCTCAGCCAGAACTATCTCAAGTTCCGCAACACCTGCAAGTTCATGCTCGATAACCTGGTGGACTTTGACCCTGCGCACCTCACCAAGGCCGAGGATATGCCGGTGCTCGACCGCTGGCTCATCACCAAGCTCAACGAGCTGATCGAAAAGGTCGAGCAGTCCTACAACGACTACGAGTTCCACATCATCACCCACGCGGTCAACGATTTCTGCGTCACCACGCTCTCGAGCTTCTACCTCGATATTGTGAAGGACCGCCTGTACTGCGAGGGCGCGCGAGAGCTCCCGCCCGCCGCAGCGCCGCAACCGCCCTTCTACCTCACGCTCTCGACCCTTGCCAAGCTCTTCGCACCCATCCTCGCCTTCACCTGCGATGAGATCTGGCTGGCCATGCCGCACCGGCCGAGGACGACGCGCGCAACGTGCTGCTCAACGTCATGAACAAGCCCTTCACTGCCTACGCGCTCGACGCCGAGACCATGGCGCGCTGGGAGCACATCATCGAGGTCCGCACCGCCGTCAACGGCGCGCTCGAGGAGCGCCCGCGCGGCGAAGGTCATCGGCAAGAGCCTGGAGGCCGACGTGCATCTGACCGTGCCCGAGGCGATGTGTTCCTCGCGGACGAGAACCCCGCGGCGCTCGCCGACCTGTTCATTGTCTCCAAGGTCGAGCTGACCGTCGGCGGCGAGCTTGCCGTCAAGGTCGAAAACGCCGCCGGCACGAAGTGCCCGCGCTGCTGGAAGCACTCGCTCGAGGCAAACGCCGAGGGTCTCTGCCCCCGCTGGTGCCGAGGTCGTCAAGCACCTGCACCTGACCGGAGCTTCTGCCGACGCTGCACGGGCGGCCAGATGGCCGCCCGCGCCGTATTTATCCGTTTCCACCCCACCCGCATGATTTCAGAAAGGAACCCGACCCATGCGCTTTGACACCAAAAGCTCACCTGCTGCGCCCCCTCATCGCGGCCATCTACGTCGCGCTGACGATGCTCTCCAACGCCCTGAACCTTGCCTACGGCCCCATCCAGCTCCGCTTTTCCGAGGCGATGACGGTCCTGCTGGATGCCCGGAGGCGAGCGTCGGCTGCGTGCTTCGAACATCCTGAGCCCCCTACGGCCCGCTTCCTCGACATGACGTCGGTTGGCGGCACGTTGCCTCGCAGCCTCACCGCCCGCTGCCGCATTAAGGACGGCGGCGTTGCCGCCCGTGCTTCTGCAACGCTATCTCATCGGCGCGCTTCATCGCTTTGAGGAAGCAGGCGTCGGCAACGGCTTCCCGCCCGCGTTCTTCTACAACGCCCTCACCGTCGGCCCGGCGAAGCTGTCGCCTGCTATGTCCCCCGGCATCCCCTCTCGGCGTGATGCAGAAACACCTCAAGCTCAGCTGAGTCAAAAAGAGGACTTCCGACCGGAAGTCCTCTTTTTTATTAGAAAGCACCAAAAAGCGTCGCAGACTTTGCGCCGCGCACGGCGCAAATAATTTCCAATCGTAAATTCCAACGACATGTGCGTTGGAATTTACTTACACCAGGCCGCAAACGTGCGTACGGCGCGGCTGCCGCGGACTGCAAGCCTCCTTCAAAAAAGCGGCCCAAAGGTTACTTTTTGAAGGCATTAGCCTTCATACGGGTGGTTGCCAATATAGATCCCGCGGCCGTTCGACCAGCCGACGTTGAAGTTCAGCACCTTGCCGAGGTCGCGGAGCTTATAGTAGGTGTAGCCGCCGCCCTGATCGTCCGTCAGCAGGATCGCCGTGAACGGATGCTCTCGCCGTAGATCACAGTCCCGGCATCATTTTGATAATGGCAGGTCGCCGGAAACGGCGCCTTATCTCCGTTCCGTTTGGCTTAGGCTTCATCCGCACGATAATACCATTGCCGCCTAGGGAACTGTCGCCGCCGAACTTCGCGCGTTCGTACTAAGTTTAAGAGAGACGCAATGTCGCGCAGGCGGACATAGTTCGTCTCGCCGCCGTTGCTGCCGGGCAGCGCGTAGGTCTGAGCGTGATGTTGCGGCCGTCGAGCTCGATGGTCTGGCGGCGCATAATGGGCCGCCGCTTTCGCGGAATGCTCTCCCAGTGTCAGTGCCGAGCTGGCGCTGGTGCAGGCTCGGCTCAGAGGTCGTAAAGCGGTACGTGCCCGCCTCCAGCGTGAGTAGTCGATCGTGACGATGTTTTCCTCCACCGTGATGCCGTCAGCGGCGTTGTAGTCCCCAAGCCTTTGCGGGGAAAGCGAAGCGGTAGGTCATCACCGCCATCACTCAAGCAGCGCGTTGATCTGTGCGTCAAGAGTAGTCGGGCAGCCGCTTGGCAAGCTCTGTCTTGATCGCGCGCTGCGGCGGTCAGCCTGCGTGTTCTGCACCGTCAGCGTCAGCCCGCCGTCAGATGCAGCGGAAAGCGTGACCGTGCCGGGCGTGGCGGCCCCTGCTCACCTCGGCGGTCTCCGCGGAGACCTCGGCAAAGATCGCATTGAACTCATCAGCGTTGGCAAACGACTCGCTCGCTCTTGGTCGCCGTAGTAGCCGTGGCCATCGTAGCGAAAGAAGGAAAAACCGTTCTGGGTCATCTCGGCGCGCATATTCATCGCGTTGACCATTTCCTCGGAAAGCCGAATTTGGCCCGACCGTGCCGCTGCCGTCAAATTGAAACGTCGTATCGGCGACCTGGCACATGCAGCCGCTCAAAAGGACGGTCAGCATGCTCACTACCAGCGCCGCGGCGAAAAAACTTTCATGGTGTATCGCTCCTTTGGTAAACTCTACCGATAATTTTACACGAATTTCCCGCCCGATTGCAAGCAATGTCGGCCAATCTTACACTGAAAACATGGAAAATCTGATTTTTCCGCGCAAAGGGGACGGTATTTTTGAAAAAATTGCTTGACTTTACGGAAAAAGTTTTATATAATAGTAGAGCTTGTAATATGCATTGCAGGCAAAATCCTTGCTCACATGAACTGTGTCAGGGCCATCAGTCCAAATTATGAGGTCGTGCCATCATGGACGGCAGACTGCCCGAAGAGCAGGTCGCCGCTCTGACCGAAAAAGTTCAAGACCTCGTGGAGCAGAACAGCACACGGCTATGGAGGTTGAGGAGGTGGGGCACAGCGCAGAGCTGACCTACGCCATCACTACATCACCGAAAGCTACTATGTTCTGATCTCCTTCACGAGCGCCCGATTTCCCCAAAGAGGTGGACCGTATCCTCGGCATTACCGATGGTATCATCCGCTCCATGATCGTCTGCAAGGGGCGAATAAGGAGGAACAGCGCTTATGTT
>VOFK01003975.1_pt1 | contig 22934 bp, 33 predicted proteins | sample 5384121 | NCBI WGS metagenome assembly VOFK01 (sample SAMN12384730, study PRJNA508395) | human gut metagenome | isolation source: healthy gut J | host: Homo sapiens | reverse complement strand
GGTTACGTATTGCTCCCCAAAGATTCATAGAATTTTAACTTATCATAATTTCCCGGCCAGGGCGCCAAAGTAGTCCCATCGGATAGGTCCATTATACTATCAAAGTTATCCAAATACCCTGGCTTATACACGTAGACAAACTTTAAGCCATGATCTCTTTAAATGTATACCGTCATCCAATCATTTTTACCATACGCAGTATCCAACATGAGTCAATCCATACACATTGCGATATCCGGGATTATCCGTATTCCAACTCTCCATTATTTTGAGCATTATCTATAATCCGATTCCAACCGTTTCATTCCAGTACCTGTAATCACAAGCACTCGCGGGGCAACCGTCCTGCCATTGTTATGATTGAACCATACTCTCAAATGTGTCATCATCACCCCGTCAAATCTCGCCTTATCCCTCTTCCTTATAATTAGTATTATAATACATGATTCGCACCAGTCATTCTGTCAAAAAATTAACATTTCGATTTGGTAAGAAACAAAGTATGAATATTGTCTCCTCCTACGTAATGGACAAGCTCATATTATGCCAGATGATGTCGCTCAATGATCCTGGTAGCAAGTTCACTGTTCCGCGAGTCACTTTGTTCTTTCTGGTAATTTTATTTAACACTGCTGGTGGTGTATCTGCTCATATACAGACATGCCCTTAATAACCTCCACCTTTTCCAACATTTCTATACTTAAAATCAATAATCCTGTCATGCCCTACTGTTCGACACGGGAGCTGTCACCAACACCCGTCGCCGGATATCCACACTTCACCAACAAACAAGAACCACAACACGCATCCCCATTGATAGAAAAATGCATTGCAATAGGCTGCATATCCATACCAGTTCGCCTGGTATCCTGGATTGGAGAATGTCACGCCGGGTATAGATCGCTTCTGAAATAGAATTATAATGATGATCTTCATTTCTTCCTGTTTACCACCTCCACATCTCCGCCTGTCTATGAAGTGTTTCCAGAATTTATTCAATCAAACTTCAAGTTCTGACAACATATACCTTGATCCAAAGAATACACGGGTTCTATAACACAACATTTGAATACCCTACCGGAATACTATAAAAAATCATTAACAAAACTTGTTCTAATTAAATCTTATTCATTTCCGGCTAACCCTTCAAAATTCACTTTTCGTATTATTTTTTGGGCTCTATACTACTTTTATTTAATTATTATCCTTTCATTATGCCTCTGTCATCATGCTTAATATAATCTTCAGTTTCTTAGGTCATTATAAATAAAATCTTATCTTTCATATAAAAAAGCCTTTTCTGTACCCATCTATCAGAAAGGCTTCCTAATCTACTCATCACTATTCTGAAATTGGCCTGAGTACCATTACCGTATATTTCTTAACTTTACCTCCTTATCCTTATCAATCCTGGCTGATCCATATCGGGTAAAACATCCTTCCTGCCCTTGCTGCCGTGGTTTCATAATAAACATGCATGTTGTCCCTGCTAAAGCGTTTATCAGGCACCTGATTTATTTTCCATTTGACACTTTTCCTACGCCCCTTTAAACAGCAAAAAACAAAAACCATTATTTTTGATTAACTGTTTCCCTGCATTTCTATATTTTATCTAACACTTGCTCAAAAACGATGGCAGACTTTCTATCTTTTCAGGTTCCATATTTTCTACAGCAGTTGAAGATATCCATTTTGCTGAACAATATTTGCGCTATAATCCCGCAGGCATATGCATTTGGCTTTTGAATGGGTCACTTTGTTTCGCCCGCAGCATTTCTGCCCACTTGCTAAATGACATCTTCAGATCAGATCAAGCATCTTTATCCCTCTTTAAATATTTGTCTGCCAAGATATCAATTCTTTTGATGCAGCCTCCGGTCCACCCGAAAGTTATGATAATTTTTAAGTGAACCAATACTTTCATTTATCATTGCTTTGAAACAAGAACAGAAATGCCGATTTGATACATAAAAATTTCTATGCTTCAATCTCTTGAGCAGAGCTCCTGCCATGAGAAACGGCGGCCAATATTCTTAATCTCTTCATCCCTTGACTGTATCCAGCCACCTCAAATAAAAAACGCAAGGCCTCTTCTTCTTGTAGCTGGATCAAAGCTTCTCAAAGTTTTCTGAATGCTTGGTCTTCTTCCAGTCTTTAAAGCAAGCTGATAATGATATGCCATGTCTTTACAGTAAGCTCCAAATCAGCAGGCCAAATTTGACTTTATCTCCTGCCAATTTACGGTGAAATCTTCTTTGTTCTCGCCTCAAGCGCCTGTAATATCTTTATCCGTTGAACTGACATTGCTGGCCCCTGTTCATTACTGTTTTCATGCTTGAGTATTTTAAACTCCAAAGAGTTATGGTTGCCTCCCCATGATTATAAACAAATCATTGCAGGCGTGCCAAATGAATAAAGTTCAAGATTCAAAAGCCGAGGAAATATTTCCCCGGCTTCTCCATATTTACCGCTTTCTATGAAAACTTTGTTAGCGCCATGCAGCATGCCGTGCCACTGCCGCCATGGAAAGAAGCATACCTGCTCTTTACATGAACCGCGACCGTCACCGCAGGAACAGCACCTCCGGTACCACCATATGATTTCCCCGGTAAAGAAATGAATGTCCTTCAGCGAATACACCACAAGAAGGGCAAATACCGCCGAGGGCAGCGCCTTCCCAAAGTATTGGATATAAGCGGGCAGATTTTTTCGGGCCGGAAAAGAAAAAGGAACCATCCCGTGTTGCCATTGTTGCCAGAACGCAGACAGCAATCGTGAGAACCTGTTCATATAAAAAGGCATTTCCGTCATAAAAAATCCCCTGCTTTCTCAATCGGCTTCCGCAAAAGCGTAATCGCCGCCAGGATCGAACCCATGGCCGGAAGTATAAACGACTCCGTGCCGAAAACGGCCAGACATCCCACTGCCGATACGCCGCCGATCACTGCGGTATAATGTTTTTTTCTCCCGTAAAAACTGTTCCAGAAAAATAACAACAAAAGCGCAGTCATCACAAAACCGAGCCTTCGTATCAAACGTTGCCAACGATCCCAAAAGTCCCCCAGCGCCGCCGCTGACAATAGAAATAATTCAGGAAGGATACCTCCAGAGCATGAACCAGCCCCCGATTCACATCACGCGGCACTGTGGCCGTGTAATTCAAAAGCAAATGTTTTCATCGCACATCAAAAACATGAGAAACGGTTTCTTCCACCCCATGTTTTCCTCGAGCATGGAAATACCGTAAATAAATGGCGGACTGCACCATCAGTGCCATAACAAAGGCATTCAGTGGCAAACGGGCTCATAAGCATTGTCACTACGACGAACTCCAGAGAACCGCCGAAAATGAATGCCGCCATAAGGGCAGGATAAAGAAAGCCGAACCCCATGGAATGCATATAAATCCCATAAGAAAACGCTGCTGAACCAGAATCCTGCGAAAAAATAGGAACCGTGTAAGGAAAACGCTTCCTGAAAAGCCTTCCATGCCCCATGCCTTTCCCGTTTCTGCTCAATCCTATCCCCTCTTCCGACATAAACGGTAATATATACTATCAGCTTTCATTTCATCTTTCAATGCATGGGCGAAAGACACATAAAGGATCATTCCAAGCATATTCCGGAACACTTCCTCCTAGGGAATAAAAAAAACTGGGCAGCCGTGGATCACTCACTCTCAGGCAGCTGACAGCCCACAGCCTCGATATCTGATTTCCATTTCCTGTTTCCTGTTTTTCTGTTTTCTGACATCCGTTTTCTGTCTTCTGTCTTCTGATTTCCGTTTTCTGTCTGCTGATTTCTGACATCTGTTTTTCTGATTTCTGGCGTCTGTTCTCTGATATTCCTTCTGATATCTGATGTCTGTTTTCTGTTCTCTGACGTCTGTTTTTTGTTTTTCTTATCACATACTCCATTGAGTAAAAAAAAAAACAGCACATCTCATAAATAAGATATGCTTTGTCCTTTATCGTCAGGCTTTTCCGGACTCGGATAGATTTATCCGCCTTCTCGTTTTCCGGTTTCCGCCAGCCGTTATCCGTTTTTATAAGGCAAACAAATCATTCAGCCCTTCGGACATGGTGGGAGAGATAAAATCACGGAGCACCGTGTAATCCAAATCATGATCCATCGCTAACTTCACCATATTGATGATTTCGTAAAGATTCGGGACAGAACAGTGCCGCGCCGAGAATCTTTTCCCACTGTCTTTATCAATGACTGCCTTCAGCATCCCCCGCCGTCTTGCGGAGAACTTTCGCTTTCGGAATCATATTTGTATTCATCCACCACGCGGTATTCAGCCCTTTTATCCGTCGCTTCTTTCGGAAAGGCCTGCACGGGAAAAAACGGCTCCATGAAGACAGAAGTAACGAAAGCACCGCGGTTCTCATGGCTTCCATCACCCTGCATATCGGAAAAGAATAATGCGGCTTGTCATCCAGAGAAATATAGGGTGAACTGCAGATTGCCGCACAATATCGCCGGCCGCCCAGGATATTTTCGCGGTCGTCCGCAGATGTTTATCGGTACGACGGCGCCCTTGCTTTGTCAATTCCACACCGGCCCGTTCCTGCATGAAGACCTTCCGTATTCGGCCCGCGTCCCGTGGCGAGAAGAATGGCATCGCTGTCCAGCGTATCTTCCTCTCCGTTCTTTGTGTAAACCGCCGTCCCCTTTCGATGCTCTCTCTCTTCAGACCGGCTCCTGTAATGACGGACACGCTATAAGATCTCAATACATTTTCGAACCCGAACCGCCATAATACCGGCCCTTTCGGCAGAATACGGAACCGTTCTGGAGGATCGTCACTTTGCTTCCAAAAGCGGGCACCATGAAGCAAAATTCCGGTCCTATATATCCGCCGCCGATACGGCGGGGGCAGTGTTCATTCTCCATCATGGTTTCAGACGGTGATACTGACGGATGCGAGCATTACCACGGGAAACCGATGACAATCGACAATTTCCTTTCACCGTCTTTTCCTGTTTGATATTTGGTTTGGTCAAATGCGGCAGAAGAAGGAAACGCCACACAGATGTTATTTTCAAAGCAGGCGGTTCGCGCGGTAGCATCGTTAACAAAGCGGCGAGCGCCCCGGCCTCGCGGTCCACCGGCGAAGGCGCCGATGGTGGCGCCGCCCGCGCACGAGGGATACGGCTCGGAGTTGAATGATCAAGAGCCAGGCCAGCGATGATCAGCGGTGGGGTCAGGCCCTGCTTCTGGAGGCGGCCCACCGGATACTGGGCATTTGATTGAGCAATTAAAGCGCCTGCCTCGCTTTCCATGAAGCCACACAGTTTTCATTGTTTCCTCAATATCATGATTGCGGATAATAAAGCGCCATGATGAAGACGGTCGGTTTCGCTGGTTTCAGATTCTTAACATGGTGGGCGTGACCGGTGCCTTCTGCGGTGATGATCAGGGTAGTCATAGTCATTGCTGGGAAGAAGGATATGCTCCACCGATTGCCAGCGTTCATGGGAAGGAAAAACAATTCCAGATCGATGGTACTTTATGAGCCAGATGGCCGATCTGGTGGGAACATCGCCTGCGCACCTCTGTAGAACCGTCACCGCCGATAACAACCAGACCGTCGATACCGTGTCTGCGACAGATCTCCGCGCCCTTTTTCTGTCCGGCTTCGGTCTTAAATTCCAGACAGCGCGCTGTTCCCAGAATCGTACCGCCCTTCTGGATGGTATCCGAAACACTGCGGGCATCCATATCTATGATTTCTTCATTTAACAGGCCCTGATAGCCTTTTTTAATGCCTTTTACTTTGACGCCGTTGCAAATCGCTTTCCGAACAACCGCACGGATCGCCGCATTCATACCCGGCGCATCTCCGCCGCTTGTAAGAACTCCGATTGTCTTTATCTTAGCTGCCATTGTTCCTCCCCTGTCTGCCGCTGCGGGCTGGACTTCAATCTTAAGATTTCAAAATCCGTAAAACCATTTTTTTTTATTTTAATCGAAACGGGCTTTCTTTTCAATGGTTTTGTGAAACTTACATCAGCTTTTACGTTTTTCTCCAAACAACTCTTCCATGAAAGCTTTTAAAAGTGCCTCATCCCCATGGACGGTCTGATTCGCCCCAAGCTGCTTCATCGCGCGCGGTTTTCCACATATATCACCGACGGTGTCACTTGCCGTCGGAAGCTGCGATTGCCGAAAGTAGCTTTTTTTCCTGCTGCTGATAGGCTTCCATCGTCGGAAACTTAATCCAGAGCTTTTTAGGGATTTCGTCAAACGTCTGCACGGATTCACAGATCAGCTTCGCGTCTTTGTCCTCCTCTGCGGAAACACGCCCCCGCAGGAGAACCTTTTCATCCTCCATCAGCTTGCTGCCGTACTGCTCATAGGTTTTCGGGAAAACGATAACTTCAATCGTTCCAACCAGATCCTCCACCTGTAAAAATGCCATCACCTTATCGTTTTTGGTATATTTGATCTTCTTTTCCTCGATTATTCCGCCGATGACCGCCTTTGCTCCATCCTGAATATGGACGCTGTTCGTCTCCTCATCCAGCATAAAATCTGCCGTCGTATTTGAAATATTCCTGTGCCAGAGCTGCTCGTATTCCTGCAGCGGATGCCCGCTGACATACACACCGAGGACTTCTTTTTTTTCAAAGGTCAGAAGAATTTCCTTCGAATATTCCCCGACATCCGGGAAGCGGATTTCATAGTTTTTCTTTTCCGACTCGTCCACCAGATCGAATAAGGAAAGCTGTCCCGCCATATTATTTTTCCGATTCTGCTGATTCTGATCCATCAGCTGCGCAAATACGCTCATAAACTGCTTGCGCGTTCCCTCAAGGCTGTCGAATGCGCCCGCTTTGATGAAGTTTTCCCGTTGCGCTTGTTGACTTCCGTATCGGACATTCTGGAAAGAAAATCCTGCAGGTTTTTAAACACGCCCCGCAGGCTTCCCGCTCTGCGATCACCGCGCCGCAACCGGATGTCCTACCCCCTTGATCGCGGTCAGTCCGGATTGATTTGCCCGATACCGAAAATCCAGGCTCTCCCTCGTTGATATCCGGCGGCAGAATCGCGATTCCCATCTGGCGGCAGACCAGAATGTATTCCGCCACTTTTCCGGGGTTATCGATTACAGAAGTCATCGAGGGACGCCATAAATTCTACCGGATAGTAATATTTTCAGGGTACGCCGTCTGGTAAGCGACAACCGCGTAGCATGCGGCGTGGGACTTGTTGAACGCATATTTTGCAAAATCCATCATTTCCGCGTAAATTTCCAGACCGACCTTTTCCGGAATGCCCCGGGCCACACAGCCGGGCACGCCCTCTTCCGGGATTGCCGTAAACGAAATTCGCCCGTTCCTTTTTCCATGACAGACTGCTTTTTTCTTGCTCATCGCACGGCGAACCAGGTCGCTTCGTCCCATCGTGTAGCCGCCGAGGTCGCGCACAATCTGCATAACCTGCTCTGATACCGATACAGCCGTAGGTCGGAGACAGGATCGGTTCCAGCTCCGGACAGGAATAGGTGATTTCGTCGTGATTGTTTTTTCCTTTAATATATTTTGGAATAAAGTCCATCGGCCCGGGACGGTACAGAGAAATGCCCGCGATGATATCCTCCAGGTTCTGGGGCTTTAACCTTCATGAAGCTTTTTCATCCCGCCGCTTTCCAGCTGGAACACGCCGTCCGTTCTGCCGGTGCAGAGAGAATCCAACACTTTTTTATCGTTATAATCCAGATGCTCCATATCGAGCTTCACGCCGGTGTCATGCTCGATCATCTTGACCGTGGTCGATTACCGTCAGGGTTCGAAGCCCCAAAAAGTCCATTTTTAACAGTCCGAGCTCTTCCAGCGTCGTCATCGTAAACTGCGTGGTGATCGAACCGTCCGACCCTCGTGAAAGCGGTACAAAATGATCTGCCGCCTCCGGACAGATCACAACCCCGCTGCGTGCATCGAGGTGTGGCGCGGCAGCCCCTCCAGCCGCTTACTCATGTCGATCAGCTCATGCACCTGTTCATCGCTCTCGCCTTGCGCAGCTCTGCATTCATCGACAGCGCTTTTATCGATCGTCATGTTCAGCTCGTTCGGAATCATTTTTGCAATGGAATCCACGAAGGAATACGGCAGATCCATGACGCGTCCGACATCGCGGATGACACCCTTTGCCGCCAGCGTACCGAATGTGACAATCTGCACAACCTTTTCTTTTCCATATTTGCGTCCGACATAATCGATGACCTCCTGTCTGCGTTCATAACAGAAGTCGATATCGATATCCGGCATGGAAACTCGTTCCGGGTTCAGAAAACGCTCAAACAACAAGCTATACCGAATCGGATCGATATTCGTGATATGCAGACAGTAGGAAACGATGCTTCCGGCTGCGCTTCCACGTCCAGGGCATACCGGAATGCCGTTTTCTCTGGCATAGTTGATAAAATCCCACACGATCAGGAAATAGTCCACATATCCCATGCGCTTGATAATACCCAGCTCGTATTCCAGACGCTTCTGCAGCGTGCCGTCGTCCTCCGGATAGCGCTCTTTCATGCCGTCAGCGCACAGCTTGTTCAAATATCCCCAGGAATCATAGCCCTCCGGCACATCAAAAATGCGGCAGCTTCGTCTTACCAAACTCGATTTCCACATGACAGCGGTCTGCAATTCGCTGTGTATTTTCCACTGCCTCCCACGCATAGGGAAACAGTCCCTTCATCTCTTCTTCGCTTTTGACGAAATACTGACCGCCCTCGTAACGCATCCGGTTTTCGTCGGAAAGCTTTTTGCCGGTCTGGATACACAGAAGGATATCGTGGGGCTTTGCGTCCTCCGCATAGGTGTAGTGCACATCGTTCGTGCATACTAACGGGATGTCCAGTTCTCGCGACATCTGTAAAAGCGCCATGTTTACGGTCTGCTGCTCCGGGATCCCATGATCCTGCAGTTCCAGAAAATAATTATCCTTCCCAAAAATCGACTGATACTTTAATGCGCATTTTTTTGCTTCCTCCGGCAGTCCTTTCTGGATATAGCGCGGCACTTCACCTGCCAGACACGCAGACAGCGCGATGATTCCCTCGTGAAATTCCTCCAGAACCTCCATATCAACTCGCGGCTTGTAATAGTACCCCTCCGTAAAACCGCGGCTGACGATTTTGCTCAGATTCGCGTAACCAGTATTATTTTCCGCCAGAAGCACCAGATGGTAATACCGGTCATCCCCGCCGGTAATCTCCCGGTCAAAACGGGAATTGGGCGCAACATAGACCTCACAGCCCAAAATCGGATTGATACCCTCTGCCCGCGCCGCACGGTAAAAATCGATCACACCGTACATTGCGCCATGGTCGGTAATCGCCGCAGCCGTCATGCCCAGCTCCTTGACTCGTTTTACATATTCTTTGATTTTATTGGAACCGTCCAGCAGGCTGTACTCTGTATGGACGTGTAAATGTGCAAATGCCATATTTTTGTAATTTCTATTCTTGTTCTGTCTGAGTTTCCTTTGCTGTCCCATCGGGCGCAGAGAAGTCGAAGGGGGCTTTCTGTCCCGTTTTCTGACTTTTGCCCGCTCTTTGTCACAGACTTCGTGCCGATGCTGCCTGTCCGGTCGGATGCTGCCGCATTGTTTTCACTGATACTGTCTGCTTCCCGGTCAGATACAGCGCTGTTTTGACTGACTGCGTTTTGTCCGGACACATCACCGCTTTCATGAACCTCTTTTTTACACTGCCTTCTCCGCTGTCTGTCAGTACAAGTCTGTCGTTTTCCACTTTCCATGTCTCGTACCAGCTTCCTTCCGCGTCCGAAAAGTTGACATGAATCCTATCGTTTTCCCCGGATAAAATCTGTATTTTCCCGGAATCTGATCCAACCTGCCGCAGGATACTCTTTAACACTGCTTTGCCGTTTTTATACTGTAACAGCTCTTTTTCACGGATTTCTTCTAATCGATACTCTGTCAGTGTGCGCAGGCTGATGTCATAATATCCCGGTGCGGCTTCTGTCCCGGCAGTCCATGCCATCAGATCGCCGTCATCATCCACTCAAAAGTGCCCCATCTGTTTTTTAACAGGCGCACTGCTCCTTGCTCCTGCACGCCAAACAACATGTCGCTGACGCCGGACACTTCGTAGCCACGATACAGCACAAAAGCGCTTCCCAACTTTTCCAGCTCCTTAAAAGCAAAATTCTCTTCTTCCAAAACTGCGCCGTCCGCGCCGACAAACCACAGGTCGCATACCGGCGCGCCGAACGCTCCGTCGTACCTGCCGATCGCCGCAAACGTTTCTTTTTTGCCGTTCCCATCGTAATCCGCCGTCTCTGCAAAACACAGCGCATCGTCCGGGTACTCCTGTACCCAGAATCTGTGCAACCGCCTGACCGACCGCCGCGCGGGCTGTTTTCTGCACTTTATTCAACCGGTTTTTCCTAAATTCGTTTGGAATATCCTCCAGGCTCTCCAGCGCTTCTTCCTGCTCCAATCTCGACGGGAAGAAAAATCCATCCCCGCTGATCGTCTCCGATGCTTTGGTCAGCTTTCCCTGATCCAGGCTGCTGATACACCAGCTGTACTTCGCAACCGCATGATCGATTCCTTCTTCCTGTCCGACCGACTGCCCGGCTTCTCTGCAGCGATAGGCAATTTTATCCTCTCCAATTGCATAAAACCAATAGGTATATTCTGTATTTTCATCCGTCTGCGTGTAGAACTGCTCTTCCAGCTTTTCCTTCCACGCCTGTGCCTCTTCATCCGAATCCTCTGCAGACACATACGCCAAATATTCCGACGCTGTCAGCTCCCGATACGAACGCTCTGCAAATCCGTCCGCTGTTCTTTCATAATAAACAGGAACCGTCTCTTCTGCACTGTCCCATTCGAAACAAGCGGATCGTACACAGTCTTCTCCGCAGGATAAAACGTACAAACGCCGTCCTTTGTCGCTTCGATCGTCTCGGCATCCTCCAGAAGCTTTTCGCACTTTTGATCTTTTACCGTCCAGACAGCCGCCTGTTTTTTGCCGGAGACTTCCGTTTCCAGAATAACAAACGGATTCCCAATTCCCGTCACCTGCTGCAGTCCGGTCACGACGATTCCTTTTTCCAGAAGCCTTGCCGACTCGCCGTCATAATACCAGAGATCGCCGGAAATCCGCCCGCGCGCTGTCAACGGCGTGCTCTCAAACATCAGCAGAAAGCTTTCATTTGCGTTGCTGTCATACTTCGCCATGTTCTGCAGGCAAAGCGTCTTGTCACCGTACTCCTTCTGCGAAAGAACTGCCGTCAGCGCTGCGTTTTCTGCGCGGCTTAAGCGGTCGTGTCCCGCCAGCTTACCGGTAAACGCATCCGATTTCTGCGCGTATGCTTCATAAACGGAGTCGGTCACTTCTGTCATCAGGGCCGGAATTTGAGGAGCTGTTGCTGCCGCAGATTCTGTAGCGGTGTCGGTCTGCGTTTCGCCGGCCGCAGGCATCTCGCTGTCTGCTGTTGCCGCGGTATCGCCGTGCTGCGCTTCGCCGCCGGTCGCTGTTATGCCGTCCTGTGTCCCACCATCGGTCGCAGCGGTGCTATCCTGCCACTCATCATCGGTCGCTGCAGCGGTGTCGGTTCCTGTACTGACATTCTGTGTTTCACCTGCTGCAGACGTCTCGCCATCTGCTGTTGCCGCAGCATCGCTGTCCTGCGCCATAGCGTCTGTTGTTTCCCCTTCCCAAAAGCTCTTTCCGGCTTGCTGCGCTCGCGCTGCATATTCACTGATATTCGGCGTGCAGCCTGAAAACAGCATCGTTGCCGCCATCAGACATGCTGCTGTTACCTGTTTTCTTTTCATTCGTATCGATCCCCTTATTTTATAATGCCAGGGTCAAAAGGTCTAAGCCCACATGAGCTTGCTCATAGGTGGGTGAAAGACCTTTTGACCCGCCCCGATAGGAGCATAAAAGTGGGATGATAATCCCACGATATGCGAATATAGGGCAGGATTGTGAGAGTGCGTAGCACGGAACAATCCGTAGGCATCAAGTCGGGGGCTTTTGACCCCGACATCATTTTATGCAGGATTCCAAAATTCCTGCTCTGTTATGATTCCTGCTGATTTTTACACCACCGGCTCCGATTCTGTTTCTCACTTTTATTTTGTTGAGTTGAGTATACCATGCCCATTTGGAAAATTCCATCCTTATCAGACTGGCAGCTTCCGATAAATGTTTAACCAGCTGATACCAGAACGCTTTGTCCCGCTCTGTAACATAAAAAAGAATATGCGCTTGGCATTCTCGCGCCGAGCGCGGTTGCCTCGGCAACCATCTACCCCGCGCCGGGAGTGCGCATCCTCGCGGAGCGTTTTTATCGTATGGAAACGAAGCTTTCCTATACGAAAAATCCCCATCCACCACCGAAGCAGCGCAATGCTGCCGCGGCGTGAACATGGGATTTTTTATAATGTGCCTTGTTTGTAACTGTTCAGAACAGGTCGAAGCACTTGCTGCTGAGACCGTAAGAATAACTGTTGAGTCATGCAAAATCCCATCGGCGAAGCCGATTTGGAATGGATTTTGCATCGTAACTGTGAGGGAACTGAACAGTTACCCTTATTTTACAAAAGGGTGGATCTTACAGATACTTCTTCAGATCTTCTGCCTTATCCAGCTTCTCCCAAGGCAGATCCAGATCGTTACGTCCGAAGTGACCATATGCAGCGGTCTGCTTGTAGATCGGACGGCGCAGGTTCAGCATCTTGATGATTCCTGCCGGACGCAGGTCGAAGTTCTCACGGATGATCTCAACCAGCTTCTCATCGGAAACCTTGCCGGTGCCGAAGGTGTCTGCCATGATAGAGGTAGGCTGTGCTACGCCGATTGCGTAAGACAGCTGGACCTCGCACTTGTCAGCCAGTCCTGCTGCTACGATATTCTTTGCTACGTAACGTGCTGCGTAAGCTGCGCTTCTGTCTACCTTGGTACAGTCCTTACCGGAGAAAGCTCCGCCGCCGTGACGTGCATATCCGCCGTAGGTGTCTACGATGATCTTACGGCCGGTCAGTCCGCTGTCTCCGTGAGGTCCGCCGATTACGAAACGTCCGGTCGGGTTGATGAAGAACTTGGTGTTCTCATCGATCAGCTCTGCAGGCAGAATCGGATCAAAGACATATTTTTTGATATCCTCGTGAATCTGTTCCTGTGTTACATCCGGATCATGCTGTGTGGATAATACAACTGCTTCCAGACGAACCGGCTTGTCGTTTTCATCATATTCTACAGAAACCTGGCTCTTTCCGTCGGGTCTTAAATAGGTCAGTGTGCCGTCTTTTTTTGCTTACTTTGTCAGCTGCTGTGCCAGCTTGTGTGCCAGAGAGATCGGGTAAGGCATGTTCCTTCTCCGTCTCGTTGGTTGCATAGCCGAACATCATACCCTGGTCACCAGCGCCGATTGCTTCCAGCTCTTCCTCAGACATCTGGTTTTCTTTTGCTTCCAGAGCCTTGTCAACGCCCATTGCGATATCGGAAGACTGTTCGTCGATCGAAACCATAACGGCACAGGTGTTGCCGTCAAAGCCATACTCAGACTTGTCATAGCCGATCTCCTTAACCGTCTCACGAACGATCTTCGGGATATCTACATATGCGTTAGTGGTGATTTCACCGGTTACCAGTACGAAACCGGTACAGCTTGCTGTCTCGCAGGCTACACGGCTCATCGGATCCTGCTCCATCAGTGCGTCCAGAATTGCGTCGGAAATGGCATCGCACATTTTGTCGGGATGTCCTTCTGTTACAGACTCAGAAGTAAATAAACGTTTTTCCATCTGTTCCTCCTTAGATGTTTGCTGTGAAAAATAGGATCCTGCTCTACAGGATTCTTTTCTGTAGAGCATTTTTGTATTGGAAACAAAGCTTCCTGTACAAAAAAGAATGTGCCCTGGCACATTCTCGCGCCGAGGCGCGGTTGCTTTAGCAACCATCTACCCTTGCGCCGAGTGCGCATCCTCGGAGCGCTTTTTATTTCATAGGACGCATTTTCCTATGAAACAAAAAAGATCCGCTAAAAAGCGGATCCGATAGTTTGATAATCAAATCCTCTTATTGTTCGATTGCTTCCGTCCCGGAAACGGGACTTCTACTCGCTCAGGCTGGCACCTTCCGAAAAAACGGGGTTGCCGTGGCTTCACAGATCCTATGTATCTCCACCACTCTGAATAAGAGAAGGCACAATATTGAATTTTCTTATCAGGTACTCATTTAAAATACTATAGCGCCCTGTATTTGTCAACAGGACAATTTATGAAAAAGTGTCTCAGCCAATCTTTAAGCGGAATTTCTGCAATTCCCGTTCGGATTCCACCTTTTCGATCTGGGCGCCGAGGCTCTGTAATTTTGCCGGAAAATCCTCATATCCGCGTTCGATATAACGGATATCGTCAATGACAGACATTCCTTCCGCTGCCAGCGCTGCGATAACAAGTGCTGCTCCGGCACGCAGATCCGGCGCATTGATGCTCGCTCCGGTATATCGGGAAACGCCGTCGATGATCGCAGTATTCCCTTCCACCTTAATGCTTGCGCCCATGCGGATCAGCTCGTCCACATAGCGGAAACGATTTTCAAAAATACTCTCTGTTACAATGCTCGTGCCACAGCACAGACCCAGCGTCACCGCGATCTGGGGCTGCATATCCGTCGGAAAAGCCCGGGATACGGCAGAGTCTTTACCTGTGTATGTTTGAGGCGGTCTGGAAGCCACTACCCGGACAGCATCATCCGACTCTGTCACTTCACAGCCGATTTCCGACAACTTTGCAGAAATGGATTCCAGATGCTTCGGAATCACGTTTTTGACCGTCACATCGCCGTGCGTCGCAGCGGCAGCAAACATAAACGTGCCGGCTTCGATCTGATCCGGGATGATCGGATATTCCGTCTTATGCAGCCGCTCTACACCACGGATCCGGATCACATCCGTACCTGCGCCCTTGATATTGGCTCCCATGCTGTTTAAAAAGTTCGCCAGATCCACAACATGAGGTTCTTTTGCAGCATTTTCGATCGTTGTTCTGCCCTCTGCCAGCGCTGCAGCCATCATAATATTGATTGTCGCTCCGACGCTGACAACGTCCAGATAAATGTGCGCACCGCACAGATGGGACGCTTCCGCCGTAATCATGCCATGCGCAATCTCAACCGTCGCGCCCAGTGCCTTGAACCCTTTGATATGCTGGTCGATTGCACGGCAGCCGATATCGCATCCGCCCGGCAGTACAACTGTAGCCTTTTTATATTTTCCAAGAAGGGCTCCCAAAAAGTAATAGGGATGCCCTGATTTTCTTGACAGAATCACCATTAACCGTTAAGTCATGAATCGAGAAACCGTTAATTTTAACGGTGTGACGGTCAACCCGCTCCACATGAGTGCCAATTCCCGCCATCGCGTCCAAAAGGATGTTCGTATCCCGTACATCCGGCATATTTTCGATCAGTACGGTCTCATCCGTCATCAGGGAAGCAGCCAGAATCGGCAGCGCCGCGTTTTTTGCGCCCCCGATTTCAACCTCGCCGACCAGCGGATTTCCGCCATTGATTGCATACTGTTCCATATTTCCTCTTATTTCTGCTGCACAGGCAGCCTGTCCATCGCATCAATTTCCTCTTTCAGCGCCTGAAAAAAGAAATCCCTGAATTTTATTTTTCGAATCTGTTTTGCTGCGCATGCAGCCTCCGCACGCAGTATCTGCATGCAGCATCTATTTATTATAATCTTCTTCTGTTTTTCGTCGTTTATGCACGTCAAAAACGGCAAAAAGAATCCTTTACCGTCCTTGTGGTTATAGCATATTCCACTTCATTTGTAAACTAAAACTTTCAGTTCAGGTAATTCAGCGGGTTCACTGCCTGTCCGTTAATCCGATTTCAAAATGCGGTGCGGTCCGGTGCTTCGGCCCGTGTTTCCGCTCAGGGCAATTTTCTGCCCCTGGCTGACCTTCTGTCCGACGCTGACCAAAACCTTGCTCAAGTGTCCGTAGCGGGTTTCTCTGCCATCCGCATGCTGGATGTAAACGACGTAGCCATAGCCGCTGCCCCAGCCTGCCCTTGTAACCGTACCGCCGCTGGATGCCATGACCGCCGTACCGATGGGGTTGCCCAGTCAATTCCCTTTATGATTCGTGGACGCTCGCCTTCTTGGGTGCTTTTCTGCCGCCAAAAGCCAGAGTGAAAGCCGTCCTCCGGAAATCGGCTTGATATAGGTCGGTGGAACCTTGGTTCCGCGCTCCACGATCTTCGGAATAGCCTCTACAATAACCTCTTCCTTCAAAATCTCCTGTGATTCCACAGCATCATTTCGATAAGTCACAAGTGCCGCTGCTTTTCGGAAGCCTGCAGAGGGCTGCTGACGCAGCTCTGTCTTTGTCGTATACCATTCGTCATTGTCGATATATACCACATCTGCTTCGTAGGTATCTTCCATATAAATCTGTTCCGTATGCACAACAGAAAGCTCCGGCTCCGGTACGGTGATGATCAGCTCATCACCGGTACGGATGACAGAATTTTCATTGTCCGGTTGATTGATCGCAACCAGATTTTGCAATCGTCAAACCGTTATCCTCTGCGATCTGGGAAAGCGTATCTCCCGCCTTTACTTCATAAATCTGCTCTTTCTGCTGATCCGCCGTCACCTCGGAAATCGCGGTTTCCAGCGGCGTGATCTCGTTTTCCATCAAATAGGCATCCACGATCTCGACCGTATCACCGAAATCGACGGAAACCGTGCCGTATTCCATCTGGGAAAAATCCACCGTTCCCTGATCCGGCTCAATCTCTTCAAACAGCTCGTCAAAAAAGCGTTCCGCCCCGGCACCTTCCCCCGCTGCGTGCTGCAGCTGTCCGGTGCTGTCGTCTTTTTTGAAACCGAAGTCGTCAGGACGTTCAGCTGTCTGTCCGGGTCAATCACAATATCTGCACGATAGGCATGTTCTGTATCGTACCGGTCAAGTGCAGCCTGTAAAAGTGCCCGGAACGTCACTGCTGCTGCCCAGGTTTACCGTATATTCGTTGATTTTTTACCGTATAAGCATGCTGCAGCGTTGTGGAAATGCTGCTTTTTAAAAACATCATAAATCGCTTTATATAAGTTGTGCCGGCTGTCTGTATTTCCAAAAAGCAGCTCCTGCCCCTCGGAAGTGATTTCAACCGGGATATATACCATCGTACCTTCTGTTTCAGTGATTTCGCGGCGCGCCTCGGCAACAAGCCTTTCTACCTCCTCCGGGTCGCTGCTGTTACCAATTTCCGTTCCGTTGATGCTGACTTTATAAAAATTATCGCCTGTTTTCTGAAATCGTGGAAAAGACGGCACGCCAAAAAAGGAGTACCAGCAATGTGATTCCCGTCGTCGCAAACCAGGTCTTTTTGATCAGTCCTCTATATTTCTTCAATCTGTTCATCTTTTCTTCTTTTTCTTTTTGGCTACGCTGTAGCCGAACGTCCCAATTGCTTCCCCAAGTCCGTAATATGTGCCGTGGGTACACGATCGGGTCCGCTTTTTCCAGATGAAACCGTCCCGTTTCATCCATCCACTTCTCGTCCACACTGACTGAAACGACCTCTGCCACAAACATCGTGTGGCTGCCGAGTTCTATCTTCTGCGTCACGCGACATTCCAGGCTGACCGGGCTTTCCGCGATCTGCGGTACCGACACTTTCTGTCCCGGCCACGGTGTCAGATTCATTTCTGCAAATTTGTCCACGTCCCGACCGCTTCTGACGCCGCAAAAATCTGCTGCTTTCGTCAATTCCTTCGTCGTCAGATTGATGACAAATTCTCCTGTCTCTTCAATACAATGATAGGAATATCTTTCCGGACGCACCGAAATAGACACCATCGGCGGATTGGAACAGACCGTACCTGTCCATGCAACGGTGAAAATATTCGGCTTTCCGTCTTTGTCCGCAACCGAAACCATGACCGCCGGAAGCGGGTAAAGCATATTGCCCGGCCGCCAGTTTACGCGGCCCATTAAAACAGCCCTGCAATCTGCGCCGCTGCCAGAACAATATTCGCCAGCGCGGTCACGAGGGTAATAATCATCAGAGGTCTGAGTCCTGCCCTGCTTCTGCAAATGCTCATTACGGCGGACAAGTTCGTCATTCTGTGCCGCTATCGCTTCGGTCTGCTTCTTTACTTCATCTACGACAACCGCCTGTACGTTGCGGTATACCTTTACGTTTTCCTTATGGGTAAAATCATCGGACTGCTTTAAGAGCTGCTTGATCTCATCCATATGCTCCAGGATCGCCTGTTCAATCTGACTGACCTGCTCTGCAGTTTCCTGATTTTTCTGCTGTGCTTCGTCGAGGCGCAGCAGTCCTTCTTTTGTATAGTTCTGCAGTCTAACCATACATTCCTGTGCGGTGCGGTTGATGCTGTCCTGGCTTCCCTCTGCCATCCGGCTTAAATTGCTCGTGCCGGTTTCGATAATTTTACGCAGTCCGCCGGCGCTCTCCGTCGTCACACGCTGGATTCCTTCAATGCTCTGCTCCGCCAGATTCTGCATTCCGGCAGCGCTCTGATCCGTATATTTCTGAATCACATCCAGAGCTTCCACATTTTTTCGTGTAACCTGACGGATCTCATTTAAGTAATTTTCGTATTCTACAAGCGATTCTCTCAAACGCTTTGCTTCCAAATCCTGCATGTATTTTCCTCTCTGTCTGTTCCGTTCCCAATCCTGTGTCCCGGGGCAAAGTATCGCTTTCCCAAAATCGCATTTTTTAACAGTTGTATACTCTGTTTTTATTGTATCATATTACCATTTTGAAACAAGATCAAAACAGAGGTTCTTTTTCAGCACTTTTGTTTTTATTGCTACTGTTCACACGCGCCATTCGCAATACAATAGAATGTACGCTTCGCGAACATTCTATTGTCATGAACCGCGTCTTCGACGCTCTCCGCTGCTTCGCAGCTCATTTTTGCTCATAAAGTGGCGCTCCCCTTCGTACCTTTTTTGCAAGCATGAAATCTGCTTGCAAAAAAGGTACGAACTGTAATGTTTTATTTATTTTGCACTGTTTTTCTTTTATGCCTTTCGAGTTTTTGTGCTAATTAACTACATATTAACATTGTGTTCATAATTTGTTCATATTTAATTGCTATACTGAATTTGTCGTTAAGGAACAGAACTTAACGATCTACCAAAGGAAACACAGATAATTTTTTCATAATAGCCCAGGTGCCAGGGAGGCCCTGGGCACTCCCTCATTTTTAGGGAAAAATTTTCCGTTTCATGTCTTACAGGATTCTCCGCCTGCGGCGGGTCGCGTAAGCGACATTATTCCTTTCCGCCGCAGTGCGATCCTCGCGGAGCGTTTTTCATTGGATAGAAACACAGTCTCTAGCCGATAAAAATAGAATCCTGCAACGCAGGATTCTACGCCTGCGGCGGTCGCGTAACGGCACATCATTCCTCTCCGCCGCAGTGCGATCCTCGCGGAGCGTTTTTCATGGATAGAAACGCAGTTTTTATCCAAGAAAAAGCAGCCCGATCGCATCCGCGTCCGAACTGCCTCAATACCTAAAAGTTTTTCGAAAACAATAGAATGCGCTCTGCGGCATTCCCCTATTGTCATGAATAAAGCGAACCCCTGACAGGATCGGTCAGCCGTCAGGCTCCATCCGTGTCTTCTTGCTTAATGCCTTAATCTCTTCGTTCAGCTCCCTGCATCCGGTTATCAAGTGCAGATACCATGCCTGCACATTCGATCAGCTCTCGCTTAACATGCTCCGGCGCATTGCCCTCGAATTTGTAATTGATCTTGTGCTCCAGGCTCGCCCAGAAATCCATCGCTACCGTACGGATCTGAATCTCCACCTTTACATCAACAGTGCGGTCGGACAAAAATACCGGAACGGTCACGAGCATATGATAGCTCTTATAGCCGCTCGCTTTCGGCAGGCGAATGTAATCGCTTGACTGCGATGACATGAATATCATTCTGCAGTCGAATCATCTCCGCGATTCTGTAAATATCCGATGTAAAAGAACAAATTACACGGATTCCCGCAATATCATTGACATACTTCACCATATTTTCGATCGTGGATTCATATCCATGCCTGCGTAGCTTCTTTACGATACTCTCCGAAGTCTTAATTCTGGATTTAATATGTTCGATCGGATTATATTGATGAACGTGCTGAAATTCGTCGTTTAAAATTTCCAGCTTCGTATTAATCTGTTTCAGGGCGGCATTATAAACCAATATCACTTCCTGCCACGTTTCGATCTGGCTTTCTGCATCAATAAAAGTTCCATACCTTCGGCCTCTCTTTTTCTTGATAATTTTATTATAGCATACCCGATGCGGAAACAGACGGATTTCATTAAAATTTTAGATATTCCGCCCAATCTTCCTCCGGTTTTTCACTACACAAATATATTTATGCACTTCCTCCGGGATTTATGCTATACTGACGTAAACAGCTTTCACATCAAAGGAGATTTTTCATGTTCCGTTTATGGGCGCGCACATTTCAAAATAACCACATGTTAAACGATACCGTCATCTGCGACGACCGCGAAGAAACCAGAACCCATAAGGTTTTCGACGCGCTGCAGGAGGTCTGCATGCAGTTCGACCTCGGCAAACCAATCTGGCTCGACAGCAATATCAATGATTTCCGCCGCCATGCCAAAACACGCTTCCGCCAGGATTCTTTTGTTGAGGAAATTGACTTCGATTACCTGGAAATCCAGGTGATTGAGGAGGATTGAAAGCAGGCATCAAGGTCGGGGACTTTTGCCCGACATCTTAAATATCATATAGTATAGAAACGGAAACGAGAACCGTACGGCATTTGCTAATGCGGTCTGCTCGTTTCTTTTTTTTATGTCACAGTTCACTCGTATCCTTCGGGTTCAGATTCCGTGCTTGCACGAAAATCTGAACTCAGAAGGGTACGAAGGGAGCGCCATTTTATGAGCAAAAAGAGCTGCAAAGCAGCGGAAAGCATCAAAGATGCGTTTTTGCGAATGGCGCATGTGAACGGTAACTTTTTTCTATCATCTCTTCTTGACATTTTGTCACTTTTCATGTAGTATCTGTATATATTACATGTAGTTTTAAATACTACGTATAATATTTTGTAATGCCACATCACTTGTTAAACGAACATTCTGCTATCCCTGACACAGAATGCCCGCAAAATACGCATTCCATTGTATCCAAATGTAAGGAGGAGGTACTACTATGAACATAACCATTCGGGAACCCGGAAGCGCACTCACCCATTTTATCGCCATGCTGCTCGCTCTCTGCGCAGCAGTCCCGCTGTTAGTCCGCGCAGCTGTCCACTCCGGTGTAAAAAGCCTCACTGCAATGACAGTTTTTATGATCAGCATGGTTTTATTGTATGCCGCCAGCACGATATACCATTCTGTCAACTGCTCCGGGCGCATTTTCTGCGTATCTTTCGGAAAATGGATCATATGATGATTTTCGTCCTGATCGCAGGGACCTATACGCCGGTATGCCTGCTGACCCTGCCAAAGCCCTCCGGTCTGATGCTGCTTGCCGCAGTCTGGGGAATCGCGCTGGTCGGAATTTTTATCAAAGGCTTCTGGATCACCTGTCCAAAATGGTTTTCCTCTGTTTTGTATATCGCAATGGGCTGGAGCTGCCTGTCCGTTCTGGGACAGCTGTTTTCCCTGCTTCCGCTTCACGCCTTTTTATGGCTGCTCGCCGGCGGACTGATCTATACTGCAGGCGGCATTATCTACGCGCTCAGGCTGCCGCTGTTTGACGCACGGCATCCGATGTTCGGCTTACACGAAATTTTTCATTTGTTCGTCATGGCCGGCAGCCTGTGTCATTTTGTGTTTATGTTCTGCTATCTTGCGTAAAAATCTCCATTCCGCAGGCGCCTTACACCGAAGGAACCTCGTACGATCAATAGCTGTTTTGTGACGCCTGCGGCACGGACTGTGTATACAAAGCCGGCTGCTCTGCAGATACCAGATTTCCATCTGCATCTGACATTTTTCTTACTCCGTACCTGCTTCGCTCCGCCACCATTACACCAGCCCCACCTGACATCAGTGCCGCCGCTGTCATCCCTGTCCCCATCGCAGCTGGCGGTGCTCCCCTCAGACGGATGTCTGGATAACTGCAGCGCTGCTGCCGTGCGCCCCTGCCTGTGCAAGCTCCCGCGACACCGAATACAACATCAGAAACGTCATATACTGGCGCGCAGTCAGCTTTTCTCCCATCAGATTTACAAGGCCGTTTACCTCCTGCACAGAAAGGCTGACCGCTTCAAATGTTCCTGCCGGAAGTCCCGCCAGCTCCATAATCTGATGCAGCTGTTCCAGCCATTCACTGGAAATCCGCCCTTTTTCATGGATATAAGCAGGGCGCTCCGGATTGCGAAATTTCTGGAACAGCCATCCCATCTTTTCGGTTTCGACAAGCGAGGTGGGATTCGTACCAACGCCCACAGAACGGATTTCTGTACCGCATGCATCCACTGGTTCAGCTCTCCGATACCTTTTGCAGATTGCTTCGCAGCGATACCATTTGTTCGCAGGCTCTCCTGTGTGAACTGCTGCAGCTTCATAAATCCCACGCAGAGCCGGTCGCGCTCTTCCAGTTCTTTTTTCAGAAGCTGTGCCATCAATAAAAAGAATGCCGGACATCGCGCAGTCCATCCCACAGAATCCTTCCACGGCGCTTTCATTTCTTTCCATTCCTGCACACTCAGCCTGTCGCACTGCTGCATACGCTTCCAGAGAAATCCCCAGCTTCCCTGTAAAAAATGGCAAACCTGATTTTTCCCTTTTTCAAAACTCGTCCATAGATTCCTCTTCCAGCTGCTCAAAAAAATTCCCGCGCCAGAATCGCGTAGCTCGCTGTTTTCCATCAAACTGCTCCAAAAATACCGGATATCGGC
>VOFK01002011.1_pt1 | contig 22951 bp, 37 predicted proteins | sample 5384121 | NCBI WGS metagenome assembly VOFK01 (sample SAMN12384730, study PRJNA508395) | human gut metagenome | isolation source: healthy gut J | host: Homo sapiens | reverse complement strand
TGTATGCCGCACTCGACCCTGTCGAGCCGTGGCGCATCCTTGCAATTACGTTCACGAATAAGGCGGCGGGGAACGAACTCAAGGCCCGGCTTGAGCGTATGCTCGGCCCAGAGGCGAACGACGTCTGGGCGTGCATCGTTCCATTCCGCGTGCCTGCGCATTCTCCGCCGCGACGCGGAAAAGCTTTGGCTTTTCATCCGGCTTTCCATATATGACACCGCCGACAGCCAAAGCGTCATGAAGCGCATCCTCAAGGATATGGACCTTGACGAGAAGATTTCCGCCGCGCTCCGTTCTGGGGAGATAAGCCGGGCGAAGGATGAGAAGATCGGCGCGCAGGAGTATCTCAAAGCCGCGCGCAGGCCACCGGCGATCTGCGCGGCATAAAGATAGGCGAGGCGTACACGGAGTATATGCGCCGCCTCTTCGCGGCCAACGCCATGGACTTTGACGATCTGATATACTTCGCCCGTAAAGCTCCTTTCAGAGCATGAGGACGCGCGCACGTACTGGCAGCGCCGCTTCAGATATGTCCTGATAGACGAGTATCAGGACACAAACCACCTTCAATACCTCCTTGCCTCGCTTCTCGCGGGCGGCAGCGGGAACATATGCGTCGTAGGAGATGACGATCAAAGCATATATAAGTTCCGCGGCGCGACGATAGAAAAATATCCTGTCGTTTGAGAACGAGTTCAAGGGCTGCCGCACTATCCGGCTGGAGCAGAACTACCGCAGCACCAGCCATATCCTTGACGCGGCCAACGCCGTCATCCGCAACAACGCCGGGCGCAAGGGCAAGGAGCTGTGGACAAATAAGGACAGCGGCGAGCTTGTGAAGCTCTACGTTGCGGACAACGAAAACGACGAGGCGCAATACGTCGCGGCGAAGATAATGGCGGATTACAGCCATGGGGCGAACTGGCGCGACCACGCCGTGCTCTACCGCATGAACGCGCAGAGCAACCAGCTCGAATACGCCTTCAAGCGCAACGGCATCCCTTACCGCATAATCGGCGGCATGCGCTTTTTCGACCGCGCGGAGAATAAAGGATATGCTTGCGTATCTCAATCTCATCGCCGCCCCGACGGACGACCTGCGGCTGATGCGGATAATAAACAGCCCGCCGCGCGGGATAGGCGAACGCAGCGTGGAAACGGCGCGCCAGCTTGCGCAGGAGGGCGGCGTCAGCATGTTTGAGGTTATCAGCCATGCCGACGATTACCCGGAGCTGAGCCGCCCGGCGCTGAGGATGCGCCAGTTTGCCGCAATGATAGAGGAGCTTCGCGCCTTTCCGCGGACAATACGCCGGATGCGCTTCTGGAGGAGCTGCTGGACAAGACCGGGTATGTCCGCGCGCTAGAGAAGAACACGCAGGAGGACCGCACGCGCATAGAAAACGTGGAGGAGCTTAAATCCAGCATTCTCGGCTTCATGAAGGAATCCGGCGACGAAAGCCTTGAGGGCTATCTTGCCAACGTGGCGCTGTACACCGACCTTGATAACTATGACGCCGATGCGGACACCGTCGTCATGATGACGATGCATTCTGCCAAGGGCCTCGAATTTCCCGACGGTGTATATCGTCGGCATGGAGGAGGGGATATTCCCCGGAATGCGCGCTATCGGCGAGCCTTCGGAAATGGAAGAGAGCGGCGGCTTTGCTATGTCGCCATCACGCGCGGGAGCGGGAGGCTGGAGCTTGTCTGCGCCCGCCAGCGCATGATATTCGGCCGCACGACGGCAAACCGGGTCTCGCGCTTTGTCGATGAGATACCTGATGAACATATAGAAAAGAATATCCCCAAGGGCTATGCTCATAAGGACCCGCCGCGCGAGCTTGGCTTTGCCCACAGGCGGCGCGGGAACTTCGATGTGCTGCACGGCGTCACGCCGCCACGCAGCCGCAGGCAAAGCCCGCCGTGAGCTTTGCCGTGGGCGACAGCATTCGCCACAAGGCCTTCGGCGAGGGCGTCATTACGGATATGAAGCCCATGGGCGGGGATTATCTTGTAGAGATAAACTTTGCGGGCGTGGTGAAGCGGCTCATGCTCAGGGCGGCCGCGCCGCACATGACTAAGGAATGATACCATGACAAAAAAATACGGCGTGCTAGGGCGTTCTTGCACTGTTTGTGACGGCGCTTATCTGGGGCACATCCTTCGTTATTTCTCAAATCAACGCTGAACTCCGTCAGCACGATGTGGATGCTCACTATCAGATTCACCATTTCCGCGATAATCCTTCTGGCCTTTGCCGCGCGGCGGCTGAAAAAGATGGACAGGCGCACGCTAACCGGAGCGGTGCTCATGGGCTGCTGCCTCGCCGCGGCCTACATCGTGCAGACCTACGGCCTTGTGTATACCACGGCCGGGAAGAATGCCTTTCTCACGGCGACGTATTGCGTGCTCGTTCCGTTTCTGGCGTGGGCGGTATACAAGAGAAAGCCCGGCGTGAACAATGTGATCGCCCGGCCGTGCTGTGCATCACGGGCATCGGCTTCGTCTCGCTCAGCTCCGGCTTTGACAGGCTGAACATCGGCGACGTGCTCACGCTTCTGTGCGGCGTTTTCTACGCGTTTCAGATCATCATGATGGAAAACTATATAGACGGCGGCGATTCCGTCTCGATCTCTGCGGTCGAATTTTCGACTGCGGCGGTCATGTGCCTTGCCGGCGCGCTCATATTTGAGCCCGTGCCCACAAATATTCCGCACGATGCGTATTTTGCCATCCTCTATCTCAGCGTGATGTGCACGGCGGTGTGCTTCTTCCTTCAGGCGTGGGGGATGCAGTATACCCCCGTCCGCCACGGCGGCGGTCATCGACGCGCTGGAGGCGGTGTTCGGCGCGCTGTTTTCCGTACTTTCGCGCACGAGGAAGCTTACGCCGCGCCTCACCGGCTTTTCGCTGATCTTCGTCTCGGTGCTCATGTCCGAGGTCGGCGGGATGCTTTTCAAACGTAAAAAGCCTGAACATACCGGCGCGGGAGGCGCGGCCATGGGAGCTGAAAAGAAAAATTCAATATCTCGCGGCAAAGCCTTTCCGCACTGTGCCTTTTCGCCGCGGCCCTTGCCTTCATGCTGTGGAAGTGCCGGTACGGCTCGGCGGGAGCGACGAGGCGTTTTTACCTCACCGTGCCGCACAGGCTGTGCCTCGGCGACGAGCTTTTCGCGACGAATGGCATCTTTCACAGCTCAGTTCCTTCCCTGACTTTGCCCCCTTCGTGGGCTTTTTTCTCTTACAGGCTTATAAACGGCTCGAATGACGGCATCATGCTTTGCCGCGCGCCTGAACTATGTGGCTCTGCACTCCCTTGCGGCGATAGTTGTTGTACCTCCAGGCTTAAAAAATTCGGCTGGGCCGCGCTTCCGGCGGCGCTCGTTTTCATGCTGTTCACGCCGTTTGACATGATGTGCCTGAGCTATAACACCATTGCGCTTTGATGCACTCACCCTGTCCGGCGTCATTGCCGGAACGGCGGGGGAGAGCTCCCGCACGGCATACGCGGCTTCCGCTCTCTTTTTTCGCGTGCGCGGTGTCTGCTGTCCGTATCTTGCCGCGGCCTATCTGATTTACTTTCTCGTTGCGGCGGCGTATGCGCTCGTGCCGCAGACGGGGAAGCGCGTGCAGGGCTGCATGTGCTGACGTGGCGCGTACTCGGCCTCTTTACGGGCGGAATAGCTGCGGTGTGCGTGCTGTTTGCTGTCTTTTTCTTCCGCCACGCGGAAATCGGCGGCCTTATATCCGCCCTGCCCGGCCTGTTTTCGGACCCCGAGCACCCCGGATATTCCGTTATCTTCATGATTAAGCACTATGTTTACTGCCTTGACGGCGCACAGGCTCATGCCGGTGCCGTTGTGCACGCGCTCGTCGTGCTGCTGGCGCTGGATAAAAAGCGGGGCGCGCATGCGCCTTTGCACCTCGCACTTGCCGCCGCTGCGGGCGCTTATATGCTGGGCGCTGTTTCTTTGATGATCTGCCGCAGGAGTATTTCAACGGCATCATGCTTTCCGTTCGCCTTTGTCGGCTTTACGGCGTATCTGCTGCTTGCGGATAAGCCCCGTGCGCTTTTCTGTATGCTGTTTCTGCCGGGGTGATATATTCTGCCTGTGTCAGCGCCACGTCGAACATGGCTTCACGGTGATGAGCATGGCCTTTGCCGCAGTGGACGTTGCCTCCGTATTTTTTCACCGCGCTGCTCATCCGCCAGATGCAAGCTCTGCCGGGGAAAACGGCCGCGCTTCGGCACGGTAGCGGGATGCGTCCCGCTGGTCTGGCTCATCTCGCTTATCATCATTGTCAAGGCGGCGCATTGCTTCTGGGATGGAACGCCCGCCGCGCTGCACAGCCGCGTTGAGGCCGGCCCCGCGCGCGATAGTCACGTCCGCGCGCCTGCATGATGACTATATGCGCATATATGACGATATGCAGTACTATTCCGAAAAGGAGCGCGGCAATATCCTTGTTACGCGCAGGAGACGGGTGCTACCTCATCCTTGACGACTATCCTTCTGCCTCGTTCTCCGCGTGGCTGTCCGGCACGGATGAAAGCACGCAGCAGCGCCTGGCGCTGTATTACCGCCTGAATCCCGAAAAAATACCCGGAGTATATCTTATTCTGAAAAACACCGCCTTTTCCCCAGCCGAATATAGACGCATCCGAGGTCTACGCCGCGGCGGAGAAGCACGGATTTTTCCGTCACGGAGAACGAACTGAGCCTTCGCTTGAAAAATAAAGCTGATTTCCCTGCGGCAAGGCCGCAGGGTAAAAAATGCGCGGGAATAAAAATATTCATCAATAGTCTTTGATTTTTTGCGTATTATATGGTAACATTAATCGTTAATAGCAATCTATATGTACAGAAGGAAATATTATGGCAGACCTGAGAAAAAAAGAGATCGAAAGGCGCAGAACCTTTGCTATCATATCCCACCCGGGCGCGGGCAAAACAACACTCACTGAAAAGCTGCTGCTTTACGGTGGGCGATACAGCTTGCCGGTTCAGTCAAGGGCAAGGCGACGGCACGTCATGCCGTGTCCGACTGGATGGAGCTTGAAAAGCAGCGCGGCATTTCCATCACGTCGTCCGTGCTCCAGTTTGAATATAACGGCTACTGCATCAACATTCTCGACACCCCCGGCCATCAGGACTTCTCGGAGGACACGTACCGCACCCTCATGGCGGCGGACTCGGCTGTTATGGTCATTGACGCCGCAAAGGTATCGAGCCGCAGACGCGCAAGCTCTTCAAGATCTGCGCCATGCGCCATATCCCCATTTTTCACCTTCATCAACAAGCTTGACCGCGAGGCGAGAAGCCCGTATGAGCTGATGGAGGAGCTGGAAAACGAATTCGGCATAGGCACCTATCCGGTCAACTGGCCCATCGGCTGCGGGCACGATTTCAAGGGCGTGTTCGACCGCGACCGCCGCGAGATTCTTGCTTTCAACGAGGTTCCACCGTGGGCAGAACAAGATCCGCGCCATTGAATGCACACTGGATGAGACGGAAAAGCTCGATGAGCTTATCGGCCATCGTCTGCGCGAGACGCTGACGGATGATATTGAGCTGCTTGACGGCGCGGGCTACGACTTTGATATCGAAAAGGTGCGCTCCGGAAAGCTCAGCCCGGTGTTCTTCGGCTCGGCGCTCAACAACTTCGGGGTGGAGCCGTTTTTGGAAAGCTTTCTGCGCATGACCATGCCGCCCCTGCCCAGAATATCCGGCGATGATATAATTGACCCGTTTGACGCGCATTTTTCCGCGTTCGTTTTCAAGATACAGGCGAATATGAACAAGGCGCACCGCGACAGGATAGCGTTCATGCGCATATGCTCCGGCAGATTTGAGCGCGACAGGGAGTATTGGCACGTGCAGGGCGGAAAGCCCCTGCGCCTTGCGCAGCCGCAACAGCTCATGGCGCAGGAGCGCGCGATAATCGACGAGGCCTACGCCGGGGACATCATCGGCGTGTTCGACCCCGGCATCTTCTCCATCGGCGACACTATATGCGAAAAGGGCCGAAACGTTATGTTCGAGGGCATCCCGACCTTCGCGCCGGAGCACTTCGCCTCCGTCGAGCGTATCGACACCATGAAGCGCAAGCAGTTTGAAAAGGGCATCACGCAGATCGCGCAGGAGGGCGCGATACAGATCTTCCACGAGCCGCACACCGGCGTTGAGGAAGTCATCGTCGGCGTTGTGGGCGTGCTTCAGTTTGAGGTGCTGGAATACAGGCTGAAAACCGAGTACGGCGTGGATATCCGCCGCCGCTCGATGCCGTATGAGTTTGTCCGCTGGATTGAGAACGAGGATATCAACATCTCGCGCCTCAACTCACCAGCGACACCAAGTGGGTGCAGGATTTCAAGGGGAACAACCTGCTTTTGTTCACGTCGGACTGGTGCATCGGCTGGGCGCTGCAAAGAACGAGGGGCTGCGCCTGAGAGAGTTTAATAAAGACTGATTTGGAGGGCATGAAAATGGCAGACAAAATAGTTATCGAGATATATAAGACCAAAGCGCCCGATGAATTCACAAAGGCGCTTGCCGCACCCGACAGCCGACTTGAGATAGGCAGTGCTGCGGCCTCCACTGCGGCGGAAGTTCTGCGGCGCTTCGCGCGCGGCCGCGCTGACGGCGGCGGAGACCGACGGGAATGAACGCGTTGACTACATCCTGCGCAATGCGGAGACGCTGCGCACGTACATGGTGCACCTCATAGATGAGGACGTGAAAAGCCGCGGCCCGCTTGCCAAGGCCATGAAGGAGGGCGATGCGCGCAATATCGAGGCGGCGCGCCAGCCCGCGGCCTGCATCAGCGCGGAGATCGTCAACATGATGGGTCAGTGCCTTGACCTCATGGCGGGAGCTTGCCGCCCTGTGCCCGAAGCGGGCGCTGCATTACCTCGGCGAGGGGCGGAGCTTGCCATGGCGGCCATTCGCGCATGCATGATATACCTTGTTGACATGGCGGATCAGTGCTCTGACGAGACCTACAGGTTCGTTATCCGCCGCGAAAAATGAACTGACGCTGGAAAACTGCACTGCCGCTTATGACCGCGTTATCGCGCGCGTGAAAGAGGCCGTCTGAACATAACTTCCGCACTGGGGCGTGGAAATGAACGGGAATATCGCAAAACGATTAAAGAAATGGTCGCCGAAAGTGATAACATCGTCTTTTTCGGCGGGGCCGGGGTCTCCACGGAAAGCGGAATCCCCGACTTCAGGAGCGTCGACGGCCTGTACAACCAGAAGTGGAAGTACCCGCCCGAGACTATTCTAGCCGCAGCTTTTTGACCGCGACCCGGCGGAGTATTATCACTTCCACCGGGATAAGCTCGTTGTCGACGGCGTGAAGCCGAACCGCGCGCATCCGCCTCCGCCATCGCGCAGCTTGAGCGCGAGGGGTAAGCTCAAGGCCGTCATCACGCAGAACATAGACGGGCTGCATCAGGCGGCGGGAAGCAAAAACGTGCTGGAGCTTCACGGCAGCATACTGCGTGCATACTGCTCGCGCTGCCGCCGGCAGTATGACGCCGGTGTGATAAATAAGGGCACGGGCGTGCCGCGCTGTTCCTGCGGCGGCGTCATAAGGCCGGACATAGGTTTTTGTATGAGGAGGCGCTTTGACGACGATGTTGTCAGCCGCGCCATCAGCTATATACGCGCCGCCGATGTGCTGATCGTCGGCGGAACGTCGCTGAACGTTTACCCGGCGGCGGGGCTTATAAATTATTACCTCGGAAATAAGCTCGTGCTTGTGAATCTCAGCGAGACGCCGTATGACAGCTATGCCGACCTTGTCATACACGAAAAGATCGGCGAGGTGTTCAGTCAGATATGAACAGAATAAACATACTTGGTATAAAATACTGCGATATGGACATCGCGGAGGCGGTGGAGCATTCCGTGCGCTGCATCGAGCAGCGCGGGGGCGGCTATGTCCTCTGCGCCGGATTCGAGCTTGCGCTGGCCGCGCGCCGCAGCCGCCGCCTTATGGCGGCCGTGGGGGCGGGAGCTTATCCTGCCCGGCGACAGGGGCGTGTTCATGGCCTCCGGCATTCTCGGCCTGCCGCTTAAAAACAAGATGAGCGGTGCGGATTACGCCTCGGCGCTGCTTTTGCACGGCTGAGCGGCTGCGCGAAGAGCGTTTTTCTCGTCGGCGCGCGCCCGCAGACGGTGCAGCTCGCGGCGGACAGGATAGCCCGGCGTTACCCCGGAATCGTGATCGCCGGAACGGCCGACGGCCGGTTTGTTGACGACACGGAGGTGATCGACGAGATAAACTCCGCCTCGCCTGACCTGCTGATGGTGTGCCTTTCGTCGCCCAAGCAGGAGCTTTGGCTGCACGACGTCTGCCCGGAGCTGAACGCCGGGCTCAGCGTCGGCCTCGGCGCTGTGCTCGAGGCGGATACGAGCCGCCGCAGGGAAAGCTGGCTGAAGCGCGCCTCTGGCGTGAGCCGCGGCGCACGCTTAAGATACCGCTCATGGTGCTTGCCGCGCTGTGGAAGCGGATCGCAGGCTGAAGGAGGACATATGGCAGAAGGAAAGCTTATCGTTCTTGAAGGCATAGACGGCAGCGGCAAATCCTCGCAGTACAGCCGCCTCTGTGCAAGAATGGAAAATGACGGAATTGAGTATAATCATATCGTGTTCCCGCGCTATGATAAAGAGAGCAGCGCGCTTATACGCATGTATCTCGGCGGTGAGTTCGGCACGGATCCGAGCGATGTGAACGCTTACACGGCGTCCACCTTCTTTTTGCCGTCGATCGCTTTGCCTCATACCGCACGGATTGGGGAAAGCTTTACGAGGCCGGCGGGCTTGTCCTGTCGGACAGGTATACAAGCTCCAACGCCGTGCATCAGGGGTCGAAGCTCAGTGATGCGGAGCTTCCCGCGTTCTTCGGCTGGCTTTCCGATCTGGAGTATAATAAGATGGGCCTGCCGAAGCCGGATCTCGTCATATACCTTGACGTGGATATCGAGACCTCGCTTGCGCGCATGAAGCACCGGCAGGACGCCACGGACACCCACGCGGACATACATGAGCGGAACATCGCCTACCTTGAGCGCTGCCTGCATACGGCGGACACCGCCGCGGATTACTTCGGCTGGACGCGCGTCATGCAGAAGGTGAACGGCGTCGAGCGCGGCATGGACGATATAAACGACGAGATATACGCCATTGTCCGCCGCTGCCTGCAATAAAAGGGCTTCATGCGAAGCCCCCATGGCGCGCGTCAGCAGCCGCAGCCGCACCCGTTGTTGTTGCCGGAGCAGCCGCAGCCGTTGTTGCCGCAGCAGCAGAAGAGGATTATGATGAGAATGATGATCCAGAGGCAGCTGTTGCATCCGTTATTGCAGAACGTGATTATTTCCCTTTCTCCGCGCTGAAAATATATACCTTCTGTGCCCGCCATGCGCGGAGGCGGACACTTTTTGATGCTTTACCGTATCAGTTGCGGTGTTGAGCTTTTTGCTGCTCGTGCCATAATATGCGCGCAGCCGCCGCAGGGCTGCTACATGCCGCGCGCAGTCTGCGCGGCATACCCGGACAGGAGGTCTGAAATGGCTGAAAACAATATCGACAGAAACAATGAAGCGGGCCGCCCGCAGGACGGCGGAACGCCGGTGAATGGCCGCGGCAGAGCGCCGCGCGGCCCGGCGGCCCCGATAAAGGCCGTGGACAGGCTACTTATAGATGAAAATGGAGACGCCCGCAGCAACTATACCGGCGACGATCTTTCCGAAAGGGATTACCGCCCCGTGCGGCAGAGTCATGAATACCGCTCCGGCTGTCTCGGTGGGATGATGTACTTCGTGTTCGTGCTGTGCGTAAGCGTTGTGCTGGCCTGCCTTGCATGGATGGCGGCAAGCGACGCGCTTGCGCTGAACAAGGATGAGTTCACGGCGGTCGTCTCCCTGCCTGCGTCCATCTTCGATTCCGAGACGGTCGATACCTTCGATGAGGACGGAAATAAGACCGGTACGAAGCGCGTCACGCGCGCGGACATAGAATATGTCGCCGATGAGCTGAAACCGCCGGACTTATTGAGTACAAATGGCTTTTTGAGTTCTTCTGCCGGATATCGCACGCCGACACAAAGGTCGATCCGGGCGAGTATGAGTTGGAATCGTCCTTTGACTACCGTGCGCTTATAAAAACATGCAGATGGGTTCCGGTGCGACAGTGACCATAAAGGTCGTCATCCCGGAGGGCTTCACCATGCATCAGATATTCAAGCGCCTGGAGGAAAACAAGGTCTGCTCTTACGACGATTTGATGGACGCGGCGGCAAATTATAATTATAATTACGCCTTCCTTGACGGAATAGAGCAGGGCGACCCGACGCGCCTTGAGGGCTTCCTTTTCCCGGACACGTATGAGTTCTACGTCGGAATGCAGGCATCCAGCGCAATAAACAAGCTTCTGGAGAACTTCCACTACAGGGTCACGGATGAAATGATCACGCAGATGACGAATATGGGGCTTGATATCCGCTCTGTTGTCACGATGGCGTCGCTTATCGAGCGCGAGGCTGCAAACGACAATGAGCGCGGGCTTATCGCCTCCGTTATCTACAACCGCCTTGCGGTCGGAATGCCGCTTGGCATTGACGCGTCCATCCTTTATATCCACCCGGACCATGAGGGCGCGCCGACGGCGGACATGCTCACGGAGGACAGCCCGTACAACACGCGCCTGTACGAAGCCTCCCCGCCCACGCCGATAGCGAACCCCGGCCTTGCTCGATACAGGCCGTGCTTGCGCCGGAGAGCACGAATTACTATTACTATGCGCTCGACACGGCGACGGGGCAGCATCGGTTCTTCACGAATTCCGGCGAGTTCGACGCCTTTGTCGCAACACAGAACTATGAATGATATGTTTGCGCTCCTGTCTCCAGCGGGGGATATGGAGAGGCTGATGATGTGCCTCAATTACGGGGCGGACGCCGTTTATCTGGCAGGGCGGCGCTTCGGAATGCGCGCCGCGGCGGTGAACTTTTCGGATGAAGAGCTTGTCCGCGCGGTGGAGCTTGCCCACGGAAGGGCGTGCGGGTCTATGTCGCCTGCAACACCCTCCCGCGGGAGGATGAGCTTGCCGAGATACCGCCGTACCTCGCATTTCTTCAGGATGCGGGCGTGGATGCGCTGATAATTGCCGACATCGGAATGCTGGAACTTGCCAAGCGCTATGCGCCGCGCGTGGCGCTGCATGTCAGCACGCAGCTTGGCGTTATAAACAGCGCCGCGGCGAACGCGCTTTACGCCATGGGCGCGGACACGGGTCGTGCTTGCACGAGAGACTCCGTTGGAGGATATAAAAAAACTCCGCGCCAATACGCCGGAGGAACTGCGGATAGAGGCGTTTGTGCACGGGGCGATGTGCGTGTCGTTTTCGGGTCGCTGCCTTCTGTCAAATTACCTCACCGGGCGCGATGCCAACCGCGGCCGCTGCGCCCAGCCCTGCCGCTGGAAGTACCATCTGGTGGAGGAAAAGCGCCCCGGTGAATATTTCGAGATCACCGAGGACGGGGGACGTACATCATGAACTCCCGCGACATGTGCATGATAGAATACCTGCCGCAGCTTATAGAGGCCGGTGTCACGAGCTTCAAGATAGAAGGGGCGCATGAAGTCGGCCTATTACGCGGCTGTCGTCACCAATGCGTACCGCCACGCGCTCGACGCGGCAATTGCCGGGAAGCCGCTAGATAAGCTTTTTGGCATGGATGAGAGACCGAAAAAGGTCAGCCACCGGCCTTATACCACCGGGCTTTTACTTCGGCCAGCCGGACAGCACTATGCCGAAGAGCTATCAGACGGCGGCAGACGTCGCCGCCGTTGTGGAAAGCTGTGAAAGCGGACGGCACGGCCGACGCAGCGCAACAAATTCTCGCGCGGCGACGAGCTGGAGCTGCTTTCGCCGTCCGCGCCGCCTGTGCGCTTCACGGCGGAGCATATTTTCAATGCCGAGGGCGAAGAGATAGAGGATACGCGCCACGCCATGATGGAAATACATATGCGTTTGCCCGCGTATGCGCCGCGTACTTATCCTGCGAAAACGCAGATAAAAAAATCGTTGACAAAACGCGCGCATGTGATAAAAATGCATTTTTATAATTTACAGATCATATAGCTTTAGGCTGTGACGAAAAAGAGCCGGAGCAGGGCATTGCAGAGAGGGGTCGTTCGGTGGTGAGACCCTGTGCCTCATCCCGGCGGCCGCTTCTGAGCCTCCCTGGGGAAACCGGGGCGTGTGCCCGCGTTAATGGGCGCTTGAGATGCCGCTGTGCGGCAGCAATCAGGGTGGTACCGCGATCTGACCTTCGCCCCTGTACAGGGGCGGAGGTATATTTTTTGGTGGAGGATAATGAAATGGAAAAATACGGTCTGAATCAGCTCCGTGAAATGTTTCTCAGCTTTTTCGAGAGCAAGGGGCATCTCCGTCTGCCCAGCTTCTCCCTCATCCCGCAGAATGACGCAAGCCTTCTGCTCATCAACTCCGGCATGGCACCCATGAAGCCCTATTTCAAGGGCGAGCAGGAGCCGCCGCGCCGCCGCGTCTGCACCTGCCAGAAGTGCATCCGCACCGGCGACATTGAAAACATCGGCAAGACCGCCCGCCACGGCACTTATTTTGAAATGCTCGGCAACTTCTCTTTCGGCGATTACTTCAAGCATGAGGCCATCGCATGGAGCTGGGAGTTCCTGACTTCTCCCGACTGGGTCGGCATCGATCCCGACAGGCTCTATCCGTCCATCTATCTGGATGACGACGAGGCCTTTGAAATCTGGAACAAGGAGATCGGCATTCCCGCCGAGCGCATCTTCCGCTTCGGCAAGGAGGACAACTTCTGGGAGCACGGAGCAGGTCCCTGCGGCCCCTGCTCTGAGATATACTATGACCGCGGCGAGAAGTACGGCTGTAGGCAAGCCCGGCTGCACAGTCGGCTGTGACTGCGACAGGTACATGGAAGTCTGGAACAACGTCTTCTCCCAGTTTGATAATGACGGCGAGGGCCATTATACCGAGCTGGCGCAGAAAAACATCGACACCCGCATGGGTCTTGAGCGTCTGGCAGTCGTCTGCCAGGGCGTGGATTCGCTGTTCGACGTTGACACGGTGATGAATATCACGCAACAAGGTCAGCGAGCTTACCGGCGCATACTACGGGAAGAGCCACAAAATGGACGTGTCGCTGCGCGTTATCACGGACCATATCCGGTCCGCCACGTTCATGATCTGCGACGGCGTACTGCCCTCCAACGAGGGGCGCGGCTACGTCCTGCGCCGTCTGCTGCGCCGCGCTGCGCGCCACGGCAAGCTCCTCGGCGTCAATGAGCCGTTCCTTTATAAGGTGATCGATACCGTCATCCACGAAAACGAGTGCCAGTATCCCGAGCTGCGCGAGAAGCAGAAAGCTATATCACCAACGTCATCAAGACCGAGGAGGAGAACTTTGCAAAGACTATCGACGCCGGCATGAAGATATTTGCAGACCTTTTTGGCGGAGCATAAGGCCAAGGGCGAGACCGTCTTTTTCCGGGGCGGACGCTTTCAAGCTCTACGACACGTACGGGTTCCCGGTGGATCTCACGATCGAAATGTGCGGCGATGAGGGGGATGACCGTCAACGAGGACGAGTTCAAAAAGCTCATGGAGGAGCAGCGCGCGTGCGCCCGTGGCCGAGAAGCGCTGGGCGACCTCGGCTGGGCCGGACAGGAGTTCGGCAAGGACATCCCGGAGACGGAGTTCGTCGGCTATGACAAGACCGAGTGCACCCGCGAAGGTCGTCGCCATCGTTGCCGACGGCGAACTGCGCGAGGAGATCCCAGCCGGTACGGAGGCCATCATCGTGCTTGACCGCACGGTGCTCTACGCCGAGATGGGCGGGCAGGTCGCGGACTACGGCTGCATGAAGGCGGACGGCGTGTTCTTTGAGGTCGATAACGTCCAGAAAACAAGGGCGGCAAGTTCATGCATTACGGCAAGCTTACCGGCGGCGACATCAAGCTTGGCGACGAGCTGACCGTCTGCGTGGATGAGGAGCGCCGCCATTATCCGCCGCGCGCACAGCGCCACGCATCTTCTGCAAAGCGCGCTGCGCATGGTGCTTTGGCGACCATGTCCATCAGGCCGGTTCACTTGTAGAGCCGGATCACCTGCGCTTCGACTTTACGCACTTCTCTGCGCTCACGGCGGAGGAGATAAGCGAAGTGAACACCATAATGGCGGACATGATACTCGACGGCGCGGAGATAACAACGCGCGTCATGCCCTCATGACGAGGCCAAGAAGCTTGGCGCAATGGCGCTGTTCGGCGAAAAGTACGGCGACACTGTCAGGGTCGTTGAAATGGGTGACTACTCCAGAGAGTTCTGCGGCGGCACGCATCTTGACAACACGGCAAAGGTCGGCATGTTCGTCATCACGTCCGAGGGTTTCCGTTGCCTCCGGCGTGCGCCGCATCGAGGCCATCACCGGGCGCGAGGTCATCGCAAAGTATGTCTCCATGTCCGCCACGCTCAACAAGGTCGCGGATAAGCTCAAGGCGAGGCCGGTCGAGATAATGTCCAGAGTTGAAAGCAACCTCAGCGAGATACACGAGCTTAAGCAGAACATCGACAGGCTCAAGGATCAGCTCATGTCCGGTGAGGCGGAGCGCATGCTCTACGGCGCAAAGGACATCAAGGGTCTCAAGGTCATCACCATCACGAACGGCCCGGTCAACGCTGCCGATATCCGCAAGATGGGCGACCAGCTCAGAGACCGCTTCCCCAACATCGTGGCTGTGCTTGCAGCCACGGCGGAGAACAAGGCCACCATGCTTGCCGTCTGCGGCAAGAACGCCGTTGCCCGCGGCATTAAGGCCGGAGACCTGATAAAGACCATCACCAAGATATGCGACGGCACCGGCGGCGGCAAGCCCGACTCCGCAATGGGTGGCTGCAAGAACCTGCTCAAGCTGGACGACGCGATGGCGGCTGTTGACGACTTCGTCAATGACAACGCGAAAGACTGAAGCTTATATAAAGGAGAATAATAATGAAAGACAACAATTGCCTGTTCTGCAAAATAATCGCCGGGGATATCCCTTCGTCGAAGGTCTATGAGGATGAAAACGTTTTTGCCTTCCGCGACATAAACCCGCAGGCGCCTGTGCATATCCTTGTTGTTCCCAAGGAGCATATAGCCTGTGCCAATGATATAGACAGCACCAATTCCGCCATAGTTGCCCACGTGTTTGAAAGCATTGCAAAGATCGCGCGTGCCGAGGGGGCTGGATAAGGGCTACCGCGTTATCAACAACTGCGGCGAATACGGCGGGCAGACGGTCATGCACCTGCACTTCCACATAATCGGCGGCGAAAAGCTGTCGGAAAAAAGATAATATAAAGCCAAAAGAGATTGGGCTCCAGCCGGACCTCCAATCTCTTTTTATGCGCGTTATATGAGAAAAATCTTTAATCCTTGTCCTTGAAAGACAGGGGATGAAATCCGTCCTTGCGTCCATCGCGTGCAGACGGACCTTCATCTGGCTGGGCTTCTTGTTGTACATCGCAGTGCGCAGCTCATCATCGGGAACGAACTGATAATAGGTCGCGCAGAACGCGTCAAACATCTGCCTGCACTTCGGCGTGAACTTGCTGATATACAGCACAAGCCCCACAAGCCCGCCGGCAAAGAAGCTTATCATCAGATACGTGGCGCAGAAGCGAAGCACCGCGAAATCACCGCGGCCGCGATGAAAACCGTGCACACAAGCACCGAGATAACAGTGTATCTGTTTGCGGCCTTGTCGATGAGATCCTCCGCCGTGTCGCGCATCCGCCTTATCAGCGGGAAAGCAACTGTAAAATTGAAAAGAAACTGCCTGATAAAAGGAAAAACCACAGCCAGCCGGCAAAGAAAAGAACGCCGGCCCACAAAACCTTCATTTCCATAAAGTTCTCCGTTTCTCCGTCTGATTTCCTGATCAGGCGGAATTCTTTCTTATTTGCTGTTTAGATAATAGCACAAAAGCGCTATAGGATTCAAGAATATTTGTGCCCAACGGGCATAGATTTAAGACAGTACAGAACAAATGACAGGAGCGTGTGACATATGGACTTTATGGGGCTTGCGCTTGGGCTTTGCCGGACGGGCTGTATAAGTCGGAGGCTGTGCGCGCGTACATGCCCGCCGAGGAGATACGCCTGCGGGCGGGGCGGTGCGCGACTGTGCTTTCATGCGGCGCGGGCACGATATGGGCGGGCGCGCGGTCACGGCGCATGACATCCTTGCCGTGCTTGAAAAGGCGACGGGCGCGTCGCTGCACGCAGTTTGAACGAGCTTCGAGAGGGGGTACATAAGCTATCGCGGCATAAGAATAGGCGTGCGCCGCGGCAGTGATAAAAACGGGGAAGTGAGCGGCTTTAAGAATTTCACCTCTCTTGCGCTGCGGATACCGGCCGTTTTTCGCGGCGATATGGACGCGGCGTATTCGGCCGTCGCGGCGTCCGGCTTTGCAAGCACGCTTTTTGCTCTCCCGCCCGGCGGCGGGAAAACGACTGCCCTGCGCGAGCTTGTGCGCCGTGCCTCCGAGGCGGGCGCAAGGGTAGGCGTAGTGGATGAGCGGAACGAGCTTGCCTCCGTTGACGGGATGAACGCCGCCTTCGATATGGGGCGGTACACAGACGTGCTGACTGGCGTGGATAAATGCACCGGCGCAATGATGCTTCTGCGCGGGATGAACCCGCGGATAATAGCCATGGACGATATCGCGCGCCAGCGATGCCGCCGCTGTGCGTGAAATAACCGGCTGCGGCGTGCAATATTCGCTACGGCGCACGCGGAAAATGCGGCGGGGCTGAGAAAGCGCGCGCTGTACAGGGAACTGCTTGACGAAGGGATATTTTCATTTGCCATTGAAATAAGCGGCGCGGGGGGCCGCACAGAAGCTACAGATGCGTGAGGTTAGGCATATGAAGCTTGCGGGGGCGCTGCTGGCCTTTCTTGGCTGCTGCTGTGCAGCGGGGGCGGTGAGGGGCGTCCGCCGCCCGGCGCAGACTGGATGCATTGCCGCTCTGTGCGAGGCGCTGTGTCTTATGAAAAGCGAGCTTGGGACAAGACTCAGCACTATACCGGGACATGGCGGAGCGCGTCGGGGCAGACGCGGGGCGCTGCGAAGGACTTCTTCACGGCGCTTTCCGCGCGCATGGACGAGAGCTTGGCCGCGTGGAGCTTGCGCAATTGTGGGCGGAATGCGCCGCGGCGGAGCTGTCCGTGCTTGCCGGGCGGAGGCGCGCGAATTCGCCGCGCTGGGGGTGCTTGGCCGCTGCGATGCGGACATGCAGCTTGCGGCGATATCTGCCTGTGAAGCGTATCTGCGCGCCGCGCTTGAACGTGCGCGCGGCGATTATCCGCAGCAAAGGCGGCTTTCGCTCGGTATTGCCGCCGCGGCTGGCGCGCTGCTTGTCATTGTTTTCATATAGGAGAAAGCTGATGGATATTGACCTGATATTTAAAATCGCGGCGGTCGGAATTCTGGTTGCGGTGCTGAACATACTTCTCCAGCGTTCCGGCCGTGACGAGCAGGCGCTCATGACGACCATAACGGCGCTCGTCGTTGTGCTGATGGTCGTCGTCAGGAAGATAAGCGAGCTTTTTGACCTGATAAAAAATCTGTTTTCGCTGTAATGGAGCTTATAATGAAAGCCGCCGCCGCGCTGATTGCCGATGATGGGTCTGCTGATAAAGCGCAGCAACCCGGAAATATCGCTTCTGCTGAGCGCCGCCGCGGTGACGATGATAGGCATCGCCGCGATTAGCTTTGCCGGGGAGATAAAGGGACTTGTCAAAACGGTGAAAACGCTGTGCGGCACGTCGGACGTGTTTCTTGCGCCGGTGCTGAAATGCACGGCCGTTGCGATAATAACAAAAACTCACCGCGGAGCTGTGCCGCGACGCGTCGCAGGGGGCGTGCGCGGCGGCGGTGGAGCTTGCCGGGACGGTGTGCGCCATGTGTCTGGCCATGCCGCTCATAATGAACATGCTGAAGATGATGGGGGCATGGTGTGAAAAAAGCGCTTCTTACAGCGCTTCTGGCGCTTATTATCACGCCGCTTTTCGCCGGGGGCGCGTATGCCGAAACACTCAGTGAAAAAGCCGCGGGCGCGACCGGCGCAACCGCGGCGGAGCAGGCGCTTCCGGAGAGCGTGCGCGGGATAAGCGGCAGAATAGAGGCCGACGGGCAGTACGACGCGCCCGGCGCGCTTGAGGCGGCTGTGGCGGAAAATGCTCGATACGGCGGCGCAGGAGATAAAGGGAATCTGCAAAGCGCATCGGCGCTCGCCGCGATAGCGCTGCGCTGTACTGCGCTTGCCTCGTCGCTTTCACCGGGCGGAACGGCACAGGGGTACATAAGCATCGCCGGTGTCGGCGCGGCCGCCGCGCTGCTGGTCGGCAGCGTGGACAGCCTTGCGGTGCAGACCGTGTCGGCGCTGGGGCTGATGTCGGATTATTCGCGGGCGGCGCTTCCGGCCGTGTTCACCGCCGCCGCGGCCTGCGGCGCGGTCGTGTCGGCGTCGGCGCGCTATGCCGCTGTGTGCATTGCCATCGATGTACTTATGGCCGCGGCGCAGAAGTTCGTTATCCCGCTGGTGTACGCGTATATCGCGCTTGCGCTTTGCGGGGCTCTTTTTGAAAACCCGCTTTTGAAAACCTGTCAGCGCTTTTCAAAATGGCTGGCGACGACGTTCATGACGGCGTTCACTATTGCGTTCAGCGGCTACATCAGGGCTGACTGGCATCGTTACGAGCGGCGTGGACGCCGTCGCCGTCAAGACCGCGCGCACGGTGATATCCACGACTCTGCCGGTCGTCGGCGGGATAATATCCGACGCCGCGTCCACGGTCCTCAGTGCGGCGTCGATGATAAGAAACTCCGCCGGGGCGCTCAGTCTCGTCGCTGTGTGCGCGCTCTGCGCTGAGCCGTTCGTCAAGCTCTCCGTGAAGATACTGCTGTTTCGTGCGGCGGCCGCAGTGTGCGACATGGTGCCGAATGCGAAGCTCTCTTCGTTCGTGAACGACGTCGGCTCTGCGCTGAGTATACTGCTGGGGCTTGTCGGCTGCTGCGCAATAATGCTTTTTATATCCTTCACCGCGGCGATAAAGGTGGTGACGGCATGATGCATGGCGTGATACGCGAGGTGTGCGCGCTGTCCGTGTTCTGCGGCCTTTGCGATGAGCATAATGCCCGAGGGCAGTGTGAAGCGCGTTGCCGGTGTGCTGTGTACGGCGGCGCTGCTTATCACCGTGCTGACGCCGCTGAAGACTTCGACATGGACACTACGCGCGCTGCTGCTTGCAAAGTATAAGGAGGGAGGAAGCGGCGCTTACCGCGCGCGGAGAGGAGATAAACGAGCGGCTGAACCGGCTTGTCGCCAAGGCAGGAGTATGAAGCATATATTATGGACAAAGCCGCGGAAAAGAACGTGGCGGTAAAGGAGGCGGAGGTTGAAGCACAGTGGAGCACGGAGGGATTATGGGTCCCGTATACGGCGGAGATATCGTCAGATGCGCCTCCGAGCCAGAGAGCCATGCTGACCGAGGCAATAAAAACAGATCTGGGCATCCCGGAGGAAAGAATCACGTGGAAATGCGATGAGTGAACTTAAAGAACAGGCGCAGAAGCTGGAAAAATTCAAATACCCGCTCATAGTGCTGGTCATCGGCGTTGTGCTGATGCTCATTCCCGGAAGAAATGCATACCAGGACGCATCAGACACGGGGGAGTCGCCGCTACGGCAGGTGCTTTCCTGCACGCAGGGCGTGGGCCGGGCGGAGGTGATAGTTTCGGAAAGCGGCGTCGTGGTCGTGTGCGACGGCGCGGAGGACGCGAAGGTAAGGCTTGATATTATTCGCGCCGTGGGTTCATATACTGGCTTTGCTTCAGATAAAATAACTATACTGAAAATGACTGAATGATGATGGGAGGAGCAAAAGTCTTATGAAGAACAGGAAAAGAAACATTACCATGATAGCCGTGCTCATATTCGTCGGGGCTGCGGTGGCGCTGAATTGGTCATATAACAACCGGTGGGGCAGCCCGGACGCGGAAATGGTCACCGCGGAGGACGAGGCGATGCTCAACGCGAGCACGGACACTGCCGAAAAGCAAGCCCGCCTCCGGTTCGGAGTACTTCTCCGAAGCGCGTCTGACGGGCAGGTGTCGCGCGACGAGGCGCTTGAGCTTTTGCAGACGGCCGCCTCGGCCGAGACGGCCTCGCAGGAGACCATCGACAGCGCGATGAACGCGATATCCGTCATGGCGACGAACTCCATGCAGGAAGCGCAGATAGAAAACCTGCTCATAGCCAAGGAGTTTTCCGACTGTGTTGTGTACATAGGAAACGACACCGTCACTGTGGCTGTGCCCGCGCCCGAGGAAGGACTCAGCGAGGACGCCGTGGCGCGGATAACGGACATCATCTGCTCCGAAACGCCGTATCAGGCGTCGCAGCTTAGCATAATCGAAGTGAAATCATAATGAAATAATAGACCGCACCGGCGTATCGGGGCACATCTCAGTGCCCTGATGCGCCGGTTTTCGTATAAACGGCGTATTTTTTATTATTAGGCTTTATTTTTTTCTCCGCAACGTGGTAGAATACTCTGAAAACATCTGAGGAGGATACACCATGGGTGAAAATTACATTACCTGCCGTGAGGCCAACGGCAGCATAAATATTTCAGAGGAGGTCATTTCTTCTCTGGTAAGAGAGGCTGTAAGCCAGATAGAGGGCGTTGCCGGGCTTTCAAACACCTCCGGCGCGGAGCTTGTCGAGCTTATCGGAATAAAAACGCTTTCCAAGGGCGTGAAGGTGCAGTTCGTCGATTCCAAGGTGATAGTTGACGCCATCATCACCGTGAAGTACGGCTTCAACATTATCGTCAACGTTGCAAAAGACCGTGCAGGAAGAGATACTCGGCGTCATTCTTTTCCGCCACCGGGCTGGAGCAGGCAGAGGTGAACGTCCACGTTTCCGGCGTGGCCTTTGACAAATAAAGCGCGGAGGGGTTTGGGATGACCAGAACTACGGCCAGAGATAGCGATACAGCTCGGCTTTTTTGCCGCCGCGGCCTGCGGCGCGGCCCCGCAGGAGATTTTTGACGGCTTCTTCTCGCATGAGCATTATGACACCCTCGCGGCGGAGGATGAGCTTTACAGTGAATACCCGAATAAAAAGCAGCTTGAGTACATCCGCACTCTCACTGCGCTTATGTATGAAAAGCGCGATGAGATAGATGCTTATATCGAGCGCTACGCCCACGGCTGGAAGCGTGAGCGTATTTCAAAAACGGCGCTGGCGGTGCTTCGCTGCGCCATATGTGAGATCATGTATATGGACGACGTTCCGGCGTCCGCGGCCATAAATGAGGCTGTTGAGCTGGATAAGGGCTATGACGAGCCGGAGACCGTCGCCTTTGTAAACGGCATTCTGGGCGGCTTCATGCGCGGGAGTTCCCGGCGCAGGCAGAAGCTTTTGACCGGCAGACGAAGTCCGCGCCGGAGGCGGGGAGTAAAATGGAAGTCAGGACCCTTTCGGTTACGCAGCTCAACAACAGAATAAAGGGTCTTATCGATTCCGACCCGGTGCTTGCGGACATATGCGTCCGCGGCGAACTGTCAAATTATAAGATATACCCTTCCGGGCACCATTACTTCACGCTCAAGGACAGCGAAAGCAGCATCCGCTGCGTCATGTTCAAAAGCAGCGCGTCAAAGCTCCGCTTCCGCCCGGAAAGCGGCATGGGCGTCACGGCCTTCGGCAGAGTATCCGTCTATCCGCGCGACGGCGCGTATCAGCTTTATTGCAGCGCGCTTATGCCGGAGGGAACGGGCGATTTACAGATCGCCTTTGAGCAGCTTATTAAAAGAAACTCGACGAGGAAGGCCTTTTCGCGCGTGAGCAAAAAGCCCCTGCCGAGGTTCCCGGAAAGAATAGCCGTGATAACCTCATCCGCCGGGGCGCAGTGCATGACATGATAAGAATACTCGGCCACCGCTGGCCGCTTACGAAGGTGATTTTGCTGCCGGTGCGCGTGCAGGGCGTCGAAGCCCGCCCGAGATCGCGGGCGCGATACGCTACGCGAATGAATTCAAGGTGGCGGACGTTATCATCACCGGGCGCGGCGGCGGCTCAATAGAGGATCTGTGGGCGTTCAATGATGAGCGCGTGGCGCGCGCCATATAAACTCCTGAAATACCTGTCATTTCTGCCGTCGGGCATGAGCCGGACGTTACCATCGCGGATTATGTGGCGGATGTGCGCGCATCCACGCCGTCCAATGCGGCGGAGCTTGCCGTGCCGGATATGAGTGAAATGGCCGACGTGCTGCACGGCTATGATATCGCGGCCGCCAGGCGATGGCGAAGAAGTTGCCTCGCTGCGCACGCGGCTTTCCGCGCTTTCTGAAAGGCGGGTCATGCTCGACCCCGCGGTCAGTATCGACAACCGCCGCATAGAGCTTGACCGTCTGCGTGACAGGCTCGTCTCCGCGGGAGGAGCGCGCCGTAGCCGTGAAGAAGCACGAATTTCGTGCGCCTGACAGCGGCGCTGGGACGCGATGAGATCCTGAAGGTGCTTCGCGCGGCTATGCCATTGCGACCGACGGCACGGGGCCGCGGTGAAGAGCGTGAAGGGCGTCAGCCCCCGGCGACAGGCTTTGCCTGCGCTTTTTCGGATGGCAGCGCTCAGTGCGCGGTCGAGAGCGTGCAGGACTACACCGTACAGGAGGAAGAATAATGGGTGCAAAAAAAGCTCAGCTTTGAGGAATCAGTCGCAAGACTTGACGACATAGTGAAGCATCTGGAAAACGGCGATATGCCGCTGAGTGAGTCGCTTTCGATGTTTGAAGAGGGGACGAAGCTCATTTCCCGCATGTAGCAA
>VOFK01000572.1_pt1 | contig 22958 bp, 24 predicted proteins | sample 5384121 | NCBI WGS metagenome assembly VOFK01 (sample SAMN12384730, study PRJNA508395) | human gut metagenome | isolation source: healthy gut J | host: Homo sapiens | reverse complement strand
TTCACCAATCAGACAAATGCGGATATATGGTGAAGGATTTCTCGCAAAGCTCATGGCCTGGGTGGTAACCGTATCGCCCATATATACGCAGGACAGAGAAGTTTTGTCATCGGAAACGCTGGTGCTTTCCGAACCCGCCACATAGGTGCAGGTTCTGGCGGTGGTGCCGTAGACCTTGACGTTGTCCAGGGTAATCCAGTAAGGCCGGAAGGTCACGCCGGTGGTCTTAAACTTGATCATGCCATTGGCGTCCAGTTTGATGCCCGCCAGGCAGCCATCGTCAATGTGCTGGCCGCTTACCAGGCCGCTTTCATCAATCGCCGTGTTGCTGGCTCTGATGGTACCCTTTGTCGAGGTACAGGGTCTGATAATGCTGGCCATTCTGCTCGGCAACAGCCGTCTGATACAGCGTGGGGGTATTGTTGATCGTGACATTAAATTCATCGCAGCCGGAGACATAGTCCTTGTCGTCGATGACGAAGCCAACCTGCTTATACAGGGTGCGGTCAGCGGCAGTAAAAGCGGATACAGGCGGACCACGGTCTTCTGGCCATTGTTTTCCGGCAGGTGACGCCAGACATTGTAGTTTCTGGGGGTCAGATAGGTGTTGGGAACCTCCCAGATATAGTAGGTGGCGTTCTCGGTGGGGTTCAGCTCCATGGGGGTTGCCCTGCTCCTGGACGTCCTTGTGGACGGTGGTGCAGGTCTCCTCGTTAAAGGTGCCGCCGTAGAGGTAATTCTCGGTAACAACGGAGGTGAGGTTGAAGGGACGGTTGCACCACACAGGATGATGGGTCTCGCCGGTCCTCTTGCCTTCGTTATGGCCCTGGTCATTCACGGTGCTGGCCACATGGACGACGGTGAAGTAGGGGATATAGACCACGGGGGACGGGAATTTTTCGACCGGATCTTTAACCGTGCTGTCGGCATAGATGCCGGAGGCATCGCCGTTGGTCTTAACCGAACCGGTGGCGTCCTGCTCGGGGGACGATGGGAATCTCCACCACCAGCTTCTTGGCAGGGGTATGCATCTCGCCGGTGGTGGTGTCCTTGCCCACCCAGTTGGCAGCATAGTCAAAGCCGGTGACGTTGATGGTCTTGCCCTCGACAGTCACAGAGTACGGCGTGGTGTCATGGTTAGCGGACCAGGTGTAGGTGCTGCCATCATTGCTGACGGCCGTGCAGTCCACGCTGTAGGCCTTGATGTCGCCGTCCTTGTAACCCTCCGGCAACGTGAAGGAATCAGAGATCACGTCGCGGAGGACGGAGGTGCTGCCCAGCGTGACAGTCGTGCCGCCGATGGTCTGGCTGATGTCCGTGAAGATGTTGTTCAGGTCGGCGGCGCTACTGACGGTCTTGTAGTAATTGGCCGGGTCCGCCTTGTCGCCACCGCTGGTCATGCTGGTGGCATTGGGGTAGTTGGAGGACACATAGTTCATATACTTGCCGGTATCGCTGGTATCCGAGGGCGTAGTACCAAAGCAACCGATGGTGTAGACGGTGGCTCCGACGGCCTTGATGGACTTGCTGTTGGCGATGGCTTTGTTGGCGGCCGAAGTCTCAAAACCGCTTGTACTGTCCACGCCATTAGGCTCACCATCGGTGAACAGGACTAACACCTTCTGACGGTCCGTGTTGGGATCCTTCTCGATAATCCCCTTGGCCAGCTGCAGGCCCAGGTGGGCGGGTGTATAGCCGCCATACTGAAGGGCATCAACCGCCGCGTTGAGTTCCGCAGAGCTTGATGCAGGGGTAAGCCCCTTCACAGTCTGGGTGTAGTTCCATCCAGAGCCATTAAAATCATTACCAATTTCATTGTTAATTTCGGCGCCAAACTTCACGATGGCGATGTTGCTCTCAGGAGATTTCGCACTGACGGAATTCACGAAGCCCTTGACAGCGGATTTCAGGGCATTCATTTTGGTGACAGCCGCAACATATTCCTGTACATAAAACTGCGTGCCAGTGGTATCCGCAGACGAAGTCTTGGGGATCAGGCGCGTGCCGGATTCGCCCCAGCAGTTTCCCAGACTCTGGTGGTTCCGTGTGTACCAGCCAGCGTCGTGGTTAGAATTTCCGCTCCAATTCTCGCCATCGCAGTAGTACGCCCGCTGGTACTGGCCGTTGCTACTGTTCTTATAATAATAGGTGCCGTTTGTGCTCAGGTCATACACTTCGTTATAGCGATAGCCTGCTTCGGTAAGGTTTTCCTTCATCGAGCCGGAGACGTCCAGGACCAGGACGATGTCCACGGGCTTCGTGGACGTGGTGGTGGTGGTGGAGCCGGTGGCGTAGGCCTCCAGGGTCAGCAGGAACTGGCCGTTCTCACCTTTCTTGATGGTCTTGGACATGACCAGGCCGTCCTTGGTGACCGTGCCGCCCTGATCCTTGATATAGGGCATGCCAGTGTCGCCGCCGCCGGTCTCCTCGCCGGCGGCGAAGGATGGCAGGGCCACCAGAGACAGGGGCCATGACCAGCGCCAGCACGAGTGCCAACGCCCGTTTCCATGTTTTCATTTTCTCATTCCTCCCATTTCGTTTATTTTGGGGGCCGGGCGGCCCCAATTGACTTGGGTTTTGCGGGGATAATTTTGGATGGTATCCATTGTACACCATTCCGATATCGTTTGCAAGAGGTTTTGGGACTTTTTGCGATATTTTTACGCCCGCTTGGCATTATATCACAAAGGGGTGTCGAATGCAAGTGTATTCTGGGGAAACCGGGGTGGACGGAGGGGGCGGAGGTGGTATAATGAGGGGGATAACCAACAGATGAGGAGGGTTCTGACCATGAACGAGAAGAAGCAGAGCGGGTATCCCCAGGAGGACCCCAGGGCGGAGCTGGAGCGGCTGATGCAGGAAAAGCCGCTGAAAAGGCCGGGGGGCAAGGACCGGAAGGAGCCGCCCATCATGGCGGTGTATGCCGCGCCGGAGATCAAGGAAGAGAAATGAGCGGGTTCCGGCTTACGAGCTGCGTGTGGGAGCTGACGTTAGCGTGCTGCTTCGGGTGCAGGTACTGCGGGTCCGCCGGGGGCGGGCCAGGGCGGACGAGCTGTCCACGGCGGAGTGCATGGACGCGGCGGAGCAGCTGGCGGACCTGGGCTGCCGGAGGGTGTCGCTGATCGGGGGCGAGGTGTTCCTGCGGCGGGACTGGGCGCAGATCGCCGGGCGGCTGACCGGGCTGGGCGTCCGGGTGGACGTGATCACCAACGGGTACCTGATGTCGCCGGAGGTGCTGGAACAGCTGAAGCAGGCGGGGGTGTCGTTGGTGGCGGTGTCCATCGACGGGCCGGAGGACGCATGACGCCGGGCGGCAGGCCGGGAGTTTTAAGCGGGCCATGGAGGCCGTCCGGGCGCTGACGGCAGCGGGGATGCCGGTGTCGGTGATCTCCACCCTGCGGCGGGACTGCATGGGGCGGTTGGAGGAGCTGTACCGGGTGCTGGAGGGGTCCGGCATTGCCGCGTGGCAGCTGCAGGCGTGCTCGCCTATGGGCAACGCCGCCCGGGGGCTGGACTGGCGCATCGACCCGGCGGAGGTCATCGCTTTCGTGATGCGGCACCGGGCGGAAGCGCCGTTTATGCTGGGGGCGGCCGACAACGTGGGGTATTTTACGGATGAGGAGCTGCGCCTGCGGGGGGCCGATGGGGCCTGCTTCCAGGGGTGCAGGGCGGGTATCTCCGCCATAGGCATCGACAGCGCGGGCAACGTGCGGGGGTGCGAGTCGCTGTACGATGAGCGGTTCAACGAGGGGAATCTGCGGCAGCGGAGGCTGCGGGACATCTGGGAGGACCCGGGGGCCTTTGCGTACAACCGGCAGTTCCGGCGGGAGATGCTGACAGGGCAATGCGCCCGGTGCCGGATGGGGCCGTGGTGCGCCGGGGGGTGCCGGTCGTATAACTATTTCGTGCATGGGAAGCTGTACGAAAGTCCGGCGTGTGCAGGCGGGGCCAAATAAGGGGCAGACAGAGTCGTCCGCCCCTACGAAATGTTCTATCGACAGTTTTGCCTGTAGGGGCCGGGTTTTTACCCGACCCAAAAGCACCGGACCGGTGGGCGGGGCGGAGCCCGCGCCCCTGCGGAGCGTTAACGGCAGGACATCCTGTCGGGCGGGCAATCCGCAGAATTCCATAGAAAAAGACTGCGGCGGTGAGCCGCAGTCTTTTTTCAGAGATGGGGTTTATCGGGCCTTGTCGAACTCCTGGGACACCTGCTCCAGCAGCTGGCGGATGGGCAGGTGCTGGGGACAGGCCTTTTCGCACTTGCCGCACTTGATGCAGTCGGAGGCCCGGCGGCCCGGGGCGGTGTGCACCTCGTCATAGTACAGGTGGGCGTTCCAGTCGTGGTGAATCTGCTTGGTGTTCATGATGGCGAACAGGTCCGGAATGGAGATGTGCTTGGGACAGCCGTCGGTGCAGTAGCGGCAGGCGGTGCAGGGAATGAGATTCTTGCTGTGGAAGATCTCCTGCACCCGGCGGACAGCGGCCATCTCCGTCTCGTCCAGGGGGCGGAAGTCCTTCATGCAGGCGGTGTTTTCCCGGACCTGCTCCACGCTGCCCATGCCGGAGAGCACCACCCGGATCCCCGGGAAGCTGCCCACAAAGCGCAGGGCATAGCTGGCGGGGGCGCCGCCGTGGAGGCCGTCCAGCACCGCCCGGGCGTCCGGCGGCAGGTTGACCAGGCTGCCGCCCTTTGGCGGGCTCCCATCACCAGCACCGGCTTGTTGTGCCGGCAGCAGACCTCGTAGCACCTGCGGCTCTGGACCGCGGGGTCGTCATAATCCAGATAGTTGAATTGCAGCTGCACCACCTCGATATACGGTAGTCTGTCAGAATCTGCTCCCAGCACCTCCGCCCGGTCGTGGAAGGAGATGCCCACATGGCGGATTTTGCCCTCGGCCTTCAGGGCAAAGCGTCGTTTATAGGCCTGGCAGGCCTTGAAATGGTCGTAGTTGGTGAGGCCCCGGGCGTGCATCAGGTAAAGTCGAAATACTCCACGCCGCAGGCCTGAGCGGGCCTCAAACAGCGGATGGATGTCCGCCTGGCTCTTGAAAACAGTCGGTGAGCTTGTCGGTGAGGACAAAAACGGTCCCGGGGGGCGCCAGGTATTCTCGCAGGGCCAGCTCGCTCTGGCCCTGGAGGTAGCCGTGGGGCGGTGTCGAAATAGTTGAAGCCCGCCTCTAGAAGGCGTCCACCATGCGGTTCATCTCGCCGATGACCACTTCCTCGTCCTTCATGGCAGGCGCATGCCGCCGAAGCCCAGGATTCCTTTGATTCGTTCCATGATATGTCTCCTTTATTATAATGGTTCTGTGATTCCCGCAGGAAAAGGGGCGGACAGGTCGTCCGCCCTACGGTGGTGTGGCGGAAAGTAAACGGCGGCGGGCACACGGGCCCCGCCCTACGGAATGTTTATTGAAAGAACCTGTGGGCAGGGGCCCGCGTGCCCTGCCCTACGAAAGCGCCATATATTGGTGGGCCCACGTCCCTGCAAGGGGTCTCTCTCAGTCACCTTCGGTGACAACCCTCCCAGAGTGAGAGCAAGTAGGGCGTCCCTGGCGGGCCGGGCGCAAAAAGGCGGAGCACATGGGCCCCGCCCTACGGGTGTTCTATCGACAGGCGCTTCAGGCCCGCTGCCCTCAGCGGCCGGGTCAGCCCATTCAGCCTGTCAAAACGTTCGTGTCCTGGTATAGCAGAAGGAGAAATCCATCCTGGCCCCGTCCGATTCAGCAGCCGCAGCTCCACATACTGAAGGTTGTCGTACCAGTCGGCGGACAGGTCAAAATGCAGGGTCCAGTACCGTTCCCTGGCAGCTGCCCTTGAAGGGCGGCAGGGGTCAGCTCCTGGCCATCCTCGTCCACGCAGTAAAGCTGGAGGTCGTCCAGCAGCACGTCCCCCGGGATCCCGGTGGATCTCCAGCTCCACCTGAAGGACGCCGTCCATAGGACGCGCCCAACAGGCCCACCCGGCCTCCCTGCCAGGTATCCCAGTCCAGCCATTCCTTAGCCACCGCCGGTTCCCTCGGTGGCAGGGGTGACCGGGTCGACGGAATAATCCGGGTGGCGGACCTGACAGCTGGAGACGATGGAGCGACCAGGGACAGGACGATCAGCCCCCGCCACCAGCACCCCCCACCAGGCTCACCTGACGGGCCGGGCGCTGAGGTTATTCAGCTTCTCCCCTGACCTGGCGGGCCTGGTCCTCGAAGCAGACCTTCTTCTGGTGGTTCTCCTTCTTCTCGTAGCAGACCTTGTCCCCATTGGGCACCGGGCGGCGGAGAGCCGTCCAGATGGTGGACGGTGCCGCCGGCATACACCTCGCCCCGCCGGGGCGCGGTTATAGGCCCCGCACCCGGGCAGCAGCCGTTTTTCTCGTAGTTATAGCTCTTTCCGCAGGCCTTGCAGTGTACCGCGTTGCCATGGCGTATCCTCCTTTATCACATCCGCTGAAAGTCCAGATACCGGGTCCCCTGGAAGGTCAGGGGCCCCCGGTCCCTCCACCAGCATACCGTAGTCCTGGCCGTTCATCTGCAGCCCATGCGGGAAAGTCGCCGCTTTCCACCTGGAAGGTGGCGAAATACCGGGTGGAGGGTGGTGTGCAGCTCATCGCCGCTGCGGTGGGAGGAGAAGCCTGGCGCTTGGCCACCACTGTGGCCTCCCACCGTCAGCCGGGGGGAGTGGTTGTTCCTGTTCCGCTGAGACAGCTCCCCGGACGAATGTCACCAGGATCATGCCCAGGATCGCCACAAAGCGCCACGATGAAAAGCAGGAAGAAGATGGAAATGAATCCGCCGCCGGAGAAAAGCTGTCGAACATGGCGCGTGCCTCCTTTTTTTCGGGGATGCCCCGTCTGTTGGTCCCATTGTACGCCTTTCGCCGGGGATAAAATCCACCAACCTCAGGTTGCGCCGGGCATTTCCCGAAAACGGCAGGAAACCCTCAGGTTGCGGGATTTTTATCCAGCCCTTTTGGCAAGCCAAAGGTCCGGCGCGGGGTTTCTGGGATTCCTGTGGTATCAGAAGGTCCCGCAGGGTCACGCTGTCCAGATAGTCGCCGATGAGCTGGCCCAGGCGGTTCCACACCGGCAGGGCCCGGCAGCGCCGCCCGGTCACAGGGGTGGGCCCTCCCCAGGCAGGCAGGCCACCGGGGCCAGGGAGCCCCTCCGTCAGGCGGAGAATCTCCAGGGTACTTCTCCGGCCTGCGGGTCAGGCGATAGCCGCCGCTCCTTGCCGGTGACGCCGTCCACCAGTCCCGCCCGGCTCAGCAGGGTCAGCGATTGCCGGCGTATTTGTCGGAGATCTCTGGACGCCGGGCCACGTCCCGCATGGAGACGTAGCCGCCGCCGCCGTGCCCGCCAGGCTCCACCATCACCCGCAGGGCATAAGTGGGCCCCAACTGCTGGAAATGACCATATGTTACACCATCCGGCAGCTGCAGGAGCCGCAGTCCTCCGGGAACCTGCTGGTGGTCATACCTGATGCCGTGGCGGTCATAGTAGTCCTTGATGGCGGACTTTGATGGACCTCCTCGGCCAGCACGGAGCAGTGCAGCTTGTGGGCAGGCCGCCCAGGGCGTCCACCACCTGGCGGTTGGTAACGGCCTGGCCTCGCCGATGGTCTTGCCCTTGATCATCTCGGTGGCCATGGGAGGACGAGGCGATGGCGCTGCCGCAGCCGAAGGTCTTGAATTTCACGTCCACGATGACGTTGTCCCGGGATTTTCAGGTACATCTTCATAATGTCGCCGCACTTGAAAGCCGCCCACCCTACCCAGTCGTCGGGTTCTCGATCTCACCCACGTTGCGGGTGCATGAAATGATCCATCACGATATCGCTGTACAGTGCCATATTCAAAACGCTCGCTTTCGTTGTCACAGCATGAATGCTTTTCTTACCGGATTCCAGCCCCCACACCGGGGACATGGGCCGCAGGTACTCCACCACCCGGGAACCTCCCGCAGGATGTGGCCCCCTCCTCCTGGTGTTCCACTCGCACAGGCTCAACCGCAGGGAGCCGTGGGCCACTCCGTGGGGCCGGCCGATGGCCAGCAGCACATGGCTGGGGGTCAGGGAGCCGGAGGTGCAGGCGGAGCCGGAGGAGGCGCAGATGCCTGCGGCGTCAGCAGCAGAAGCAGGGACTCGCCCTCGATGCCCTCGAAGCAGAAGCTCACGTTGCCGGGCAGACGGTGCTCCAGGTCGCCGTTGACGGCGCTGTGGGGAAATTTTGGACAGGCCCTGGATCAGCCGGGGTCCCGCAGGCCGTGACCTTCACGCGCGGTTTTCCTCCATGTGGGCACAGGCATCCTCCAGAGCGGCGGCCATGCCGGCGATGCCGGGGACATTCTCGGTGCCGGCCGCTTGCCCCCCTGGGCGCCGCCGTCGATGACGTTCACCAGAGGGATGCCGCCCCCGGACGTACAGGGCACCCACGCCCTTAGGGGCCGTGGAACTTGTCGGCCGGAGAGGCTCAGCATATCAATGTGCTGGGCCTGGACGTCGATGGGCCAGGTACCGCCACCTGAACGGTATGCCGGTGGAACAGGATGCCCTTTTTCCCGGCACACGGCGCCGATCTCCTCAATGGGCAGGATGCTGCCGATCTCGTTGTTGGCGTACATGACGGTCACCAGGCAGGTGTCGGATGGCGTCGGCCACCTGCCAGGCGGAGACCATGCCGTTTTCGTGGACCGGCAGCAGCTCCACCTGGAAGCCCTCCTTCTCCAGCTTCTTCAGGGTGTGGAGAATGGCTTGGTGCTCGAAGGCTCTGGAGATGATGTGCATCTTTGCCCTTGCGGCGGCCGATGGCAGCGGCAGAAAGCAGGGCCTGGTTGTCGGCCTCGCTGCCGCCGGAGGTGAAGATGATCTCACGGGGCTGGCAGTTCAGGCACCGGGCCACGGTCTCGCGGCTCTTCATCAGCAGCTCCGCCGCCCCCGCTGCCCACGCTGTGCAGGCTGGAGGGGTTGCCGTAGTTCTCCTCCATGGCGGGGGCATGGCGTCCAGGGCCGTCCGGCTCATCCTGGTGGTGGCCGCGTTATCTGCGTAAACAGTCATTTGTATATTCCTCCCTGTTTCAGGCTTGAATTACCTATCGGTTTGGTTTGTAATTGGAGTATAACCGAAATTAACTACCAAGTCAATAGGTAATTTGAAATTTCTTCCGGAAACTGCCGGGGCGTGGCGAAAAAAGTCGAAAATCCGATTGACAGACCGGGAGGGGTTGTGTAAACTGTATGTGGCCTGAACGGCCAGGAAGAAAGATGAGTAAAGGAGAAAGAGTATGAAAAAGGTTTATACAGTCATAGCGGCGCTTATGCTAATTTTGCTATGACATCTTGCAGCGATGTGGAAAGCGGAAAAGCGAGCAGCCAGATCACCGGCACCTGGAAATACACCATCGATATCACCGATGACTTCGACCAGATGAGCATGGATCTGATCGGCAGCCCCACAGACGCCACGGTGGAGATGGTGTATGCGATAACCTTCAACGAGGACGGCACCTATTCCCTGTACATCGACCGGGACGCAGTGAAGGCCTCCATTCAGGCATACCTGGAGAAAATGGAAAACACGTTTTATGCAGAAATGGATCAGGAAGCCGAGAAAATATTCCAGTCCAGCAGCCTGAGCCCGGAGGAGACGGAGAAGTACAGGCAGGCCTATCTCGCCGGCCGGAACAACACCGATGAAACGGCGGAGGAATTCGTGGCCCGGCTGGGCGATGGCATAATCATGGAGGGCTATTTCCGGGCCGACGGCGGCAGGCTGTATGTCAGCAAGCGGGAAAAATCTCTGGACAAGGATGAATGCACCGAGTATGTTCTGTCCTCCGACGGCACGATGACCTGGACCGGCGGCAACAACGATCTGATCCAATTCCTGGAGGGCGTTGACGTTCAGCCGCCCGTTCGTTGGGTCAAGCAGTAACAGACAGGAAGCGCAAGGGAGACACTATGAAAAGAGTATTGGCATGGCTCATGATGACGCTGCTGCTTCTGAGTCTGACAGCTTGCGGCAGCAGCAAGAACGAAAGCCTGGAGGGAACCTGGAAATGGACCATGGATGTTACCGACCAGATCTTCAAAGAAAACAAAATCACGGAGATCGACACCGTGGAGATGGTCTATGTGCTGACCTTCCGGCGGGACGGCAGCTTTTCCATGGCGGTGGACAAGGCCGCCCTGTACCAGTCCCTGCAGTCGTGTATAGACACATACATCGACGCCATCATAGAGCAGGGTTACCAGGAGATGGCCGCCAGCAAGGGCATAACCCGGGAGCAGTTTGACGCGATCATGACCGACAAGGGCCTTACCTGGGAGAGCTATATGAAGCTGACGCTGCTGAGCCAGGGCGACCCGTATAAGGTGGCCGACAGCGTAGCCGGGGATTCCATGAGCGGCTATTTCCGGTCCGACGGCAGCAGACTGTATGTCAGCAAGCAAAAGGATTCCTTCGATCGGGACAACTATACCGAGTATAGCCTGGGCGGGGATGTGATGACCTGGACCGGCGGCGACAGCGGTCCCATCGGTACTCTGGAGGATGCCGGCGCTCAGCTGCCTGTGAAATGGGTCAGGCAGTAAGCCCCCCGCAGGCGCAGCGTTCAAAAAATCCGGTTGACAGGGCGGTTAAAATTGTGTAAACTGAACGTAGCCTGAACGGTCAGGAAGAAAGATGAATAAAGGAGAAAGAGTATGAAACGCATCATTGCTGTGCTGCTGACGCTGATGATGGCCCTGAGCCTGACGGCGTGCAGCGGCGACGACAACGCCAAAGTGGCGGGCACCTGGAAATGGAACTGCGACATGACGGAGATGTTCCAGGAGGGCGTCAACCAGGGGGCCGGGATGGACCTGGTCACGGACGCCACCATGGAGATGGTGTTTGTGCTGAAGCTGAACGAGGACGGCACCTATACGCTGAACGTGGATCGGGACGCCCTGAAAACCTCCCTCCAGACCTACATTGACTCGCTGGTCCCTGCGGCGGTGGAGATGATCTATCAGCAGCTGGAGGATCAGGGCATGAACCGGGCCGACATTGACGAGGCCATGGCGGCCGAGGGCGTCACCGTGAAGGAATATGTGCAGCAGATGATGGACGCCTCGATAGACGTGGACCAGATGATGGACGGCCTGGCGGATGAAAATGAGTCCGGCTATTTCCGGGCAGCCAAGGGCAAGCTGTATCTCAGCGATAAGGCAGACACCTTCAGCGATGACAGCTGCGCCGAATACACCCTGTCCGGCGGCACCATGCAGTGGACCGGCGGCAGCTATGAGCTCTTTGATAATCTGGACGACCTCCATGTAGAGCTGCCCGTCCAGTGGGTGAAGCAGTAAGTCCGTTCTGACAAGCCAAATTGCGGCCCCCGGCCGCAATTTTTGTCTTGCATTTGGAATTAAAATACGGTATAATACTCGGGTCACATGCCGGTGTGATGGAATGGTAGACGTAGCGGATTCAAAATCCGCCGGGGGCGACTCCGTGTGGGTTCGAGTCCCACCACCGGCACCACGTCGGGAGCAAGCTCTATATCGCTTGCTCCGACTTATTTTATAAGTCAGAGCGCGCTCATGCCGCTGCTCCTCCTTTTCCAAATCGAACCCGCTGCGCTGGGCTTCGATTTGGGTTTTTCTTTCTTTTGCCGTATCGTTTCTGTGTCGCCGCCGGCACTATGTCGGAGTAATCTTCTGTATCGCTTGCTCTGACTTATTTCATAAGTCAGAGCGCGCTCATGCCGCTGCTCCTCCTTTCCAAATCGAACCCGCTGCGCTGGGCTTCGATTTGGGTTTTTTTCTTTCTTTTGCCGTATCGTTTCTGTGTCGCCGCCGGCACTATGTCGGAGTAATCTTCTGTATCGCTTGCTCCGACTTATTTCATAAGTCAGAGCGTGCTCATGCCGCTGCGGGTCCGCAGCGGCTTTTTTGACGCGGTGTAGGCCGACGGGCGGGGGATTGAGTACGGAGGCGGAATGTGGTATAATAGGCGGAAAAACCGGCCCGGACACGGGCAAGGGGGTGACGGACGCCGTGCTTTCGCTATATCTGGCCGCGCTGGAAAGCGACGGGGACAAGAAACAGTTCCGGGATCTGTACCGCCGGTATCACCGGGTGATGGAGCGGACAGCCCTGGCCGTGCTGCATGACCCCCACGACGCGGAGGAGGCCGTGCAGGAGGCGTTTCTGCGGGTGATTGAAAATTTTTCAAAAATTTATGAAATTCCTTGTAAGGATTTGGGGGGCTGGCTCGTTATTATAGTGAGGAACGAGGCCATCACCATTCTGCGCAGGCGGCGCTGCCACCTGCCACTGGAGGAGGGCTGGGCGGATTTTGCCGGGCAAAGCCGGGATCTGCCGGCGTATTCGTCCATGGTGCAGCTGTTTGCCCGGCTGCCGGACACCTATCGGGCCGCCCTGGAGATGAAGCTGGTGCTGGGCTATTCCACGGCGGAGATCGCCCGGCGGCTGGGCCTGACGGAGAGCGCCGTGAACACCCGGCTGTCCCGGGGGCGGGCGCTGCTGCGGAAAATTTTTGAGGAGGAGGGGATCGAACCATGACCGATCAGGAACTGGACCGGCTGCTGCGCCGGGCGCTGCTGGACGCGGCGGACCAGGAGGCGCAGACGCCGCCGGAGATGGAGACGCCGCTGTCCGAGGGGCACCGCCGCCGTATGCGGGAGATGCTGCGGGACCCGCTGCTGTGGTTCCGGCTGCGAAACCCCTACCCCTGGCGCACCGTGGCCGGCGGGCGGCGGTGGTGCTGCTGATGCTGTCGCTGTCGGCGGCCATGGTACTGGCCGTCAGCCCCAAGGCCCGGGCGGATATCATCCGCTGGACCATGGAGCAGAATGGCCGCCGGGTGGAGTTCCGCTATCACGGCGACGGCCCCGCCCAGGCTCTGCCCCAATACCGGATCGCCGCCCTGCCGGAGGGCTATACGGAAGCGGAGCGGATCGCGTATGACAGCTTTGGCAGTGTGCGCTATGAAAACGCAGAGGGTAACGTCATCGAACTGGACTATACGTATATGCAGGATGGGGTCAGCAGCGGGTACACGCTGGATGACGGGGACGTCAAGCGTGAGGTGTCCATAGCCGGTATGCCCGGAATGCTGTTTATTTCCACGGAAGAAGGTCATTTGAGTTATATTACCTGGATGGATGCAGCGCAGAATATCAGTTTCCAGATTTTTGCCAACGCCGACGAATCCATCATAATCACTATGGCGGAGAGTGTTTCTTTGTGCAATTCCACAAATTGAAATAATTGTAAAATTTTGCTGTAAGATTTGGTGTCCTTGACTCGTTATTATAGCAGAGACAAGAAAACTGTCGAAATTATGTCGGGGGTATCAAGATGAGAAAGAAATCTTTACTTTTTGTGTTTTCAATCCTACTACTTAGTCTTACAGTTACATCCTATGCAGAACAGGCAAGGACGATGGGAAATCTCTCTATTTTGACGTTTGAAAATGGAATGGCCGTCTGTCGTGTATTCCGAACAGCAGATTCCAGCACGGACAAGGTTGTAGTCAATGTTACGCTATACAGAGGCTGGGATGTTGTGGGGGCCTGGACAGGCCAGGGCAAAGGCAGCGCCTCCGTCACCGAGCAGGTCAAGGCCGTGGAGGGCGCCGAGTATACTATGTCCATAACCTGGTCCGTGGCCGGTCAGTGGCAGCGCTCAGAGACAATCAGAAAAACCTATACTGGTTGAAAAAGTCTGATTGTACGGAGGTGAGGCCCATGCAGTAAGAAGCGTCCCTACCCGCAGCGAATGATTCAAAAGACAAAAATCGAAAGGAGCAAACCCTGTCATGAAAAAATTGGCAAAGATTTTCCTCTGCTTGTCCTTGGCACTGATGATGTCCCTTTCCTTGATGGTTCCCGCATTTGCGGCAGGAACCTGCAATCACTCGTTCAAACGCGTTATTGTCGGAACGTATGTTTGGTATGATAATATTACATCTATGGGGCATCAGTGGAACAAAGGCGATTTACTGCAGTGCTCCAAATGCGGAACAAAAGTCGGAGTTGCAGCAAACTCCACACTTTCGAGTGGACATCATGAGCGGTCAGAATATAGCAGTGACCACTCCTCAAGCAATCCAGCCAAGCATATGTATGTAAAAATATACCGCTGCAAGGAGTGTTTGTATATTACTGACCGCAAAAGTGGCTTTACCGGTTGCACGGCTTCCGGTTGCCGTGAATACCAGTCTATCAAACCTGTCCCCGTGACGGAATAAAATCGCCATAATTCCCGGGTGTGGGCGGCGAAAGCCGCCCCGCCCACCCTCTTATTCTTATTTTTTCCTATTTATGTGTCCGGCACAACGAGAGCCGAAAGGAGCGACCCGCCATGAAAAAATGCAGCAAGACCCTTCTGGGCCTGGCCCTGGCGGCGGCCATGTCCCTGTCCCTGATCGTCCCCGCTTCCGCCGTCTATTGTCCCCACGACTATTACGCATCCACCGCCGTCTGGTACACGGACGACGGCCCCCGGCTGCAGACCCGGCACTGGCAGATGACCATCCGGTGTCATAACTGCAGCTACGCAGACGCCGAGAAGGAACACACGTTCCCGGTCCGGCTGGAGCTGCCGGAGGGCTGTTCTGTTCTGGTGTGCCGCAATCTGCGGGTGATCGGCTCCGCCCCGGTGGCGGTATGAGCCGCCGCTTCGAAAACTAAGGCTTGACAGACAGGACTACTTATGATAAACTTCGTATATGATTTATCATAAGTAGTCTTTTCTGCACCCATTTGACCGATGCGAAAGGAGATGCTCTGATGAATCCCATGCACCAGTTGACCCGGCGGCCGGTGAAGGCGGCCTTCGGCGCACTGCTGCTGGCCCTGGCCGGGGTAATCCTGGCCCTGTCCGGAGGGCAGTTCTGGGCGGCGGTCCAGACCCGGGCCGGGGTGGAGGAGACCTACACCACCGTGGCGGTGGTCACCGGCGGGAAACGGCAGCTGGTGTCCAGCGGCGACATAGTATACGAGGATATTGGCCTCACATACGAAGCCAACGAGTTTCTGAAGGAGGCCGCCCAGAAGGGCTGGAGCATCATCCGCGGTCAGGCCACCATGGGCCTTGCCGGGGGGTACAGTCCGAAGCTCACGCCGCTGACCACATTTTATCAAATGGACGTTGACAGCTCCGACACCCGCATTGATAACGATGAGGACGTCCCCTATAACTTCGCCATCCTGGAGATCGAGATCACGGAGGTGGGGGGGGAGGAGAGGGTCTATTATCCCAGAGAGTATGATACAGGCGCTTTTTTTTTCAACTGGGTCGTCTCCGGCAAGGTGCTGGGAGTGCAAGCCATGAGCGGCGATTGGAACGACCCCACCGGCCGGAACGCAAATTTTTATTTGCAGATCACCGGCGAGTCGGATGCGGCGGGCAAGGCGCTGCAGGCCGGACAGCGGATCCTGGTGTTTACCCACAATTACCGCGACCTGGATTTCGAGCAGCGCTGCCTCATTCATGCGGAGGACCTGAGACTCAGTGGCTATGAGGTGGACCCCCGGAGCCTGGATATTGAGAACAACATGATCCGTTATGCCGACCGCACCACCGCCATCACCATAACGGACGGCGAGGGAAATCCCTGGCCGGACGATGCGCCCCTGTATAAGGACCCCGTCACCGGCAATGAGTCCACCATAGACCTTCGGCGACTGAACACCATTGCCTTCAATGTCGATGACTGCTCCCAGCCCTGGACGTTATACGATGAGCAGTGGAATGTGGAGGAACAGAAATGGGAGTGGACCGTTCAGCGGGTCATTGCCTATGACACGGATTATGACCTGGCTTCCTTCACCATTCTGCCGGACGGCGTCACGGCGGAGGAGATGATCGCCTCCTTCCCCACCTGGCAGAAGGCCATGGAGTCCATCCGGGTCAACAGCCACAGCGTGCCGGTGCTGGCGGTGAACCACCTGGAGGCCCTGGCGGATTTCGCCGCCGGGAACGCCATGGTCACCCAGGGCCGCAGCTTCTCCCAATCGGAGTATGACTCCGGAGCAGCGGTGTGCCTGATTTCCGAGACCCTGGCCCGGGAAAACGGCCTGAATGTGGGGGACGTTCTGCCGCTGTCCCTGTATGAATACGACCAGGACCTGCGGTATTCCTACATACACGAATATAACCCCCGGCCCTCCTGCTATCTGCCGGACCAGGGCTTCCGGCAGGAGACGGAATATACCATCATCGGCCTGTACCGCCAGAGCAGCGAGTGGGTGACTACCCCCACCAGCTTTACCCCCAACAGCGTGTTCGTGCCGGAGAAAAGCGTCAACTGCCAGACGGTAACCGGCAACTACGGCGTGTGGTCCAGCCTGATTCTGCAAAACGGCACCATCGACCAGATGGAGGCCCGACTGGAGGAAAATGGCCTGGGCGGTACGGTCACCTATTACGACCAGGGGTACAGCAATATTGTGGAGAGTCTGGACGGTTACACCCGGGTGTCGCGGACAGTGCTTCTATGTGGTTTAGCCCTTTGGGCGGTGGTGCTGGCGGCGTACTGCGTACTGCTTCCCATGCAGGAGGGGAAAACCGCCCTGCGTATGTGGACACTGGGCGCAAAAAAGCGAGACATTGTGAAACAGGTCTGGACGCCCTCGGCATTGATGGCGGCTGCGGGGACGGTGATTGCGTTGGCCGTCAGCATCCCCGGTATGTCCTGGGCCACGGACAAAATCCAGGCCCTGACCGGCTCTGATCTGACGCTGACCGTTTCCACCGGCCAGACCGTCGCCCTGTGCGCCGGGGCCCTGGCCATCGCCCTGGCAGTCATCGCCCTGGTCAGCGTGCTCACCGCCAACCGGGGCATCCGCAAGGCAGAATAAGCAAATCAAAAGGCGAAAGGAGGACCGCCTATGACGCCCTATTTTTTCAAGCAGATGCGCAAGCGCACCAGCCTGTGCCTGGTGGTGGTGCTGACGGCCCTGGCGTTTTCCCTGGCCCTGTGTATGCTCCAGCGGTCCCGGGACCAGATGGCCGCACGCATTGAGGAGGTTTATGACAATCTGGAGGTCCGGTGCAGCGTCACCAATCTCACGGGGACCCAGTCGGACCAGCTGAACCTGCCGGATTGGGTGCTGCGGCTGTTCGACGGGGAAAAGACCTACGGCAATTTCCAGGACAACGACCTGTTCGCCCCCTATGTCCGGGATGTGCAGGTGCGGTCCACGGTGTACTGCACCACCCCCGGCGGCCAGGACCGGCTGACCCTCAGCGGCGTCACCGGGTTGAAGGCGGACAGCTCCCTGCTGGCCTCCTCGGGCTGCACCGTCATCTGGCGGGAGGGCTTCGGCGAGGATATGTTCCGAGGGCGGGGCTTCTCCCTGCTGCTGCCGGAGGAGCAGGCGCATCTGGTGGACGGGGACGGCTATGTGACCCTGGAGTTCACCGGGGTGGAGGGGGACAATATTCAGCACCGCTTCCTGGCGGCGGGGACCTATACCGGCGGGTCCGGGCGGCTGTACTGCTCCTGGTGGGTGGTGCGGCAGCTGTGTGAGGAGACCTACGGCGGTCTGACGCTGGACAGTCTGTCCGCCGCCATGGCGGACAACCGGAAGATCGGCGAGTTCTGGGACGGGTACGCCAGCCGCTATTTCGTGGCTTTCAAGGACGATGGGAAATGTGTTTAGGAAAAGCGCCGCTGGTATGGCCAGTGCTATTAAAAACGTCACTGCCCGTATCAAGAACGGTTTATCCCCGGCTGCAAAAGGGGCTACGGGTAAGTTAGGGCAATTTTTCAACTCCATCAAGCGTATTGCCATGTATCGCCTTATCCGTTTTGCCTTGAGCGAACTGACAAAGGCTATGAGGGAGGGTATCAATAACCTCTATCAGTACAGCAACCTCATGGGCGGTATTTTCGCACAAAGCATGGACACCCTTGCTACCAGTGCTTCTTATCTCAAGAACAGTCTTGGGGCTATGGCTGCTCCTATCATCAATGCACTTGCCCCGGCAATCGACTTTGTGATTGACAAAATCGTAACGCTGCTCAATTACATCAATATGCTGTTCGCACGGCTTTCTGGCGCAACCACCTTCACGGCGGCAAAGAAAAATGCCCAGTCCTACGGTGATTCCCTTGAGAGCGCAGGAAGTTCCGCTTCCAAAGCGGCAAAAGAAATTCGTGACGCTACCACGGGCATTGATGAACTGAATATCATCATGCAAAAGGATGATACCAGTGGCGGCGGTGGCGGCGGTGGTGCTGACTACGGTTCCATGTTTGAGGAACTTCCCATTGACAACAGCGTGAGCGAGTTTGCCGATAAGCTGAAACAGGCTTTCGACAATGCAGACTGGAAAACGCTGGGTACGCTGATTGGCGGTAAGGTCAATGAAATCATTGACTCTATCGACTGGGCGGGTGTAGGTAGCAAAATCGGCTGGGGCGTGAACGGCGCAGTGCAAACGGCTTACTACCTGCTGGATACCATCAATTTTACCAAACATTGGAACGCACATTGCTGAACTATTCAACAATGCTCTTGAGGAAGTGGACTTCTCCTACGTTGGCAGACTCTTTATCAAAGCATTTACCATTCTGCCTGATATTATCATTGGTGGTCTGGTGGAACTGGACTGGGGACTTGTCGGACAAAAAATAGGAGAGTTTCTCATTGGAGCGGCCAATGAAGCGTTTGAGTGGCTGAATAAATACAACTGGTCTGAACTTGGCGCTACTCTTTGGCAAAAAATCAAAGACTTGTTCACGGGAATTGACTGGTCTGGTGTGGCGCAGAGTATCTTCCGTGCATTGGGGGCGGCTATGGCTGCTGTTGTACAGTCCATAGGTTCTTTCTTTGGAAGCGTATGGGCTGACATTAGGGAATACTTCTCCAAAAAGATTGAAGAATGTGGTGGTGATATTCCTGCTGGCCTTTGGAAGGGTATCAAAGACGCTTTCGGTAACGCTGTTGCGTGGATACGTGACAACATCGTAACCCCCTTCATTGACGGATTCAAGAGCCTGTTCGGTATCCACTCTCCGTCTACGGTGATGGAGGAAATCGGTGGGTACATTACGGAAGGTCTGCTGGACGGTATCTTGAAGCCATTCAAGACTATTGGAAACTGGATTAAGAAGAACATTCTTGACCCGCTGACAGAAGCCTTTGAGGATGTGGATTTTGTCGAGTTCACCGTTGGCGTTAAGAACACCGCTGCGGAGTGGTGGTCTAATGTATGCGGATGGTGGGACGAGAAAGTGGGTGCTGTTCAGTCCTTTACCACCAATGTTACCAACAACGCTTCTACTTGGTGGACTAACACTAAGAATTGGTGGGCAGGCAAGGTAGGCAAAGTCAAAGAGTTTACCACGTCTGTTGCTAATCAGGCTACCGACTGGTGGAGCAAGGTCAATACATGGTGGGACGGAAAAGTGGGTTCTGTAAAGAATTTCACAACGTCTGTTACCAACCACGCTTCTACCTGGTGGTCTAACGTTCAGTCCTGGTGGTCTGGCAAGGTGGGTGCAGTTCAGCAGTTTACCACAAGTGTTGCAGACCATTCCTATACCTGGTGGGAAAATGTGAAGTCCTGGTGGTCTGGGCGTGTAGGCGCAGTTAAAGAGTTCACAACCACTGTCACTAACCAGGCCTCTACCTGGTGGAATAACGTGAAAACATGGTGGTCTGGCAAGGTGGGTGCAGTTCAGCAGTTCACAACGTCTGTAAAGAATGAAGCCAGTACCTGGTGGTCTAACGTTAAAACTTGGTGGAGTGGGAAGGTTGGAGCCGTGCAGCAGTTCACTACCAGTTTGAAGAATGACGCTCTGACATGGTGGAACAACTGCAAGTCCTGGTGGAGTGGGAAGGTTGGAGCCGTACAATCCTTTACTACAAATGTTGCCAACCAGGCTTATATCTGGTGGTCTAACGTTAAAACCTGGTGGTCTGGTGTGGTAGGTACTTTATCCGCAAAGGTTGGCATTGTCAATCAGGCTGCTACTTGGTGGGAAAATGTGAAGTCCTGGTGGAGTAATGCTGTTGGAACTCTTTGGGCAAGCCTTAATATCAAATTGCCAACGGTAAAAGTATCTTGGCATAAAGACCCCATTTTTGGAGCAATAGACCTTCCGTCTTTCAGTTTGGTATGGAACGCAAAGGGCGGTATTCTGGACGGCGCACAGCTTTTTTGGTATGCTTGGAAACTCCTTCCTGGGCGGTGGAGAAGCAGGAAAAAGGAAGCTGTGCTTCCTCTGGAACGTCACACTGAATGGATGGACACGCTTGCCGAAAAAGGTGAGAAGCGGTTTGCCGGAAGATGATAATGATTCCCCGAACTACTCTGGGTTCAAAAAAAGGCTATGGCTGATTTCTATGTGGAGTATGTGCAAGGGACAATGAACCAGATGGCAAGCGACATGAACAGGCAGGCCAACAAGAGGGAGCAGACAACAGTACAAATTGGAAACCGTACTATTACGGACGCTGTGCAAACCCAGCGGGACACAAACGGTTACAGCTTCACTTAAAGGGAGGGGGAGAACAATGGCATATCTGGCAATCAACGGTTATGAACTCCCCCCAAGAGGGGCGTAGAACCTATTGTAACAACGCTGGTGGACGCAGGGCGTGACGCAAACGGTACTGTGGTTGGACAGCGCATTGGCCGTGACCAGTATAAATTGAACAATCTGGAATGGCCGTGGCTGACCGCTGAACAGTGGAGCCAGATACTTTCCATCCTGTCCAACTTCTTTGTTTACGTTACGTTCCCTGACCCCGTTACCAATAAACTTATCACCATCAAAATGTACTGTGGCGACCGAACAGCCGAACCCTATTATGTGGATGACAGCGGTATGCCGACTCACTACCGTAACTGCCGGGTGAACCTGATTGATGTAGGAGAGTGAGGATTATGCAGAAAGTATCTGATGAATACAGAGCCAGTATGAAATCCTCTGCGTGAGAGAGCCTACATTATGCTTTCTTTTCGGCCTTGTCAATCAGGAAGCCCAGGCAAAGGCAAAAAGATTGAGGATGGTGATTTCACCCGGTACTCTAACACGGCAAACCTCTTTGGGAAGAAAAAGGATGATACTATCTACGCTACGTTGGAGGAAAACTTCACGAAGGTAGACGGGTCTATGTTCTTCTTGCCCAGAGGTACAGCCGTGGGGCGGGTACTACGATACTGGCTTGACAAGCAATAACCTGATTTCTGACGGGGGTTTTCTGTAACCATCAACCTGAATATTCTTCCTACAGATTTCCGTGGTATCACAATCAATTTTGGAGAGAATTATCCAGTTGATTTTGACATTGTGAGTGATGGAGGACGGACGGTAGAGTTTCGGGGAAATGACCAATCGGAGTTCACAACGGAGGAAGTCTTTGAAAATACGTCTAAGCTGACCCTGGTGTTCTATAAGATGAAGAACCTTAAAACCCGGCTGCGTATCTATCTATCCGTTTCGGCTACGGCCTTGTTTATTATAACGACTCCGTAATGAGTTCCAGCTTGAGCAGCTATGTATCCCTATCGGTGCGGATATTCCCAGATTGATTTCACGGTCACGCTGAAAAACTATGATAAGTACTTCAACGTGGATAACCCCCGTTCTGCTATCAACTTCCTTGAAACGGGACAGGAAATGGATATTTACTATGGGTATCAGTTGCCAGAGAGCGGTGAAATCGAATGGATTAAGGGCAATCACCTGCTCTGTTCTGAGTGGGAGTCCGATGACTACACTGCCACAATTCGCTGTCAAGATGTGTTCAAAGTATGGACACAGAGTATTACAAGGGTATGTATAATGCCCAGGGGAAAAGCTATTTTGACCTTGCAGTGGAAATCATGCAGACCGCAGGCCAGACAGAATATTACATTGACCCCCGTTTGAAGTATCTGTACAGCAAGAACCCCATTCCCGTGTGAAGGGGGAAGCACTGCAAATTATCCTGCCAACGCCCCGCTGCGTTCTTTCCCAGTCCAGGGATGGTCTTTATTCAAATAAAAGTCCAACTTTAAATCCTCTGTGAGTTCCAACGGAGAAGCTTTCCCCCGTACTCTACAGGAAGTATTAGAACACCGACACGAAAGACGAGTACGAAGTTTTGCCCAGGGCTGTACGGTGTGGTGGATGGAGGTATGCACTTTCTTCCCCGCAACACGAATAAATGCCAACCCGAATAAAGAAGGTGTATCCAGCGCCCAGTCCGGCGCAGATGGAAAGTTCGCCGTAATTAATTGTCACGCAGGAAGCTACCTGTATGTACTGCCAGACAGAAAGGCTGGTGTTCGGTCATGTGCCCCTTCTGGCATTGTGGTGAGAACCTACAACACTGGGAACCTGGTAGAGGAATACACGGTCGATGACCTTACTCATCCAGAAGGATATGGTTATTCACCATAACTTTGATGACTTTGACGTTATGCAGATTGAGTTCACTGGAACGGCTAATTCAAGTATAACGCATTGTGGTCAATCACTCCTTTCGTTTGGTATGACAGACTTCACGATGACGAAGGGCGATATGACTTCCTCTCCCCAAAGCAATCGCTATGAAACTGTCATGAAGTCATTGTTCCATGTTTTAGCTATCAGACCGGGAACCGGAGGAAAGCCTTTGTGAGTGAGTAAAGCAACCGTGACCGCAGGTGAGGAATCACCTTCACATGGGTGCCGCGTCCTATGGATACAGGGCTCTTTGACGAAGCGAACCACGGGCGTGACTCTTATTGACCAGGGTACCTTACGTAACGGCGAAGTTCGCTGTGGCAGAAACCCATCAGTTTGAGGTATGGGGTTGGCCGATACAAAATTGGAGCGTTATGCTACCGTCACGTTGCGGAACCGTGGCAAGACAGTGAAATGGTTCAACCCTCTTATTCTTGACATGACGATGGCACAAGACCTTGCTGAATGGATTGCGGATCAAGCAATACGCAACTGAACGGTAGCTACTGA
>VOFK01002026.1_pt1 | contig 22978 bp, 32 predicted proteins | sample 5384121 | NCBI WGS metagenome assembly VOFK01 (sample SAMN12384730, study PRJNA508395) | human gut metagenome | isolation source: healthy gut J | host: Homo sapiens | reverse complement strand
ATCCGGTACTTCGTTCAGTTACGTATTGCTGAATCCGTCGAACCGGCAGATTGACATCACCGTGCTCATCCATGATATCGACAGGGCAGAAAGTCCAGCCGTTAATTTCAAGGGTCTTTCTATGGTCGGCAGTATTTTGTCTTCCGCCGCCGTACAAGGTATTCGTTTCAACGATCGTGCTGTTCGGAATGGTCTTTTGCAGAGCCTGAACCATGTCACGAGGAAGAATATTGGGACCGTGCGGTTCTCCGGTGTGCAGCTTGATCGCCACTTTTCCGTAGATTTCTTCCTTGCCCAGGTTATAAAGCTTGATCAGAGAAGCGGCATCAATCACAGGAGAAAAAAGTAAACCTAGCCACAGAGCCTTCAACCTTTTGTCCTGTGACATTCTTAGAGCCGATAACCGGTGTCTTTTGAACTAAGGGAAGTTGTTCGGCAGCAGCGGCCGAAGAAACAGCGGGACACAGAACCGTGTCCAAAGCCAATAGGGCAGCTGCCGCACCTTTAAGCATTCCTCTTCTTGAGATACGAGACTTTTCCATATGAGTTTCTCCTTCTTATTTAAGGTGATACTCAAATTTTATTGGCTTTTTGAAAAAATCCTTTTGCCTATTAATACCGATTTTTTATGGATATTCATAAGAAAATCTAAGCAGTTAAGAACAGAAAACAGCAGTTAGTTCACTAAACGCCGAAAACGATCTATCCGCCAACAAAAAATCTCGGAGGATCTTTCGACCGACCGAGATTTTGCTTCGTCAGTAATACTGACCGGCTATTAATAGCCTAAGGATTTCAGCACTTGGGCGTCATCGCCCCAGCCTTTACGAACACGTACCCAAACTTCGAGGTAAACGTTCTTGCCAAGCATCTTGGAAATATCTTCACGAGCTAGGCGGGAAATTTCACGCAGTTTGGCGCCCTTCTCACCGATCACAATGCCTTTATGGCTTTCGCGGTTGACTAAAAGGGTTGCGAAGATTCTTGCCTGATCATCGGTTTCTTCCCATTTATCGATCATGACGGCAACACCGTACGGCAGTTCGTCACCCAACAAACGGAAAGCCACGAAACAATCTCGGCAGCCAAGAAGCGCGGAGATTTATCGGTGTAGATGTCATCTTCGTAAAGCTTGTCGCCTTCGGGCAGATACTTACGAATCACGTCAAGCAGAACATCCAGCTGACGGGTCTTTTCGGCGCTGACGGAACCACAATCGGCAAACGGGAACTTCTCCATGGATTCCTTGATCAAAGGAAGCATGGCTTCGCTCTCTTTAACTTCGTCTGTCTTGTTGATCGCCAAAATCACGTTCTTGGCGTCTTTACTCAGGAGGTTCAGAACGACCTGATCTTCAGGACGCCAGCCGGTGGCTTCAATGACCATCACGACGGCATCAACATCGGACAAACTCGAGCGGACGGACTGATTCATACGGGCCAGAAGTTCGGACGAATGCTTCGTCTGAAAGCCCGGTGTATCGACGAACAGGTACTGTGCATTATCAGTCGTCAAAACGCCCATGATTCGGTCACGAGTCGTCTGGGGTTTCTTGCTGGTAATGCTGACCTTTTCACCGACCAGCGCGTTGATCAGCGTGCTCTTGCCGACGTTAGGACGGCCGATCACAGCAACATAACCGCTGCGGAAGTCTTCAGATTTTCCAGTCTCTTTATTTTCACTCATAAACTTAGCCTTTCAAATTTCTAATGGCTTTCCAGAGCTTTTCTGAGCTGCATCCTGTTCTGCCTGACGGCGAGACTTGCCCACGCCCGTCAGTGAAGAGATTCCGAGATCGGGGATATCGACTCGAACTTCAAATTCCTGATCATGAGGCGCACCTCTGATCTCGACGATGTCATAAAGAGGCAATCCGTAGTGCATCCTTTGGAGCACCTCCTGCAGATTCGTCTTGGCGTCCTTACCGAGCGTAGTAGGTGTCAGCTGGCTGAGCATCGGCTCATACAAGCGAATAATCACAGTTTGCGCCTCTTCAAAGCCGCCGTCGGTGAAAACCGCCCCAAAAATGGCCTCAACTGCGTCGGCAATGGTTGACGGACGATGGTTTCCGCCGGTATGTTTTTCGCCTGCGCCGACTTTAAGAAAATCGGAAATGCCGATTCGCTCGGCAATTTCTGCCAAAGCAGACTGTCTGACAAGATTGCTTCTGACGCGCGATAAGGACCCCTCATCAAATGCTTATCTTTTAAAAACAAAGCGTTCCCGATTACGCAATTAAGGACCGAGTCGCCTAAAAATTCCAAACGTTCGTTGTGTTCCGCACTGAAAGATCGGTGCGTCATAGCGCGGCGCAAGAGCTCTTTGTTCTTGAACGTATAACCGATTCTTTCTTCTAAAACTGTTAAAGGAAGCATAGGAGATCCTTAATTGAAGAAACCGATGCGGCTCGGTTTCGAGACGTTCATCCAAACCATAAAGGCTCGGCCGACTAAATTCTTTTCAGGTACGAAGCCCCAGTAGCGGCTGTCCTCAGAGTTGTCGCGGTTGTCACCTAACACAAAGTACTTGTCTTTAGGCACCGTGCAGATAAACCGCCGGGGACATAGTCACAGGCTTTCGGGTCGGTGTGGGTCGGGAGCGGATAAACGCCGGATGGTGCTCTGGAATTGATGAGCAGATGGTGCTCTGTCTTGTCAAGTTTTTCGAGGAACTCTTCTAAAGACTGCATCTTAGCTTCATCGTAGTACTCACCGATTTCGCCGATAGGAACGGGTTTGCCGTTGATAGAAAGCTTCTTGTTGATATATTCGATCTTGTCCCCGGGCAAGCCGATCACGCGTTTGATGTAATCGATATTTTCATCGGGCGGATAACGGAACACCACCACATCTCCGCGCTCGGGTTCCCCGATCGGAAGAATCTTGGTGTTAAGCACCGGAAGTCTCAAACCGTACTGATACTTGTTGACAAGAATCATGTCACCGGTTTCCAGCGTCGGCATCATGGAGCCGCTCGGAATACGGAACGGCTCAAAGAGGAAAGAACGCAGAATAAAAATGAAGAAAATCACCGGGAAGAATCCGGCGGTGTATTCCAGCCACTTCGGACGGTCCGTAGAAGCCTGAACGATCGCATTTCTTGCGGCAACGACCGTCTGCTCTCCTCTGCGCAGAGACTCTGCATTGTCGCGGTCGAAGGCGGTTAGCTCGTCCTGGGCGGCAGCACAGCGTTTCGGTGCCCAAATAAAAACATCCAATACCCAAAGAACGCCGGTGAAGACGGTCAAGAGAAAGAGGATTAAAGAAAATGTCATTTCAAATCATCCGGTTGAGGGGTTGTTATTTATCGTCTTGCTGAAGGATGGCAAGGAAGGCTTCCTGCGGAATCTCCACGGTTCCGACCTGTTTCATACGCTTCTTACCGGCCTTCTGTTTTTCCAGAAGTTTGCGTTTACGCGTAATGTCACCGCCGTAGCACTTAGCCAAAACGTTCTTACGAAGCGCCTTGACGTTTTCTCGGGCAATCACATTCGCGCCGATGGCTGCCTGAATCGCCACGTCATACATCTGGCGTGGGATGATGCTTTGCGCATCTTGGTTACGATTTCACGGCCGCGGGCGACGGAATTGGCACGGTGAACAATCGAGGACAAGGCGTCGACTTTATCGCCGTTAATAAGAATGTCGATCTTGACCACGTCGGCTGCACGATATTCCTTGAACTCATAGTCCATAGAAGCGTAACCGCGGGTTAAAGATTTCAGCTTATCGAAGAAGTCGAGCACGATTTCAGCGAGCGGAAGATCGTAGTGCAGGTGAACCTGACGTGATAGGCAAGGTCAAGCTGAACGCCCCGCTTCTGATTGCACAGCGTCATGACAGCGCCCACGTATTCGTCCGGCACAAAAATCGTCACAGAATCGATCGGTTCACGAATTTCAGCGATCTTGTCGACCGGAGGCAGTTTGGACGGATTTTCAACATGGATGACTTCGCCGTTGCGCAGAAGAACTTCATACACGACGCTCGGAGCGGTCGTAATCAAGTCCATGTTGTATTCGCGCTCAAGTCGCTCCTGCACAATATCCATGTGCAGCAGACCAAGGAAGCCGGCGCGGAAGCCGAAGCCTAAGGCCTGAGAGACTTCAGGTTCAAAATGCAGTGCGGCATCGTTGAGCTGAAGTTTGGTCAAAGCGTCGCGAAGCGCATCGTATTGGTTGGATTCCACCGGATAAAGACCGGCAAACACCTGGCTCTTGGCTTCTTTAAAGCCCGGGAGCGCTTCTTCTGCCGGTTTTGCGGCATTGGTCACGGTGTCGCCGACGCGGGCGTGTTTCAGCTCTTTAATGCCGGCAACGACAAAACCTACCTGACCGGCAGAAAGCTCGGACTTGGTCTGAGACTTCGGTGTAAAACACCGACCTGTTCAACCAGATGGTTGGCACCGGTGGCCATCAGACGGATCTTGTCTTTAGGTTTAATCGTGCCGTTAACAACGCGAACCAGCAACGTGACGCCGACATAGTTGTCAAACCAAGAGTCGATGATCAGCGCCTGCAGCGGGAAAGCGGCAGGATCGCCCTGGTGCGGGAATACGCTCAACTACGCGTTCGAGAATCTCATCGATACCCATGCCGGTTTTTTGCAGACGCTTCAATCGCGTCGGTCGCATCCAAGACCGATCACATCTTCTATTTCTTTCTTTGGCCTCATCCGGATTGGCACTCTGCAAGTCCATCTTGTTGAGCACCGGAAGAACTTCTACACCAAGCTCAATCGCCGGTGTAGCAGTTGGCTACGGTCTGCGCTTCAACCCCCTGAGTCGCGTCAACCACAAGAAGAGCGCCTTCGCAGGCGGACAAGGAACGGCTGACTTCATAGCTGAAGTCAACGTGTCCCGGGGTATCAATCAAATTTAAAAGATAGGTCTGACCGTCTTTAGCCTTATAGTTCAGTGTTGCCGTCCTGGGCCTTGATCGTAATGCCTCTTTCCTTTTCCAGATCCATAGAGTCCAAAACCTGGGACTCCATTTCGCGCTCGGAAAGACCGCCGCAGCGTTGAATTAAACGGTCGGCGAGGGTGGATTTTCCATGATCGATATGCGCGATGATGGAAAAATTTCTGATCTGCTTCATAGCTTCCTTGACATCAAACGTTTTGCTGTCAAAACAAAAAACAAAAAGCACCGATATTTTTGTGAGAGTGATCGCAGTCGAAAAACCCAGAAGTCGCTCACAGAAATAGTCAAATGCGCCAATAACTTACTCCTTAAATGGGATATTTTAGCTAACTTTTATTCGGCCTCCCGACGCAAACTTATTTACGAATTATTGCCGTTTTATACAGCTTCGCCGCTTCGCTAAAAAGAAAAAAGACCGCCGAAGCGATCCTTTTCCCTAAAGCGAATCATTTGCTTAGACCTGTCCAAAGATCAGAGAACCGTTCGTTCCGCCGAAGCCGAAAGGGAGTTCTTCATGGCATAGCGGATCCGGCATCTCACGAGCAACATTCGCACAGTAATCCAGATCGCATTCCGGATCCTGATTGAAGATATTGATCGTGGGAGGAGAAACTTTGATTCTTCCAGTGCCAAAAACCGTAAAGACGGATTCGATACCGCCGGCGCCGCCTAAGAGGTGACCGGTCATAGACTCTAGTAGAGGATTGACTACTAACTTCTTAGCATCTTCACCGAAAGCCAGTTTGATGGCATTGGTTTCATTGACGTCACCGACAGACGTGCTGGTACCGTGTGCATTCGGGTACTGAATATCCGACGGTTCAGTCGGCCTGGCGCATGGCATTCTTCATGCAGCGCATCGGACCTTCGGCACTCGGTGTCGTAATGTGATGAGCATCGGCAGAAAGACCGTAGCCGACGATCTCGGCATAAATCTTGGCGCCGCGTTTCTTGGCGTGTTCATAGTCTTCAAGAACCAGAACACCGGATCCTTCGCCCAGCACAAAGCCGTCACGATCCTTATCGAACGGACGGGATGCCGTTACCGGATCGTCGTTTCTGCGGGACAAGGCATGCATATTGTCAAAGCCGCCTACGCCCAACGGGCAAACCGTGCTTTCAGCACCGCCGGCAACCATGACGTCGGCGTCTCCGCGGCGAAATCATCCGGCCGCTTCACCGATGCTGTGCAGGCCGGTTGTGCAGGCTGTGGAGTAAGCCAAAGGGACGGACCCTGCAGATTGCGCATGATGGAGAGCTGTCCCGAGACCATGTTGGCAATCGCGCCGGGAATCAGGAACGGAGAGATGCGTCGTTCGCCTCTTTCCATATACGACTGATAATTCTGGCAGATAATCGGCAAACCGCCGATTCCGCTGCCGATCGCGCTACCTGCTCTCTCAGCCTCCTCACCTTCAAAAGTCAGGCCGCTGTCATCCAGTGCCTGGACAGCTGCAGCAATACCTAATTGAATAAAACGGTCGAAACGGCGAGCTTCTTTTGCCGGAAGATATTTTTCGACTTCAAAATTTTTAACTTCACCGGCAATACGGCTGCCGAAAGAGGATGCATCAAATTGCGTAATAACGCCGATGCCGGACTTGCCGGCAAGGGCGTTATTCCAACTTTCTTCGACCGTGTTGCCGATTGGGCTAACCATGCCCAATCCGGTAACAACCACACGACGCATTCAGGAGCTCCGTTCGGCCTTTAATTAAGCCTTCTTGTGAGCTTCGATGAAATCGATAGCGTCCTGAACGGTCTGGATCTTTTCCTGCTGGTCGTCAGGAATTTCGATGCCGAATGTGTCTTCAAGGGCCATGACCAATTCAACGGTGTCAAGAGAGTCTGCACCGAGGTCGGAGATGAAAGCGCTTTCATTCTTGATATCGGCTTCATTGATGCTGAGCTGTTCAGCGACGACCTTCTTAACCTGTTGTTCAATATTGTCCATTTAAAAACCTCTTTTCTAGAGTGATAAAAAATTATTCATGGCCCCTTCTCGGGCCTAATCTTGGCATTTTATCAGAGCCGCAGTAACGTGAACGGCCGAAAATAGCCGTTGTTACATCCTCATGCCGCCGTTAACTTCAATGACCTGACCGGTGATATAGGCAGCTGCGCTGGAAGCCAGGAACACCACGGCTTCGGCAACATCATCTGCAGAACCTAAGCGTCCGAGCGGAATCTGTGCAAGAAGAGCTTGCTTCTGCGCATCGTTCAGCGCGTCGGTCATATCGGTTGCGATAAATCCGGGCGCAACGCAGTTGACGGTAACACCGCGGGAACCGATTTCTCTGGCGATGGATTTGCTCATAGCGATCGTACCGGCCTTGGCGGCAGCGTAGTTCGCCTGGCCGGCATTGCCCATCATGTCGACGATGGAGGCTATGTTAATGATGCGACCGTGACGGGCTTTCATCATGCCTTTGAGGCAGGCGCGGAAAGACGGAATCCGCCTGTGAGATTCGTTTCGATCACTTCATCCCACTGAGAATCTTTCATACGCATGGAAAGCGTATCGCGAGTGATGCCGGCGTTGTTCACTAACACGGTAACGGAACCGAAGTCGGCTTCGAGCGCTTTCATGAAAGCGTCGGTACCTTCGCGGGCAGCAATATTTAAAACGCGGCCTCCGCCTTTGCCGCCGAGTTCCTGGATACGAGCGGAAATCTTTGCAGCGCCGGAGTCACTTGTTGCCGTGCCGATCACTGTGGCACCGGCTTTAACGCAGACGTCCAGAATGGCAGCTCCGATACCGCGACTGGCGCCGGTGACTAATACGATTTCGCCGGCGAGTGCGTCAGCTGTAAAAACGGACTGAGTCATGAATCATTTCTCCTGGTTTGCCGCAGCAGCTTCTTCTAAGGCTGCACGGCTGTTTAATGCTTTAGCAGTAATTCCTTTGGTGATGCGCTTGACCATTCCGGACAAAGCTGCTCCGGGACCGACTTCATAAATTTCCATGACGCCGGCCTCTTCCATCTTACGAACTGTATCGGCCCACAGAACCGGAGAGGCAACCTGAGCCGCCAGAACGTCGCGAATGGCGTCGGGTTCTTCGTGGATTTGGACGTCAACGTTATGTAAGACCGGCAGGAAAGGTTTCTGAAGGTCAACGGTTTTCAGCTTTTCTTCCATGGCAAGCGCAGCCGGTTTCATCAAAGAAGAATGGAACGGACCGGAAACATTCAGTTTGATAGCGCGCTTAGCACCGGCAGCCAAACTCTTTTCCATGGCTTCCTGAACAGCTGCAACGGTACCGGCAATCACGACCTGCCCCGGAGTATTGAAGTTAACGGCTTCGACAACGCCATTTGTAGCGCATTCAAGGCAGACGGTCTTCACTTGGTCGTCGGATAAACCGAGGATCGCAGCCATCGTACCTTCACCGACGGGAACCGCGGCCTGCATTTGTTCTGCGCGATAGCGAACCAGCTGCAGAGCATCCGTAAAGTCGAGCGCACCGGCAGCAACCAAAGCAGAGTATTCACCGAGGCTGTGGCCGGCGAGCAGATCCGGCTTGCGACCGCCTTCCTGGAGATAAAAACGATACATAGCAATCGAAGCGCAAACCAAGGCTGGCTGAGTATTGACCGTCAGGCTAAGCTCTTCAGCCGGACCTTCAGCAATCAACTTGGACAAAGCAAAACCTAAAGCCTCATCGGCTTCCTTGAGTGTTTCGCGAACAATCGGCTCGTCGGCTAAGGTTGAGAGCATTCCGACAGCCTGGCTTCCCTGACCGGGAAATACAAAGGCGATTTTTTTATCTTGCATTTTTCTTTTATTGACAATTAGAACTTGAGCAATACGGAGGCCCAGGTAAAACCTCCTCCGACTCCCTGCAGCAGAACGAGATCCCCGCGTTTCAGTCTTCCGGATCTGTGTGCTTTATCCAAAGCAAGCGGAACGCTGGCAGCAGATGTGTTTCCGTGCTGATTGACGGAAATCATCAGGTGTTCCTCATCAATACCGAGTTTTTCGCGAACCATATTCATGATGCGCAAGTTGGCCTGATGAGGAATATAAAGATCCACGTCGTTCGTAGCCAAGTTGGCTTTGGTCAGTACATTGCGAGCGCTTTCCGTCATTTTTTCTACCGCAGCCTTAAAGACCAAGCGGCCGTCCATGCGGATGAACGGATCACCGACGACTTTACCGCCGTCGATATGACTGTCTGCGGCCAGTACATGCACTCCGCGCGTGCCGTCTGCCTTCAGTTCAGAAGCCAAAATACCGGGCTCATCGGATTTTTCCAGAACCACAGCTCCGGCGCCGTCGCCGAACAAAACACAAGTTGTTCTGTCTTTCCAATCCAAAACACGAGACAGAGTCTCTGCACCGATCACCAAGACGCGCTTGGCAGAACCAGCACGAATCATTGAGTCAGCAATCGAAAGTGCATAGGCAAAACCGGAACAAACGGCCTGAATAACAAAGGCACCGGCGCCCGACGCACCGAGAATCGCCTGAACTTGGCAAGCCGTGCTCGGGAAAACGGAATCCGGAGTGGTCGTCGCGACAATAATCAGATCAATTTCGTCAGGAGAAAAACCACCTGCTTCCAAGGCCTGTTTTGCAGCCTCGGAGGCCAAATAAGTGGTGGACTCTTCACCGGAAGCAAGATAGCGCTGTTCGATGCCCGTGCGGGTACGGATCCATTCGTCGCTCGTCTCGACACCGATTTTGGCTAAATCCTGAGCCAACTCTTCATTGCTTACCGCTCTCTTCGGAAGAAAACTTCCGGTGGAGGCGATACGAGAAAAACAATTTTCCGACACTGGGAAATCCTCTAAATAACTATGAGCGACAGATTACTTTAATTAGGACTTGCGAATACAAGCAGAAAACCCGTATTACACACAAATACAAATTTTCCGCAGAAAAACAAAAAGCTCTCCGAAGAGAGCTCTGCAGAATGTCTTTAGACTCGACCGCCGCACCGTCCGTCGTGGGTCTCAGATGAGAGCGATCCGGGTCAGTGAAGACTTATTCCTGGTCGTCAGCCTTAGTAGCGATGACTTTCTTACCACGGTAAAAACCGGTGGCAGAAATGTGATGACGACGGTGAACTTCGCCGGTTGTCGGTTCGACAGCCAGAGGCGGGTTCGTCAGAAAATCGTGAGCACGGTGATTGCCGCGCTTGTTGGTCGATTTCTTATTTTGCTGAACAGCCATGGTAACCCCACGTAAATTAAAATCTAACTTTCAAAATCGAGCGGGCAACAGTTACGCTTCCGCTCCTGGAAAATCAGGCATTCTACACTAACCTTAGACCTTACGCAAACCTTTGAGATCTTTGAGTTTTGCAAAAGGATTCGGCTTCTGAACTTCGTCTTTTGACTCTTCAGGTCCGTCGGTCTGACAGCCTTCTTCGTGAGCCGGAACCAAGGGAAGAGAAAGAATCAGTTCTTCTTCAATCCAGTCGGCAATATTGAGCTTGTCGCTCGCCGACGATGACTTCGGTGTCATCATCTTCGTCGATCGGAATCGAATCGGCTTCTTCTTCGCTCTTAGCGAAGCGGAAAGCAACTTCTCTCTCAATCTTGAAATCCATCGGTTTCGTGCAGCGATTGCAAACCAAAGGAACAACGGTCGCGAAAGTTCCATGACGGCGCCGGGCCATCCCTTTTTAGCCGTCATTCCGCAGATTCGGTATGTCACGGTTCCTTCGGTCGGAAGAATCATGTCTTTTAAGCGCGGAAGATCCGACAATTTTGCCTGCCCTTCGATGACTTTCTTATCTCTGGCCAGGTCATAAGCATTCACATAGTCGGTTTGTTTTAGGTATGCGGACATTGAATTTCTCTCTTTCTGCGATAAGCACTGAACTAGAATAGTCTCTTTCAAGTTTGAGTGCTTTTAGGAACGACCCAATTATGGACAACAAAGCCGCAATAATTTTAGGTTCAAGTTCTCCTTTCCGACGCGAGCTTTTAGAGCGTCTCCAGATCCCTTTCACTACCTGCTCTCCCGACGTCGATGAAACGCCGCTCAAAGGAGAAAGCCCGAAGGATCTCTCACTGCGCCTTTCCGTACTGAAAGCTCAGGCAGTTGCCGCCCAGCATCCGCACTGCGTGGTCATCGGCTGTGATCAGGTCTTGGAATTAAACGGTCGTCCGGTCGGAAAACCCGGCAATTTCGAAAACGCCTTCAAGCAGCTCTCCGAGATGTCCGGTCAGACCGTTACATTCCATTCTGCCATGACCGTCATTGACGCCAAAGGAAATCTGCAGAGCACGGTCGTCCCGACATTTATCCGTATGCGCAATCTGCCTCCGGAAGGCATTCGTGAGTACCTTGAACGCGAGAAGCCTTTCAATTGCGCCGGATCAGCCAAAATTGAAAAACTTGGTATCGCCTTAGTCGCCGAGTGCAAATCCGACGATCCGACCGCCATCATCGGACTGCCGCTGATTGAATTGACGACTATGCTTGCTCAGGCCGGCATTCACGTTCTTCCGGAGCTTAACTGATGAATAAAGGAAAGCTCTTCATGCTGCCGGTCCCTATCGCCGATGGGGTACTGAACGACACACTGCCCGAACACACGATTCAAACGGCTCGTGAACTCAAGTTCTTTTTAGGTGAGAACGCCAAGTCGGCAAGAGCTTTCCTGAAATTCTGCGGCCACCCATCGCCTATAGCCTCGCTTTCTATTGAAGAAATCGGGCATCGTCCGGATTCTGCAAAGGTACGAGGCTGGCTCAAGCCTGCATTGGAAGGAAACGATATCGGCATTGTGAGCGAAGCCGGATGTCCGGGCGTCGCGGATCCAGGCGCACAAATCGCTGCGGAAGCTCATAAGCTTGGTATCCGCGTCGTACCGCTCGTCGGACCGTCTTCTATTCTTTTAGCTTTAATGGCTTCCGGTATGGACGGACAGCATTTCCGTTTCTGCGGCTACCTTCCGATTAAAGAGCCTGCCCGCACCAATGCAATTAAAGATCTTGAAAGAAAGAGCGCTTCTTTGGAAGGAGAAACTCAGCTCTTCATCGAAACACCCTTACCGCAACAGCGGCATGCTCGCCGATCTTGTTAAAAACTGCGCGCCTACGACGCTTATTCTCGCGGCCACAGACATCTCCGGGCCGGAAGAGCGCATTCGCACGTTCTCCGCAGCGGATTGGAAAAAACAGGATTTGTCGCTGCCGAAGCTCCCGACGGTCTTTGGAATTCTCGGCGCTAAGCGAGCTCGTCGAGCTTAGTTTTGAGCGCTTCCATGGTCCTGACAATGGCGTCGGGCTTATAAGCCTCTAAACGTTCTAACGGCGCAAAGCACCCCAAGTGACCGCAATTGTGCGGACTCCGGCCGCTTTGCCTAGCTTAATATCGTGCTCAGTGTCGCCGATCATCACAATCTCGTCCATTGTGAGCCCGTTTCTTTCAAGCAGAGTATTCAGCATTAGAGGGTCGGGTTTTGGGAGCGCTTCATCGGCTGTGATGGAATCATCAAAATAATCCCACACATTCATCCGATTAACGATTCTTGAGAGGCCCTTGCGGCTTTTACCGGTTGCAATCGCGGTTTTGATGCCGGCGTCTTGAAGTTCACGCAGAAGTTCCAAAACGCCCGAAATAACTTCAGAGAAGGATCGCTCTGAAGAAAATAGCGCACGTAAATGTCTTTGTAACGACCGTACTCGCTTTCAGGAAGATCCGGCGCCACGATCGGAATGATGTCCTTGAAGCCTAACCCGATAATGCTCTTTGCCATCTCATAACTGACAGGCGCAATCCCGATTTCTTCATTTGCCAACTGGATGCCGCGAGCAATCGCAGGAACTGAATCAACTAAGGTGCCGTCAAAATCAAAAACGGCCATCTTCAGAGCGTGCATTCTTCTTTTTCCTGATTTAGTAGGTTTGAGGACTGAGCTATTTATTCTGAGCCTTTCTTTGCTCTAAAACCTCAATGAGCTCTACACAATCTTTAGGAAGCGGAGCTTCAATCTCGAGTTCCTCTCCTGTAATCGGATGATGAAAACAAATCTTGCCTGAGTGCAGGAACATCCGTTTGAACGGCACACCCAGCGAACCGTGGGCAACTTCATCATTAAATGCGAAATCGCCGTACTTCTCGTCTCCGACCAGCGGAAAGCCTAACTCTGCTGCATGCACCCTAATCTGATGGGTACGACCGGTGAGAAGATCGACTTCAACTAAAGAAACCGGTCCGAAACGTTCTTTTCAATCTAAATATAGAGTGGCTCGGAAGCCCGTTTTCCGGATCAACGCGCACACGACGCTCTCCCGAGGGCGTGACGTACTTAAAAAGCGGAAACTTCGCGTGCTGACGATCGTTCTGCCAATCCCCTTTAACCAACGCCTGGTAGGTCTTGTGCATCTCTCCTTCGCGGATCATTTCGTGGAGTCGCACCAAAGCTTTCCGAGTTTTAGCCAGCACCAATACGCCGGAAGTCCCTCTGTCCAAGCGATGGACGAGTTCCAGGAACGGAAGTTCCGGGCGGCTCGCTCTCATTCGTTCGATTAGACCGTAAGAGATGCCGCTGCCGCCATGGCTTGCCATACCGGCCGGTTTGTCCACGACCATGATGTTTTGATCTTCAAAAAAAGAATCGGCGGCATTTCCGAGAGCTTCAAAGGGGAGGTGCCGAATGTTCGGATTCTTTTTCGGTATAGCGGATCGGCGGAATACGAACTTCGTCTCCGCTCTGCAGACGAGTGTCGACATGAGCTCGTCCTTTATTGACTCGGACCTCGCCGGAACGCACTACGCGGTAGATCAAAGATTTCGGCACGCCTTTAAGCTGTGAAAGCAGAAAGTTATCCAGTCTTTGACCGTCATTGCTTTCGTCAACCTTCTTGAAGATAACCTTCGGCTCGGCGGCTTTTCTTTCTTTCGGTTCTTGTGCCGATGTCTTCACCCTTGGTAAGGCAGTCTTTGGCTTTGGGCGCTGAGTGACCTTTCCGGTCGACGCAAAAATGTTTAAGTCTGCTAACAAATCTTTTCCGCTGCGGGTGCGGCTTTTCGCAGAAGTACGACCCTTTTTTTGGGTCTGTTCGCTCATTATTTTGGCGAGATTTCATCATGTGTTCTAAAATCCTGTGCGAGAGGTTTGACCGTCAGAACAACTCGGCGCCGCAGGTTTGCGCGTCTGAAATCTGTCGGTTCAACTGTTCTCAATGACCTCCGCCGATTGTAATCTTTTGACGACAAACGGAATGCGATGCGTACCGATTCTAGGGTCTCTCCGCTTGAGCTGACCGATGATGAACGGAACACGCTAAACATCGTTTTTCGCAACGATGCCGGCAGGAGATTTTGTAATGAATGATAGGCGGTGCTCCGATTTTCGAATCGTCGCAGCTCGCCAATGGCCTTCGGGTCATTTGCTGTAAAGAATTTTTATTAACACGGGGCGCAGCATCCGGTTGATGCGCGCACAAATTTTGGAACACATGCTGCACTCGTGCAGCAAAAGTATTGGAAAAAAGAGAGTGGCTTACCTCCGCTGTTTCGATCGGCCTGCCTATTCCTGCCTAGCGGGAAGGGATAATTGTGCCTGCACTGCGGTCTCTCTCTCGATTTTATAAAGCCTCCTGCGGACAATTTCCGCGATTCACTCAGGGAGATCCCTTTGCCCGTTCCACTTGTTCCGAACCTGTTTGATATCTTTTTCTCTACGGCACGCCTATGGTCCGCGTCAGTGACTGAGGAGTGCTTGATGAAGCGCATGTTATTTAACGCCACGCATGCTGAGGAGCTGCGTGTCGCTATTGTTGAAGGTCAGAAGCTCATTGATATTGATATCGAGTCTTCCGAACGTCAGCAGAGAAAGTCCAATATCTACAAAGGCGTAATCACCCGTATTGAACCGTCTTTGGAAGCATGTTTCGTCGATTACGGCGAAGAACGCCACGGTTTTCTCCCTTTTAAAGAAATTTCCCGTTCTTACTTCAAAGAAGGTGTTGATGTTCGTACTGCGACCATCAAAGAAGCACTCTCCGAAGGAACCGAGCTCATCGTTCAGGTTGAAAAAGAAGAACGCGGCAACAAGGGTGCGGCACTGACCACTTTCATTTCCTTGGCCGGTCGCTACCTCGTCCTTATGCCGAACAATCCTCGCGGAGGCGGTGTCAGCCGTCGTATCGAAGGCGAAGAACGCGAAGAGCTTCGTGAAAACATGTCCAAGCTCCCGACACCGAAAGGCATGAGCCTCATCGCTCGTACCGCTGGTATCGGCCGTACGGTCGAAGAACTCAAATGGGACTTTGATTACCTTCTCCAGCTCTGGCAGGCCATTGTTGAAGCTGCCACACCGCAGTATGAAGACACCGAAGGCAACTTCGTCACCGCTTCCCATCGGTCCTCTCGGCCAGAAATACGAACGCGTGAATCCGGCCCCCTTCCTGATCGTTGAAGAAAGCAATCCTCGTGATTCGCGCGATCCGCGACTACTTCCAGCCGGACATCGCTGAAATTCTCGTTGACACCGACGACATCTACGAACAGGCTAAGCAGTTCATGGGCCACGTCATGCCTGACATGATCAACCGTGTCCAAGCGCTACACGGACGATGTGCCCCTATTTCTCCCGCTTCCAGATCGAAAATCAGAGTCGAAACGGCCTACTCCAGAACGTTCCCCTCCCCTCGGGCGGCTCGATTGTGATCGACCACTGAAGCTCTGGTTGCCATCGACGTTAACTCCCGCCCGCGCCACCGCCGGCGGGACATCGAAGCCACTGCCTTCCACACCAATGAAGAAGCTGCTGAAGAAGTTGCGCGTCAGATGCGTCTGCGTGACCTCGGCGGCTTGATCGTCATCGACTTCATCGATATGGAGGATCCGGCCCATCAGCGTGCTATCGAACAGCGCATCAAAGAAGTATTCGTCACGACAGAGCCCGCGTCCAGATCGCCAAGATTTCCCGCTTCGGCTTGTTGGAACTCTCCGCCAGAGACTTCGTCCGTCTCTGTACGAAGGCAGCCACATCACCTGCCCGCGCTGCAACGGTATCGGCGCTATTCGTGACACCGAATCCAGTGCGATTCAAGTGCTTCGTATTCTCCAGGAAGAAGCGCTCAAAGACGGCACCACTGCACTTCAGGCCCAGGTTCCGGTCGATGTTGCAACGTACCTGCTGAACGAAAAACGCGACGACATCGCCAAGATCGAACATCGTCACCACATTGAAGTCATCCTGATCCCGAACAAGACGCTCGAAACACCGCATTATCAGATCGAACGCCTTCGCACCGAAGATCAGCTGCTGACAGAAGGTGCTCCGAGCTACAAGCGCGTGGAAGAGCTTGCTCCTGAGCCCGAAGCTCCTTACTCTAGAGCTCAGAACGTCGCGCCTTCTACTAAGCCTCGTCAGATCCCTGTCATCAAAGGCCTGCCCGTCAGAGAAGACGCTCCGAAGCACGTTGAGCCTGCCAAACCTTCCAAAGAACCTGCCAAGAAAGAAAAGAGCTTCTTCCAGAAGATTCTTGCTTTCTTCACCGGAAATTCTGAAGCTGAAGAGAAAGAAGAAGCCAAGAACAATTCCAGCCGCGGCGACAAATCTTCCGTCAGAAAAGAGCGCGGCGAGCGTAAGAATCGTCGTCAGGAAAGAGACGATCAGCGTAAGACACGTACGCCTGTCGCCAAACAGGAAAAAGTTGAGCGCGCGCCCAAACAGCCGCGTCAGGTAAAACCGACCAAGACTGAAGACAGACGCCAGAAAGAGACGGTTGAAAAAGCCAAGAATGTTCCTGCCGTTCGTCCGGCCGCTGTCGAAAAGACAGAAAAGCCTGAAAGAATCGAACGTACTCGCAAGGCTTTGAAGGAAAACAGCGCTTTACAGGATAAAAGAAGTGCTAAGCCCGTTCAGGCTCCGGCAGCTGTTGAAGAAGCAGTAAAACCTGTTGAAAAACAGAACGTTCCGGCACCCGTCGAAGCCGTCCAGGTTCAGCCGCAGGCTGAAAAACCCGTACCGGCTCCGCACTCCGACCCCTGTCGCTGCCGAAACTCCGGCTGTCCAGGTTGAAGAAAAGAAAGCTCCGGCAGATGCCGTCGAAGGAATCATCGAAACTGCTGTCCGTGTAGTGCCGTCCGTTGAATCACAGTCCAACGCCACAGAACAGCGTCCTCGCACTCGCAGAGCACGCCGTCTGCGCAAGGACAGAGGCGACAGAGAACCGCGTGCCGCAAGATCCGTTGTGCCGCCCGCACCTGTCTCTCCGGTCGTTGCTGCTATCGAAGACGTTGTCATGAGTGAACACGCCGTTCCCTCAAGGAGAATGAATGCGGCTGCATTCACGCCGACGAACATATGCCTCGCGTAGATACAAACCAACTGCATCTTTACGGAAGAAGCTCCGAAACACGCTCGTCCGAGACGTGAAAGGCACCCCGCAAACCGGCGTGATTTTGTAACCAAAGTCGAAAGCCACGACTTCCGAGGTTCAGGCCGTCAGTTCCGCCGCTCCCAAGGCAGAAGCCGTAAAAGAAGCTCCTAAGGATGCTCCTAAGGCCGATCAGGCGAAGACTGAGGATGTTAAGCCTGTTGTCAGACAGAGAAGACCGTCGTTAAACCGGCCGAAGTTAAACCCGTAGAAACCAAGCAGGTCGAATCGGACGCTCCGGTAAAAGCTCAGATGAAAGCTGTTTCCAACGACAAACCGGTCGATCTGAAGCCGATGCTTGAAAAAGCAGGTCTTGAACTCGTCGGAACCACGAAAAAAGACATTCCCGTCAGAGAAGAGGCTCCCAAGCCCAAGCTCGGACGCAAACGCATCAAGCGTGTCATCCAGGAAGACTCTGCTCCACTTGAACTCGTCCAGACGAAGAAAGAGTAATCCGACTTATCGGATGTAATAAAACCGAATCGGTCTTGCGACCGGTTCGGTTTTTCTTTTGTCGCTTATTTCTGTTGTTCTTTTCGGCGTTCTCTGACGGTCTTGCCCCCGATCCCGTAGTTTTCCATCGGGATCTCGTCGATGATGACGACCATGTTTGAGGTATTCTTACCGAGCACGTCACCGACGAGTTTTGTCACTCCGGAAATAAAGTTCTCTCTTTTGTTCCGGTGTCGGGCGTTCTTCATCGCCGGTAACACAAATGCGTACGAAAGGCATAGCGCAGCTCCTAAGGAAACGATACTTTCAATGTACAAGCCGAACAGACGGCGGTCAACGCTTCCGGATAGGAGTTCAGCAGGCAAAAATTTAGCGGGCGTCCCGAAGAACAACCCGCTGTTAGCGCCAATTAACGGTTCACTTAATGCTGAGGCTGAGGCTCTGCAGGAGCCTCAGCTGCATGCTCGTCCTCTTGTTTTTCCGAAAGCATGAAGTTCAGTTCACGCTGCAGAAGGACAATAACGGTGTAGCGATTGATGATTTCGCGATAAAGCTGGAGGATGGACAAGTACAGTTCCGAACGATGAAGAGGCATCTTATTGACTTCAATTTCCTTCATCAGTTCGAGCTGGAATGCATTGACTTCCTCAAGGTTCGTATTGGACAAGCGAAGAAGCACTTCGTCCGTTGTCGAACCGTTCATCACGTACTCAGACAGAGATTTTTGGAAATTCGACAACGCATCAACTGCCTTCAGCAAATTGGCTCTGAGCTGACCTTTGAAGACCGAGTGGCTGTTAGCCAGATGCTGCTCCATCTGATTTACCGTGTTGCGGAGGTCTTGGGCAACATCTTTGACGTTTGAGAAGGTGCGGTAATAGTAGTTACGCGCGTCGTAGTCTTTGCCGGCGCCCTGACCGTGACTGATCATGAGATAGTACTGGCTTCGAAGCAGGGAAATATGGTCTAAAAGCTCCTGGGCCTCAAGCTTGTCTTTCTTCACCGCCGAATAGTCTTCCGAGAGGAAGTTCATCGTGGTGTTGGAGAAGATGTCGATCGTCTGCTTCAGGTTGCGGTCAATCGCAGCGTTAAAGCGCTTACACAGCTCTTCTTTGGACAGGCCTGCTTCAAAATCTTCCATTGCTTCGACTTTCTTGTCTTTGCTGAAGAAGTTGGAACGGATCAGGAGTGCAACGACACAAACACCACCGATCACCATAAAGATCGGCCCGAACCAAATGCAAAGGAGAACCGCAATACCGGCAGCAATAAAGGCCGTAAAAGCGGTCAGGAACCAGCCGCTGATCACCGCCATTACACCGGAAATTCGGTAAACAGCAGTCTCTCTGTCCCACGCACCGTCTGCTAAAGAGCTGCCCATAGCAACCATAAAAGTAACGTAAGTCGTCGAAAGCGGAAGTTTCATGCTGGTAGCCGTAGCAATCAAGATACTGGCGAGTACGAGATTGACGGAAGCACGAACTTGTCAAACGGCAGAGGAACCTCTCCTTTCTTAAGACGAGGTTTCTCAAAATGGTTGTCGATACTATTCAGTACTGAGCGCGGAAGAATCTGATTGATGATTCGGTTAATTCCGAGACCGGAACGAACCAAAACACGAGCACCGACAGTAGATCCGAATTGTTCTTTTTCACTGCGTTCGCTGGCGGATAAATTAATTGCAGTCTGGACGACACGCTGAGCTTTCGGACTAAACCAAAGCGTGCAAACCATGATTAGACCGGAGATGATGAGCCAAATCGTCGGAGTGACAACAGACTCCTTGAGGGCGCCCATATACAGCGTGGTAGGCGTCAGAGCGGGATTCGCAGCTTCAGCAGAAGCAGCTATGCCGGCACTTTGCATTGCAGCCAAAGGCACACCGACGAAGTTCACTAAGTCGTTGCCTGCGAAAGCAAAGGCCAAAGCGAAGGTACCGGCTAAAATAACGATGCGAAGTGCATTAAAGTTCCAGAACCAGATCAGGATCTGGAAAACGACGGTGATTGTCAGGAAGAAACTCCACATAAGAGTTTCGGTATTAGCATCCAGCCAGGCAATCAATTCCGGCGTCATGAAAGATGCGCCCTTTGCCCCCTTGACGATCAGGAAGTAAAAAATTGCCGTCAGGCAAAGGCCGGAGTAAACGCCGCCGACGTAACGATAGACTTTCTGATAACGGAACGTGAAAAGGTAACGGATCAGCCATTGAATGATTGTTCCGAAGGTGAAAGCGATCACTACCGAGGCCAAGATACCGATGATGATCGAAAGGGGCTTTTTCGTTGTTGATGTAGGCGCCGAGACCGACGATGGTTCCGGTCGACACCCACAGCTTGTAAGCGGCGGAAACCACAGAAGCACCGAGAAGCTCGAAAACGATAGATACCGTGGTCGAAGTAGGAAGACCGAGAGAATTAAAGGTATCCAAAAGAAGAACATCTGTCAGCATCACCGCAAAAAAGATGAGCATGACATCCCAATAGGTAAAGAGCTGCGGATTAAAAATCCCGCTTCTCGCAATTTCCATCATTCCGCTTGAGAAGGTGCAGCCTAAAAGAACACCCGCGGCGGCAACACCCATAACGATGTTATATCGGGCGCTCTTAGAGCCCAGTGCAGAACCCAGGAAGTTCACGGCGTCGTTGCTGACGCCCACGAACAAGTTAAAACTTGCCAGGAGCATCAGAAAGACCATCGTGCACGTGAGAAATGTATCCATGATAGATGGTTATCTTTATAAAAAAACAATGGCGGATTCTAGAGGGTGAATGTGACGAGCGGATGACACAAAACTCAGCATTTCCCCTACTCTTCAGCGTACATCTAATTAACGGACTAAATAATGGGTACTATCATGGAATACCTCCCCAATCTAGGCGAGTTAAGTAACCATTTCCGAGGATGCAAAACTCTATGTATTAGTATCAACCTCTATACATTTTTGAGTTAGCATTCCTTTGTTCAAAATTTGTAAGAGCAATTTCTAAAGAGGTTACTGTGAATTTGAAATCTATTACTGCTCATTCAGTCTGTTGCTTTGTCTCTCGTTTCCGTCTGCTCCCTGAGCCATGCGAGCTTTCGACAACCTGTTCTCGAGCTCAACAAAAGAACCCGTTGCTCTTTCTGCGACAACTCAGGAGATCATGAAAAATCATCCCGTTTGGGTGATTGACGGTAAAGACACTTCCGCCTGGTCTGTCGTTGAAGGGGTTGCCCGCGGGCCTGCTGCTGAAACAAGACAGAGGCGACCTCGGGCTGATCCCGGCCCAGACAGACGCCGGATATGTTGCCACTAAGACAGAAAAGATCTCTCTTTTCCAGCCGACCAGCGTCGTATTTGAAAAGAACGGCTCGGCTCTTCTTAAGTTCGGTGCAGGCAAAGCCCCGGTCCAGATCGGCCAAGCTTCGTGCCTTCGACGTCAGCGGATTAAAGATGTCCGAATTCCTGAAAAACCGCAAGGCAGCCTCTTGCCGAAGCTGAGAAAGTCGGCAATGCAGTCTTCCCCTGCCGGCTCAATTGCCTACAAAGGCCGACACGACCTTCCTGAATAAGAAATGGTCATTCCGGTCAACCAGAACTTCACAAGCGCCTCCACCAGCGACGAACTGCTGAAGAATTTCTCCTCTATTCCTTTCTGCCTCAAACGCGTCTCCGGACACGCCTACGGCATTATGTTTGATAACGCCACTCCCTAAAGCCGTCAGCGGCACTTTCCGCGTTACTCCGGTTAAGAGAAACCATGTTCTGCACCCCGACAGGGAAGCTCCGTCGCCACCGGCAAATGGAACGTTGTCAACAACGGTCGCTCTCAGGCTGTCGTGCTGACCATGCCGAAGGAAGTCACACCTGCTGAATACGGTATTGAAGAGCAGGAAAGCGGCGTCTCCAAGATGGCTTTCGTTGCCCCGGGCAAAGGCGACAAGATTTTCCGTCCGGGCAAATTCTTCGCCAAAGGAACAACGCTTGAAAGCCGTCGCTTCTTCTTCAACACAACAGCTGCTGAGGCTATTCTTAAAGCCGCTATATAATTAAGAAAAGGATCAGACCCTTTCCCCTATTAATCCAAAGCCCGATTGACTCTGTTGACTCGGGCTTTTTCTTTTCGAAAAATGAAAAAAATCCTGAACTCAGCAGTGAAATTCAGGACTTCATCAAATAGGATTCTCTAAGAGAAGAACTCTCTGTCCTCATCCGGGAACGGATTCGACATCTGCCCAGCCGGCTTTGCCGTAGGCATAGCGGAAAATATCGGCTCCTCCTGCTCACGGATCAAAGCTGTATCGCTTAATGTGCTTCGCCAAACTTTCGCTCCTGCCAAGCCCGTCAGCAGTCCGTGCATATGCCGGCAGCAGGCCCGCAGAGAATGATCATCCGGCTTAATGAAGCGAACATACTCTTCCATGGCGTCGATCACTCGATCGCGCGTCACGGGAGGAGCGTGTTCGTCGTTGTAAAGGCGGGCATCAACATCAGTGAGAAGCCACGGTGTGTGTAATAAGCGGCCCGACCCAGCATAACGCCGTCCACGTGTTTGAGTTCGGCTTCACATTCGCCTAGATCCTGAAGCGCGCCGTTAATGACAATGATCGCTTCAGGAAAATCTTTCTTAAGCTGATAAACCACTTCTCTGCGAAGCGGCGGGATTTCACGGTTTTCTTTTGGCGACAATCCCTTCAGCCATGCATTACGGGCATGAACAATAAAAACACGAACGCCGGCATTAAATAACGTACCGACAAAGTCACGCACAAAACCGTAATCATTATTGGCATCAATACCGACGCGATGTTTGATGGTGACTGGCAGATGAGTTGCGTCCTGCATGGCTTTAACGCAATCCGCGACCAAGCCGGGTTCGGCCATTAAACAAGCACCGAACGAGCCTTTCTGCACACGTTCGCTCGGACATCCGCAGTTAAGATTAACTTCGTCATATCCCCATTGCTGAGCAAGCTTAGCACCGAGGGCCAGATCCTTCGGATCGGATCCTCCGAGCTGCAGAGCAACCCGATGCTCCGCTTCGGAAAAATCAAGATGATGGGGAACATCGCCGTGAACCAGCGCTCCGGTCGTCACCATCTCGGTGTAAAGTCGAGCACGATGAGAAAGCAGACGATGAAAGTATCTGCAATGGCGATCTGTCAGATCCAGCATCGGTGCGACACAAAAGCGCCACCCGATCGGGTCGTAAACATTATCTGTCATGAAAGGATTCCGTCAATGTAGTACCAACGGCCGTTTGCACAT
>VOFK01004403.1_pt1 | contig 22990 bp, 45 predicted proteins | sample 5384121 | NCBI WGS metagenome assembly VOFK01 (sample SAMN12384730, study PRJNA508395) | human gut metagenome | isolation source: healthy gut J | host: Homo sapiens | reverse complement strand
CTATCTGGATGCCAGTTGACTGGTACTAACGGCGGCATGGGCAGCACCACACTGCATCTGCTGTATTTAACGTTTCTGGCATAAGTTCGCTTTATGATATCGGTGTTACAACAACTAAAAAGACGCCGAAACGCTTCCACATGGCATGATTCTAGGTGAGGACGGACAAAAATGTCTAAATCCAGAGGAAATGTTATCAATCCTGATGATGTTGTAAAGAACGAATACGGAGCTGATACGCTTTAAATTTACGAGATGTTTATCGGTGACTTTGAAAAGACACCCGTGGAGTCCTTCGCATTGGAAAGGTCGCAAGAGATTTCTTGACAGAGTATGGTCATTGCAGGATTGCATTATTGACGGTGATGATTACAGAGATTCCCCTTATGGCATCATTCCATAAGACGATTAAGAAAGTAAGCGAAGATATAGAAAACCTGAAATTCAATACGGCAATTGCAGCCTATGATGGCATTGCTGAATGAAATTACCGCAACAGGTAAAATTAACCGTGCAGAACTGAAAACACTGCTGATACTTCTCAATCCTTTTGCACCTCATATGACAGAGGAAATGTATGAAAAATAATTTTGACGGAGTACTCAATGAACAGCAATGGGTTAAATATGACGAATCGCTGTGCGTTGAAAACACGGTTGAAATTGTAGCGCAGGTAAACGGTAAAATCAAGGCAAAGCTTGTGGTTCCTGTTGACGGTGACAAGGAAGAAATTCTTGCAGCTGCACTGAAAGATGATAAAGTAAATGAAGCAATTGATGGAAAAAAGTATTATAAAACAGATATATGTACCAAATAAATTGGTTAATTTTGTTGTAAAAGTAACAAAAAATTTAAAAAACTGAACTTGACATATATAAATGTTTATGATAAAATAAAATGTATATTAAATGTAACATATTTCTGCTGTTGCAGTAAGAACAAGGTTTGATAACTGACATTCGCATTTTATGTGAAATGATTATATAAAATTCAGATTTTAAAAATCTGAAAAAAACTCTGTCTTTGGGGCAAAGGGAGGGAAAAATAGTGGCAGAAGTTCGCGTTGGAAAGAACGAATCATTAGATACAGCTCTTAAACGTTTTAAGAGATCCTGTGCTAAGGGACGGTGTTATCGCTGAAGTTCGTAAGAGAGAACACTACGAAAAAGCCTTCAGTAAAGCGTAAGAAAAAGTCTGAGGCAGCTCGTAAACGCAAATATTAATTTGCATAAAGGCAATTGTAATTGCCTGATGATTAAAGACAAAAAAAGCGGGCGTAAGCTCGCTTTTTCGTTTATACGTTTTAGTTTCTTGTGAAATCGACATAAAAATAGTGTATAATATTATGGCGGAATTAATTAAGGAAGTTCTGCTTTAACGGAAAGGATTACCAATATGCTGTTCAGAGCTGATTTTGCGTTTAAAAGCGTACTGGAAATAACTCCTGAGTTTCTTCAGAAACAGAATATAAGAGGACTGCTACTGGATCTTGACAATACTCTTTACAACTCATGACAATCCCAAACCGGCTGACGGTGTTCTTGACTGGATTGCAGAAATTAAGGGCGCGGAGTTAAAATGGTTATAGTTTCAAATAATCATCCACCCAGAGTGAAGCCTTTTGCGGACATGCTGGGACTTGATTTTATTTGTGAGGGTAAAAACCGCTTTCAAGCGGATTCAACCGTGGGCAGAAAATGATGAATATTCCGTTTTCTCAGCTTGCGGTGGTCGGCGACCGATTTTTACCGATATACTTGGTGCGAATCTGAAAAGAGTAAGAGGAATTTTTGTTTACCCTATAGAACATGAAAAAACTGCCTTTTTAAACTTAAGAGGTGGGCGGAAAAACCATTCCTGCCGAAGATAATATAAAAAGTAATTAAAAATAATAGCTATTTTGAATAAAAAAATGGAGGATAAGCATGTCAGCTAAATTCGGACCTGCGGGAAACTCAGACAGTTTTTCTGCAAAATATAAATCATCGTCTGACGCACCTGTGTTCCTGAAAGAAATGGGACTGGACTGTTATGAATATCAGTGCGGAAGGGGAGTCAGAGTAAGCGATAAGGCGGCAGAGGCAATACGTTCAAAGGCTGAAGAAAAATGGTATAGGATTGTCATTGCATGCACCGTATTTTTTATATCTCTTTCGTCCGTTGAACCGGAAAAAGCGTGATAACAGCATAAATTACATACTGCAAAGCTGTGACGCCGCTATGAGAATAGGTGCGGACAGAATTGTAATTGACAGCGGTTCGTGTTCAAAAATGACCCGTGAGGAAGCGTTGGAGCTTGCTAAGGACACCTTGACTCGTGCAAGACAGCAGGCGGTTGAACAGGGATTTGAAAAAATTCATTTTTGTCCTGAAACAATGGGAAAAACTAATCAGCTGGGTAATCTTACCGAAGTACTCGAAATGTGCAGACTGGACGATACTTTTATTCCCTGCATAGATTTCGGTCATCTTAATGCCAGAACATTCGGAGGTATAAAATGCGGCGATGACTATGAAAAAATGCTGGACGAGGTTGAAAATGCTTTGGGAGCTGACAGACTTAAAAGTGTTTCACAGTCATTTTTCTAAAATTATGTATACAAATCCAGGCGGAGAAAAAAAAGCATCTGACGTTTGAAGATAATGAGTATGGTCCGGATTTTTGAACCCCTTATGGAAATCATTGCAAAGAAAAAAATCTTTCACCCGTATTTATATGCGAAAGCTCGGGTACTCAGGCGGAGGACGCATTGAAAATGAAAAGAAAATTATTTAAGCTATAAATAAGAGAGGCGGTATTTATGAAAAAAAATACTTGTGATAAACGGTCCTAATCTGAATCTTCTCGGAGAACGTGAACCGGGAATTTACGGTGACGATACATATGAATCCCTTTGTGAAATGATTATGGATAAGGCAGATGAAATGAATATTAAATGCGAGATTTTTCAGTCCAATCATGAGGGGAGCAATAATTGATAAGCTTCATTCGGCAAGAATGAATTTTAATGGTGTTATACTCAATGCAGGAGCTTACACCCATTACAGTTATGCAATTCGTGATGCAATTTCTGCGATAAGTATTCCGGTTGTTGAAGTGCATATAAGTAATGTTTTTGCAAGAGATGAATTCAGAAAAAATTCTGTTATCGCTCCTGTGTGCAAGGGAAGTATTTCTGGCTTTGGATTTTCTTCTTATTTTCTGGCAATGGACGCATTGGTGAAGTACTATGGATAGAATTAATCGTATTGTACTCCCCGAAAATGCTGACGGTGCGCTGATAACTTCAGACATTAACAGAAGGTATTTTACCGGAATGAAATCGTCGGCAGGCATGTTACTGATATTCAAAGAGTGCGCTTATCTTATCATTGATTTTAGATATATTGAAAAAGCAAAAATACTGTTAAAAACTGTACTGTAATGGAACAAGAAAACCTTACGGAACAGATCAACAGTCTTATGAAAAAAACATAATGCAAAAAAATCTCTTGCAGGGGAAGCAATGGATATGACGCTTAGCAGAATGAGTTTTCTTGAAAAAAAAAAATTTCCGGATATTGAATTCATAAAAATCCGATGAACTCAGCAATAATATTTATGATATGAGGACTATTAAATCTGCTGAGGAAATTGAAAAAATTCACAAAGCACAGGAAATTGCTGAAAAAAGCATTCGATGAAATACTTGGATTTATTAGTCCGGGAGTTACAGAGCGTGAAATTGCTCTGAAATTGGACAGCTGCATGCTTGAAAACGGTGCCGAGGGACTGTCATTTGAGACAATTGCTCTTGCCGGAGCAAATACGTCTATGCCTCATGGAGTACCGGGAAATTATAAGGTGAAAAACGGTGATTTTGTACTTATGGATTTCGGTGCAGTCTATGATGGGTACCACAGCGATATGACAAGAACAGTCTGCGTGGGACAGCCTTCGGAGAAAATGGGAAAGATTTATGATATAGTACTTAAAAGCACAGCTGGAAGCTTTGAAAAAAGTTAAATCCGGTATAACCGGCAGTGAGCTGGACGGTTATGCTAGGGATATTATTGATGAATCGGGTTATGGAGATTTCTTCGGACATTCTCTGGGTCACGGAGTCGGAATGGAAATACATGAGTTTCCGACTGCTTCGTCAAAATCCGAAACAATTTTAAAAGAAAATATGGTAGTCACTGTTGAACCGGGTATTTATCTGCCCGGAGAATTTGGAGTTAGAATTGAAGATTTCGTTGTTGTGACTGAAAATTCACATCAAAATTTAACAAATTGCCCTAAAAAATTGATAATTTTATAAAAAGGTATTGAAAAAAGTCAAAGTTGTAGTATAATAATAACAAATTTATTATTAAATTCCAGTAAGTTTTTAATTTTGGAGGTATTTTTTATGATTTCAGCAGGCGATTTCAGAAACGGCGTTACATTTGAACTTGACGGTAACGTTGTTCAGGTTATCGAATTTCAGCACGTTAAACCGGGTAAGGGGTGCTTTGCTTTTGTAAGAACTAAATTTAAGAATGTTATCACAGGCGCTGTGGTTGAACGTTCGTTTAACCCGACAGATAAATATCCTACTGCTTTCATCGAAAGAAAGGACATGCAGTATTCTTATAATGACGGACAGCTTTATTATTTTATGGATACTGAAACATATGAACAGGTTCCGATCGGTGAAGATGTTTTAGGTGATAATTTTAAGTTTGTAAAAAAGAGGAAATGATTTGTAAGATCTGCTCATATAAGGGTAATGTTTTTGCTGTTGAGCCTCCCTACTTTTGTGGAACTTGAAATTACAGACACAGAACCGGGCGTAAAGGGCGATACGGCAACTAACGCTACAAAGCCGGCTACAGTTGAGACCGGTGCGGAAATCAGAGTTCCTCTGTTCATCAATCAGGGCGACAGAGTTCGTATTGATACAAGAACAGGCGAATACATGGAAAGAGCTTAATTTTTATTTAATAACATAAAGGAGGGCTATCTCATGAAGCTTACTGAAAAAATGTCATATTTGCAGGGAATGCTTGACGGGCTTGATATTGATACTTCTACTAAGGAAGGCAAGCTGTTAGTGCAGATGACTGAGGTTATGCATGAAATGGTAATGTGCGTTGACGATCTTCAGACCCAGGTTGACGAGCTTTACAGAGCTTTGCGATATCCTTGATTCTGATTTGGGAGAAATGGAAGAGGATTTTTACGACACAGATGATTGTGATTCTTTGCCAATGAAGATGATTACGATGATTTTGATTTCGACAGCGACGAGCTTTATGAAGTATGCTGTCCTAATTGCGGTGAAACAGTTATTCTTGATGAAAGTATGATTGAAGAAGGTTCAATTGACTGTCCTGAATGCGGTCTGAATCTCGAATTTGATTATTTTGACGATACTGAAGTATCTGACCTTTCAGATGACAGTAACGAAGAATAAAAAGAAAAAACCTGCGGTAATACAGTAAAAAGTTTATTACGCTTTTCAGGTAGCGATATCATGAAATGCTTAGCGTTTTTGAAAGAACTGTCAGCAGATAAGCAAAAGCTGATTGAAATGTGTTATTGGAATAATCAATAAATGCAGGAAATGGAAAAAAGCATTTGCAATAACAATGAAAGTATCTATAGAAATTGAGACTTTCTTTCTATGATATAATCCCCTTAGAGTAGACACACGGAAAGAATACACTAAAGGGGATTATTCTATGTCCAGAAAAAGCAAAGTAACAAATGAAGAACGAATAGCAGCGGTATAAGAATAGCTAGAAAGTTATCACGGAATTGCAGGCCGTTATGCGAGGATACAATAAATTTTAACACCAACTTAAAAGCTATGACTGATAAGGCAATAGAAACACAGAAGAATTTACAATGCAATCTGATTTTTTATTGACATTTATAATTCTTAATGATATAATTAAAATAATATATGATTGGAGGATGGATTTAATGGTCTGTAAAATTGCGGTGAAAAAATGTTTCTCCGGAGAAGTGTGTAAATGCGGAGAAAAATGCCGAAAGTAAATAGCGCCGGAGTATTAATAAATTCAATTATTTGTTCAATTTTATTGGTTATTTCTATTATTTCTATTGTTTTAACTATGTCATTTAGAAATATTGTGAATAATAATATTCTTGTCGATACAATTAAAGATGTTGATTTATGCAGTCTTGAGGTTCAGGATGAATCCGGAAAGACAGTGCGGCTTGATGAATATATTTATAATAATTATATTGATGATGACAGAATATCAGTACAGAATGTAGATAATGTTTTAAATGATCCGTTTATTAAAGATTTTATTATTGAAAAACTTGAAGGTTATCAGGATTTTTGTATGGACAAAGGAGAAATGGTTTATATCACTTCAGATGATATTGTAAATCTTATTGATGAAAACAGTGATTTACTTTTCAATGAAGCGGGATTGCAATTTCTTGAACCTGATAAGCAACAGCTCAGAAACGATTTAAGCGTATTGGATGATTTTAAAGATTTTTCCGACAATTATCTGACCGGTTGGTTTAGCAGCGGACTTATACATACATTCTTCTCATTAGCAAATGTTATTTTTTTCTTGCAGTGCTAATGGCTGTAATTTTAATACAATGGATTGTTATTTATAAATTAAATTCAAGAAGGATCGGAAAAGCGCTGAGAAAATACAGTATTGTTCTTATAATACCGTCATTTATTATATTTGCTTCAACATTTTCATTTTTATTTTTTGAAGAAAACAGTATTGTGAATGCTATAACTTCTGATATAAAGTGGTCGTTTACAATATCCTCCGGTATTATTCTTGCTGTAGGGATTGTTTTGCTTTTGATATCAATACCTATGAATATTAAAAAAGAAAAACATAGTTGAAATTCCGTCAGATGCAACTGAAAATTCTGCTGAAGAACAGCCTGTTTACGCAAATTTTTCTCAAAATGCTCCTATAACAGAAAATATTCAGGAAAATAAAGCTTTTACTGAAAATTCAGATTCTGCCGACGGTTTTATGTCCTCAGTGCGGACATAAGAATAAAACCGGTTCATCTTTTTTGCAGTCAATGTGGTTTAAAATTGAAATAATATCTGTGACCGGCTTTGAAAGCCGGTCAGTTTTTATAAACTGCATTGCAAAGCAAAAAAAAAGTCGGGAAAATAAAAGAATGTTATGCTATAATGTAAATACAGTCAGGGTAGGGAGATGAAAGCTGTGAACGGATGGAGTCAAGGTATACAAAATGCAATTGAATATATTGAAGAAAATATTACTGATAGGCTTGAGATCAATGATATCGCTTCTAAGGCGTATGTTTCTGCATTTCATTTTCAGCGAATTTTCAGTATTTTTATGCGGTTATACCATAGCTGAATATATTCGAAACCGAAGGCTTACTCTTGCCGGACAAAGACTTTCAGTGTCTAATGAAAGGATAATTGACATTGCTTTGGAATTTGGATACGATTCTCCTGACAGTTTTGCAAGAGCCTTTACAAGGTTTCACGGTATTTCTCCTTCGGCTGCAAAAAAGAAAAAGGTGCAAAGCTTAAATCATTTGCACCTTTAAGAATTAAACTTACATTGGAGGGCGGTACTATGTTAGAGTACTCAATAGTGTCAAAAGCGGCTTTTACAGTTATGGGTAAAGTAAAAAAAATTCAGTTTCAGTAATTCTTATGAGGAAATTCCAAAGTTCTGGGACGAACATATGAAAAGCGATGATAGTAAAATAGTTTGTGGTATGTTCGGCGTTTGTTATGATGGAGATAAAAACGGTTTTGAATACCTTATTGCTGATAATTATATTCCTCAGAATGAAGTTCCTGATGGGTATACTACAAGAACAATCCCTGAGGGAATGTGGGCGGTATTTCCTTGCAGAGGCGAGTTTACTACAGCAATACAGGAGGTAAATACAAAGATCTGGAATGAATGGCTTCCAAATTGTAAAGAATATAAGCTTGCAGGGAATTATAATATTGAAATGTATACTCCTATATGTGAAAATCCCTGAAGATAATTATTGTGAAATATGGATTCCGGTAGTAAAAATCTAAGAAATATTGAATGGTTAAAAAAGGACAGGATTAATCCTGTCTTTTTTTTTTTATTTATTAATGAGAAAAATACATAAATTAAAATTACTTGCAAATAATTTCAGATTATGGTATGATTAAAGAGTTTGAAAGAAATTTAAAAGGAAAAAAGGAAGGAGCGTCAGTATGGCAAAAAAAACAACAGGATTACGGTAACGAAAGTATTACTATGCTGAAAGGACCTGATAAAGTAAGAAAGCGTCCGGGAGTAATTTTTGGTTCGGATGGTCTGGATGGCTGTGAACATTCTGTTTTTGAAGTTATATCAAATTCTATTGACGAGGCACGTTCCGGCTATGGAAATAAAATAGTTGTTACAAAGTATAATGATAATACAATAGAAGTTGAGGATTTTGGCAGAGGCTGCCCTGTTGACTATAATAAATCAGAGGAACGCTTTAACTGGGAGCTTGTTTACTGCGAATTGTATGCCGGAGGCAAGTATGACGACAGCTCAGATATGTATGAGTATTCTCTGGGACTTAACGGTCTGGGACTTTGTGCTACTCAGTTTTCATCTGAATTTATGGACGTTGAAATAATCAGAGACGGTTATAAGTATAATCTTCATTTTGAGAAAGGTGAAAATGTCGGCGGACTGAAAAAAAAAAGACATCCAAAAAGCAGACAGGCACTAAAACTAAATGGAAACCGGATCTTGATGTATTTACAGATATAAATGTCAGGGACGAATATTTTCAGGACGTATTGAAAAGGCAGGCCGTTGTAAATCCGAATCTTCTTTTTGTTTATCGTTTTCAAAAAGAAGACGGAAGCTTTGAAGAAAAAAAGAGTTTATCTATGAAAAACGGAATAACGGATTATGTTAACGAAATTGCCGCTGGAGAAAATTTAACTTCTGTTCAGAATTGAGTGCGGACAGGGTTGGACGTGACCGTGAAGACAAGAGCGAATATAAAGTAAAAATGGAATTTGCTCTTACTTTTTTTCAAATAAAATAAAAAAATCGAGTATTATCATAATTCTAGCTTTCTTGAGCATGGCGGTTCTCCGGAGCGTGCCGTAAAGCAGGCTTTTTGTGTCTCAGATAGACGCATATTTGAAGCAGAATAACAAATACTTGAAAAACGAAAAGAAAATTACATTTGATGACGTTGAAGATTGTTTAATTCTTGTTTCTTCGTCTTTTTTTCAACACAGACTTCATATGAAAATCAGACTAAAAAAAGCAATTACTAATAAATTTATTTATGAAACTATGACGGAATTTTTAAAACATCAGCTTGAAATTTACTTTATTGAAAATCCAGACGAGGCTTTAAAAATTGCCGAACAGGTTATGGTAAACAAGAGAAGTCGTGAAAATGCTGAAAAAACACGTCTGAATTTAAAGAAAAAAGCTTGCAGGCACTATTGACTTATCTAATATGGTCAAAAAGTTTGTGGATTGCCGTACGAAAGATGTCAGCAGACGAGAGCTTTATATAGTGGAGGGTGATTCGGCTCTGGGCGCTGTAAAACTTGCAAGAGAAGCAGAATTTCAAGCGGTTATTCCTATAAGAGGTAAAAATACTTAACTGTCTTAAAGCTGATTATGTAAAGATTTTTAAAAATGATATTATTACTGATCTTATTAAAGTACTTGGCTGTTGTGTTAAATTATCTTCAAAGGCTAATAAAGACATTTCTTCATTTAATCTTGAAAATTTCAGATGGAGTAAAGTTGTCATATGTACCGACGCCGACGTTGACGGATATCAGATAAGAACGCTGATTCTTACAATGCTTTACAGACTTACTCCTACTTTGATTGAAAAAGGTTATGTTTATATTGCAGAATCACCGCTTTTTGAAATAACAACGAAAGATAAAACGTATTTTTGCATACAATGAAAAAAAAAATCCGATATTTTAAATATGATAGGAAATAAAAAATATACCTTTGCAGCGTTCAAAAGGTCTTGGTGAAAACGAACCGGAAATGATGTCGTTAACTACAATGAATCCTGAAACAAGAAGGCTTATTAAGGTTTCTCCTGCTGATGTAGAAGCAACAACCGCTATGTTCGATATGCTTCTGGGAGATAATCTTCAGGGCAGAAAAGACTATATTGCAGAATTTGGCAGTGATTATCTGGAAATGGCAGATATTTCGTAATTAATGTCTACTGGATCTTTTAGCAGATAAAACAAGGAGAGTGAAAAATAAATGGCAAGAAAGTCCGATAAAGAAAAAACACCTAAAAGGAAAAATACACCGGACGCTTTTATTGAAAATGCCGGTGTTGTAATAGATGAAAAAATTACTGATACTCTTGAAAAGAATTATATGCCCTATGCCATGAGTGTTATAGTTTCAAGAGCACTGCCGGAAATCGACGGTTTTAAACCGTCTCACAGAAAAAGCTTTTGTATACAATGTACAAGCAGGGATTGTTAACCGGAAAGCGTACTAAATCTGCAAACGTGGTAGGAGAGACAATGAAACTCAATCCTCACGGAGACGGTGCTATATACGAAACAATGGTACGTATGTCAAGAGGTAATGAAACGCTGCTGCATCCGTTTGTGGATTCAAAAGGAAATTTCGGTAAGGCGTATTCCAGAGATATGGCGTATGCAGCGTCAAGATATACGGAAGTAAAGCTTGATCCTATATGTAACGAGCTTTTCAGGGACATTGATAAAAATACGGTGGATTTCGTACCTAACTATGATAATTCAACAACCGAACCAACGCTTCTTCCGGCTTCATTTCCGACAGTGCTGGTAAACTCTAATATGGGTATTGCAGTATCTATGGCAAGCAGTGTTTGTCCGTTTAATTTGGCTGAAGTGTGTGAGACTTGTATAGCGTTGATAAAAAATCCGGAACATGATATTATCAGTACATTGAAAGGCCCTGATTTTCCCGGCGGCGGGTTTATGCTTTACGATGAAGATGAAATGAAAAAAAATCTATGCTACCGGTAGAGGTTCGGTAAAACTGCGTTCTAAGTATAATTATGATAAGTCTGCAAATTGTATTGAAATAACGCAGATTCCTTATAGTACTACTATTGAAGCTATTATTGAAAAGATAATAGAACTGATAAAGGCTGGAAAAAAAATACGTGAAATTTCCTATATTCGTGATGAAACTGATTTAAGCGGTCTGAAAATTGCAATTGATTTGAAAAGGGTACTGATCCCGAAAAGCTTATGAATAAACTTTTTAAACTTACTCCTTTACAGGATAATTTTGCGTGTAATTTTAATATACTTATCGGCGGTTCTCCAAAAAGTTATGGGGAGTCCGTGAAATACTTGAAGAGTGGGTAGCGTTCAGGGAAGAGTGCGTAAAACGCCGTGTTTACTTTGATGTGAACAAAAAGAAAGATAAGCTTCATTTATTAAAAGGACTTGGAAAAAAAATTCTTCTTGATATTGACAAAGCTATTAAAAATTGTAAGAGAAACGGAAGAAGAAAAATGAAGTTGTGTCAAATCTTATGGTGGGGTTCGGTATAGATGAGATTCAGGCGGAATATGTTGCTGAAATAAAACTGAGACATTTAAACCGTGAGTATATTCTCAATAGATTGAATGAAATTGAGTCTTTGGAAAAAAAGAAATTTCAGAAATGGAAGATATACTTTCCAGCAAAAATAAGATAAGAAGCATTATAGTTTCTGAGCTTAAGGAAGTAATCAAAAAATACAGTAAGCCAAGAAATACAATGTTTTCTATAAAAATGATATTGAAGATGTTGATATTGCAGCAGAAATACCTGACTATCTGGTGAATTTATTTCTGTCAGGCAGCGGATATTTTAAGAAAATTACTCCCCAGTCCCTTCGCATGAGCAGTGAACAGAAGCTTAAAGAAGGAGATAGTATAATAATTCACAAAAGAGGCTACCAATCTTACTGAACTTCTGTTCTTTACTGATAAATGTCAGGTTTATAAATCAAGGGCTTCTGCATTTGACGATACCAAGGCAAGCGTACTTGGTGATTATGTTCCGGCTAAGCTTGGTTTTGACGAGGGAGAAGAGCTTCTTTATATGGCTGATACTATTGATTATGAAGGATATATGCTTTTCTTTTTTGAAAACGGAAAAGGCTGCGAAAGTACCATTAAAAGCTTATGAAACCAAAACCAACAGAAAAAAAACTTGCAAATGCATATTCCGGTAAATCGAAACTTTGTGGAATGCTTTATATAAGTGAAGATATTGATATTATGCTGAGATCCTCTAACGGCAAAGTTATTATTTTTTTAATACTTCATTGTTAAATCCAAAGTCTACAAGAGATACAATAGGAGTACAGACAATGACCTTAAAAGGTAATTATGTTTTGGAGCAAGTTCAAATTGCTGATGAAAAAATGCTTGAGGCGTTAAAAAAATATCGTGTTAAAAATATTCCGGCTGCTGGTATGGGAGGAAAGGATCTCATGGAGTATAATCAATTAAAATTGTAGAAAATTGCATTATTTTTTATAAATTACAACCTATTAATTTGGTTGAAGCGACAAAATTAAACTGAATCTAATTATTCTCTATACTTTTTTTATTTCCTATGATATAATGAATACAGTTGTGTAAAATATAGATAAAACTTTTTGTAAAGTAAATTGAGGGGAAAATTCTCAGGAGGAATTTATGTCTACAACTGAAATCATTCAAATTGCGATAACTACATTGGGCGGTATTGCCTCGCTGCTTTACGGAATGAATGTTTTAGGCTCCGGTCTGGAAAAAAATTTCCGGAGGAAAAATGGAGAAAAATTCTGGAAAAGCTTACAAATAATATTTTTTAAGGCTGTTATTTTGGGCGCTTTGGTAACGGCAGTAATTCAAAGTTCAAGCGCTACGACTGTAATTGTAGTCGGACTGGTTAATTCAGGCATTCTTACGCTGTCCGCAAAGCAGTTGGCATTATAATGGGCGCTAATAATCGGTACTACTATTACAGGACAAATTCTGCGCCTGGGGGATTTGGAAAATAATCAATCGCTTGGAACTGCAATGGAATTTATAACTCCGACTTATCTTGCACCAATGTTGGCGATTATTGGAATAATTATAATTTTAATTGCCAAAAAAGACAGTATAAGAGCAGTAGGCGATATTGGAATGGGTCTAGGCATATTGTTTACCGGTATGCTGTCGTTGACTGATGCTGTTAAACCACTTTCAGAGCTGGAAGCTTTTAGAAACTTATTTGCAAGTCTTGAAAATCCAATTCTTGGAATTTTAGCAGGAACTGTTGTAACGGCATTAATTCAGAGTTCGTCTGCTTCAATTGGAATTCTTCAGGCTGTTTCTGCTACCGGAGTATTAAAGTTTGCAGCAGCGTTCCCAATTATTATGGGACAAAATATAGGCACTTGTTCTACATCAATTTTGTCAAGTGTTGGTGCAAGTAAAAATGCTAAAAGAACAGCAATGGTTCACTTTTTACTTTAATTTTATAGGTACAGTTTTATTTCTGATTTGCGTGTATATTTTAAAAAGCCTTCGATTTGATTCCTATGTGGAACGATACTATGGATATGGGATCTATAGCGAATTTTCATACTTTATTTAATATTATTGTAACCGTGGTATTTATTCCCTTTCATAAAGTACTGGAAAAGCTTGCTATTATGACCATAAGATCCAAGCCGGAGGATGAAGACGAAATTGCAGTTGATTCAGCAGAAAATATGTTGGATTCACGATTCCTTAAATCACCGTCCCTGGCGATTCAATATGCAAGTAATGCTGTATCATATATGGGTAAGCTTGCCAGAGAAAATTATAAAATGAGCTGTGAGCTTCATTTTTCATATGATACAAAGCATGTGGAGAGAATCAGAGAATATGAAGAGATCATTGACAGAACAGAGGACAGGCTGAATTCATATCTTGTTTCAATTACTGATTGTGATTTAAGTGTTGCTGAAAGCAGATCATCGGTAACATCACTTCTGCATATAATTACTGATTTTGAAAGAATAGGGGATTATGCTTTTAATATTATGGAAGCAGCGGAATATATGCATGAAAAAAAATCAGAAACTTTCAGATAATGCAAAAAGCAGAATTAGCGAAATATTTCAAAAGCAATAACAGAAATTATTGATATGGCTGTGACAGCAGTTGAATATGATGATCTGGAAACTGCTAAAAAAAATAGAACCTCTTGAAGAAACAATTGATCAGCTTGAATATCAGCTAAAAAAAACAGGCATATTGAACGTCTCAAAACAGGGGATTGTGCTATTGACCGAGGTATACATTTCCTTGATATGCTTTCGGATATGGAACGTGTTGCTGACCATTGTTCTAATGTTGCCGTCCATGTACTCAGCCGTAACTACGGTAAAGAGGAGATTAAGCATCATGAATATATTGATACAATTCATAAAGGCGATTCCAGTGAATATATTAATGCAATGAATGAATACAGTAATAAATATAGGCTTGCCGATTAATAAATTATAAAAATAAGATGCCCACAGGCTTGAGCCTGTGGGCATTACAATTAAATTGTTATTATTCATTAGTGGGGGTATAACACGGTCTTTTTTGGTTTGCTTTTCATTATTGGAAATTTTCCTTAAGTGCTTTAGCTAATTGATCTGGGCACGATGTGTTTTTATATCCGCATTTAATATTTTCGAGCTTTTCAATTACATCTTCTACTTTCATTCCCTTTACCAGAGAACCAATACCCTTAAGATTACCATTGCAGCCGCCTATATATTCTACGTTCTGTACTATACCGTCCTCAACCTCTATGTTGATTTGTCTTGAGCAAACTCCCTTTGGTGTGTATGAAATTTTCATTATATATCAAACTCCTTTTTTCTGGCTGTTCCTGATTTTATTGCCGCTTCAGCTACTGCTTTTTGCCACAGCTTTAGGTATATTTCTGTCAAAAGGATCAGGCAGAATATTGTCTGCATTTAATTTTGACTCATCCACGCTATCGGCAATTGCATAAGCAGCGGCAAGCTTCATTTCTTCATTAATATCTTTTTGCTCGGACTGCCAGGGCACCTTTAAATACACCAGGAAAAGCAACGACATTATTGATTTGATTAGGATAATCACTTCTTCCGGTTCCAACTACAAAAGCGCCCGCACTTTTAGCCGCTTCCGGCATAATTTCCGGAGTAGGATTTGCCATTGCAAAAATAATTGGTTTATCTGCCATGCTTTTAACCATTTCTTCTGAAACAAGTCCCGGTTTGGAGACGCCTATAAATGCGTCTGCATTTTTCATGGCTTCTGCCAGTCCGCCTTTAATTTTATTTTTATTTGTTACCTTTGCAATTTCATAATGTGAAGGATTGTCAAATTCATCTCCGTCACAAATAATTCCTTTGATATCTACCATTATAATATTTCCGATGCCCAACGTTATAAACTGCTTTTGCAATTGCTATTCCTGCAGCTCCCGCACCGTTAATTACAAGAGTCATGTCATATATTTTTTTTCCTGCAACCTTTGCAGCATTTAACATAGCGGCGCTTGCCACTATTGCAGTACCGTGCTGATCATCATGAAAAACAGGAATGTCCACTTTTTCCTTAAGCTGTCGTTCAATTTCAAAGCATCTGGGTGCGGAAATATCTTCAAGATTTATACCTCCGAAGCTTTTGGAAATAAGCTCAATTGTTTTTACTATTTCATCAGTATTTTTTTGAATCAATGCAAATCGGAAAAGCATCTACATCGGCAAATTCCTTAAACAGTGCACATTTTCCTTCCATCACCGGCATTGAAGCTTCGGGCCCTATATCTCCCAGTCCCAAAACGGCAGTACCGTCGGTTATAACGGCAACAAGATTGTGTCTGCGTGTAAGTTCATACGATAATTCAGGATTTTTTTTCTCTATTTCAAGACATGGTCTTGCAACTCCCGAGTATATGCATGTGACAATTCGTCACGGTTGTTTACAGATGTTCGGGAAACTATTTCTATTTTCCCTTTCCATTCTTTGTGCTTATTTAAAGCAGACTCCATAATATCCATTTAAAAATTCACATTCCTTTATTTTTTTTTATTTGACAGCTTTATAATTCTGTCAAGATTTTCCTTAGATGTTGTGTTACTGCCAAGGTGAGTAGGAAAAGCATTGTATAAACCGTGAAAGTCCGATCCGCCAGTAACGATAAGATCATATTTTTCAGCGATATTAAGAAGTTCTTTTTGCTGTGCATTATCTGCAGAATAATGAAAAACTTCTACACCATCCAGTTTTTTGTTAGCTGCAAGCTCTTCGAGTAATTCAATATTGTCATAAAGTACAGGATGCGCCATAACTGCTACACCTCTTGCAGAATGAATAAGATCTAAAACAAAATTTACATCCGGATATTCTCTTTCTACCAGACATGTTCCTGTTTTAAGATTAAATAGTTTATGGTCTAACTCTCCGTAAAATTCAAGTGCATAACCATATTCAATTAAAGCTCTCATTATATGAGATTTATATATACTTTTGCTGTTTTCCCGTACAATGTTTCAATACGCTTTCAGGAGTGATAGGATAAAGCTTCATTACGTTTTCTATCATTTCCTTAGAACAGGCTTTTCTGATTTCGCATGATTTAAGACACAGTCCCTCTAACCTGTCAGGTTTTTTAGGCGCATAGCAGAGAATATGAACTTTTTTTCCTCGTTCCTTATCCCATGCTGACATTTCGACTCCCTGAAGTATTTTAACCCCATATCTTTCTCCTAATATATTTGCTCTGGAAAAAGATGACAATGTATCATGATCGGTAATAGATAAAAAATCTATATTCATACGTTTTGCCTGAACTATTATATCTTCAATTCCAAGAGAACTGTCAGACAACGTTGTGTGACAATGTAGATCACAGATCATAAAAGCCTCCGTATCCGCATTATTTTAACTGCGGGTCGCCGTATTTTAGCATACGGCATGCTGAATTTATCATGTATAATTCTATATACATTTTAATTATATCATACGAATACTATAAAATCAATAGCTTTTTTAGCGAGTTTTTGTTAAATTTGCAAAAAACTATATGTAATTGAGACTTTTTAAAATAAACAGCCACATAGTAAGAGTAAAGGCGTCGCATAAGGTCGTAAACATTACGGCGCATGCGGTAATTGTTCCCTTATGTCCCATATTTCTGGACATTACAAAACAGCTTCCGGTTGTAGCACTTCCGAGCATAACAAGTATGGCTATGAGTTTTCTCCTCGGAAGCCCATATATATTGCGATCGGAAGAAATATAATACAGAATAAAATTAATTTAATACCGGTAATAGAAACAGTTATAGGCAGTTTTCCTTTGGCGTCATGAATTTTAAACGATGCTCCCTAATGCGATCAGTGACAGGGGAGTTGCCATGTTTCCAAGATAGGAAATTGATTTGGTAAGGATTACAGGCTGAGGAATTTCAAGAACAGACCAAATTTAATCCTATAGCAATACCAATTATAATTGGATTTTTAATTACGTCTTTTAAAGTTTTTAATAATATTTTTTTTGGAGAACTTTCTTTTTTTTCCGGTGAGGTAACAGAAAGTACTATTACTGCAATAATATTATAAAGCGGTACAGTTCCGACAATCATTAGAGCAGTGACCATAGTTGCATCGCCGTAAATATTGTTTACAAATGCAATTCCCAGAATAGCAGCAGCTGCTTCTGTAAGAAGCCTGAATAATTTCTCCACTTTCAGATTTATTGCTGTAAAGAAGTGAAAACGCTGACGCAATTAAAATACTGCAAATAGTTGCTGAAAAACAGAATAATACGAATTTAGTGTCCCAGACCGATTTAAAATCAGCTGTAGAAAGATCCATAAAAAGCAATGCGGGAAGTAAAATTTTTAAAAACAAACTGATTGATCTTTTTGGGTTGTATGATCATCAAGTATTTTTATTTTTTTGTAAAAACCAGCCAAATACCATCATTACAAATACTGGTATTGTTGCATTAAGACTGAAGTTCAGATTTTTAACAAAATCATTCATAATATATAGTTCCTTATTAATTTTTTTTATTTAAAAGATAAATTATTTTTCAGCATAAAATCTATAAAATTTTCATTTTTTACATGAAATAAAACGTGTCATTGAATCCATACTATTAATGTAATAAAAAATTAAAGGAGAAATATATTTATGGTAAAGCGTGTATACTGCGGTAAAAAAAACAAAAATTTACATTCCAAAAACTGTAAATCCAAAAATTATCACATATAGAACTGACGATATCAGCGGCACTGCTGTTCAGAACAGTGTTTCTGCAGTCAATACTGATAATATTGCCCGTGAGGATTATTTGGAAAAACGGCGATAATATTTCGCCGTTTACATATTTATATTATTCATTTTTTTCGCGCGGCAATATTTGCATATTCCGTATAAAACTGTTCGGGAATTATCAATTTTAAATCCATGATGTTCCATTATATGCTCGTCTAGCGACTGCATGTATGAACAGTCGATATGAAAAAGAGCACCGCATTGAATACATTTTAAGTGAAAATGTTCATGACATTTGCTGTTATCATCTATGTACTGATAGCAGGCGCCGGTTTATCGTCTAAAAAAGTATTTGCGTATAATACCAGCGCTTACAAGCTTATCCAGATATCTGTAAACAGTTGTCATTCCTACTGTTTCTTCGTTTGAGTTTATATATTTTACAATATCTGACGCAGTTAAATGTTTATTTTTTATTTTCTATAAAAAAAATTTAATATAATTTCTTTTTGCTTAGTTTTTATAGTCAGATGGTCTCATAATATCTCCCTAATAAAATAATAATTTAAAGTGGTATTTAACAATGAACACATGATGCTTTTTTAATTCTAGCATTATTTTAATTGCTTGTCAAGACGTATAAAAAAACAGGTTCTTTCCAATCCGGAAAAACCTGTTTTTTTATTATAACCGCAGATGGATTTTAGGTTTACTGTCTGCCTATTGAAGATAATTTATTATATCATATATTTAACTAATGTTCAAAAATTTCCCGTTCTTTTAATTATTTTTATTAAATAATTGCATATAGATTTGTTTCCCATGCCGGTATGTAAAGCTGATGACGAATGTAAAGCTTATATTTTGGATTTAACTTATGTACAAGCAAAAGGAAGTTCAAAAATACCCTCATGTCTATGGTATAAAGCAACCATGAGTCTGGGACTGTATTTTGAAATTGTCTGGCATGCTCCCCATAAGGCTTCACGTTCGGCACCTTCTACATCCATTTTAATAAGCGTTGCTTCTTTTCCGTCGAGCATATTATCAACGGATTTGCTTTCTATATATTTAGTACCCATACTTGCCAATGACGACTGTCTTCCGGATTTAGATGAAAAAAGGCAGTTGTGTATCAATGCACCATGCCGCATTATTGTATGCGTAAATATGATCTTTTTTCACTTATGTATATTTTGTTAGCTTTTTGAAATTTTTTCTGTCAGGTTCCACAGCATAGATCCTGACGTACTTATTTCTTGTAATTTCAGAAGTTCTTTTATAGTGTCTCCGTTGTATGCGCCCAGATCAACGTAATGTTCATTTAAATTAGGTTTAATGATATTACGGTAAATTTCTAATTTTGTAGAAGTAATATTTTCAAGGTGTTTAATATCGCCGCTTATTTTAAAATCCAGTATTGATGAAAATACTTTTTTGATAAATCATCAGCGAGAAGATGATAAACCTCTTCAAGTTCCGCTGCATGTTCAGTGCAGTAATCATAATCAAACAATCCTGTTCCTATTACGGGCACGTCAGGAACATAAAGAGTATGTTTGCGTCCGATATCCTTAATACGGTTTACAAGCTCCTCATATCCTGCCGCAAATGCCAGCACTACAGCAAAATCTTTTTCTTTTTTCGACTTCGACTTCCGATAATTTCTGTACCTTAAATCCTTCAAAATAATGGCCTCTTGACAAAATCATCACTTGCAAAAAATGCCGGAAGTTTTAATACCGTATTTTTTAAATACAGACATTATTTTCATAGCTCCGTCGCCCATGCCATATATATAAATTGGTTTAGTTTCCTGTTGAAGTTTTTCCCAGCACGTAACCTTTTCTGTTATAAATTCAAGCATTTTTTTCACTTCTTTTAATACAATTTATTCGCTTTCCATGTCAATCGAACTGTCGCAGTCACAATGACCGTAACTGCCGCCTATCATATCACGTCCTCTTTGTACGGTAACGGTCTCTTTGAATATTAATATGTTTATCCAGTAGTTCAAGTACTTTTCTTGGCGCCTTTATGGATTTTATTTCTTTAACCGGAGTATCGGTATCAACAACATACATTATAATAGTACCGCATTTAAAAAATTCTGTTGCCCAAAAGATAAAACCAGTTTTTTTGTCTTTAACAGTATATAAGTCCAATTCGTCCTCAACCAGATTAAATAAACCGACTCTTGTAATAAATTTGGTTTCTGTCAGAAAATATCTGGTAAATGATAACGGCAAGACCGAAAATTGTACGTTTTTTATCAGTCCACACATAATCAAAATCTTTTTTTTTTTGACATTTTTATATCTCCCTTAGGTTAATATATAAATTCATTTATTCTTACTCTTAATTTTAACATAATACGTCAATTCTGTCAATTATTATTATATAATTTCAGAACCTGCAATAATAAATTTATTTCCACCGTTTGAATGAAAGATTTTTTTTTTGTCAAGTAAACGGCTGATTTCTATTATTGCAGGTTCTTATTTGTCAATTAATATAAAAAATTTATTTTTTAAAAACAATTTCTATTGAGGTTCCGATTCCAAGAGTACTGTCAATATTAATTTTGGCTTTATGAAATATTGCGCCGTGCTTTTACTATTGATAGTCCCAGACCGGTTCCGCCGCTTTCTTTTGAATGACTTTTATTAACACAGTAAAAGCGTTCAAAAACTCTGTCGAGATCTTCAGCGGGGATTCCTATACCGTTATCCTTAACGGTCACAGAAACATTTGAAATGTAATCCTTTACAATGACTTCGACTTTGCCGTTCTTTTTTTATTGTATTTAACAGCGTTGTCGCATAAATTATATATCATTTCATCAAGTATCTGTCTGACTCCGGTTATATTTCCGTGATCTCCGTTTACAGTTACGGAAATGTTTTTGTCTTTGGCTTTTGATGAAAGTCTTGCACTTGCGTCTTTGGCAAGAACAAGCATATCTACAGATTCTTTGGTTATTTCAATTTTATTTTCGTCAAGTCTGGAAAGTTTGATGATGTCTTCAATAAGATTTATCAGACGCTGTGTCTCATTATATATTTTTAGTGCAAACATCTGATAATCTTCCGGTTTGGCCCAGCCGTCCTTCATAATTTCCGCAAATCCTGAAATTGCCGTGAGAGGAGTTTTTAATTCATGAGAAACGTTTGCGGAAAATTCTCTGCGGAGTTCCTCACGGGGATTCCTTTTTTCTGTTACGTCAATTATGATGATAACAGCGCCGCTGATTTTATCAAAATGCTTAACCGGATTTGTTATTACCATATATGAACGGTTATTAATAGTAAGAGCTGTTTCATCATGCTTTCCGACAACCGCATTTTCAACGGCATCAACAAAATTTTTGCTGTGATTTAAATCAAAAACGCTTTTGCTGATATAATTGTACTCACCGCCGCCCAATATTGCAACAGCGCTTTTATTACATGAAAGTATAGTTGATTTTTGATTTATAATAATCAAACCTTCACTCATATTCTCAGTAACGGTTTCAAATTCTACCTGTTTTGCTTTGAGTTCTGAAATATATTTTTTCAATATCCGAATTTTGCTTTTCAATTCGGCGTAAAAGCGGAGCAAGTTCATCATATTTAAGATTGTTTGACGGATTATCAAGATCAAGTTCATTTATAGGCTTTATGATCTTTTCAGTTTCATTATTGGAAACAATAATTGCCAATATAATTATGATGGCAATGACGATAACAGTATAGGGGAGGGCACTGAAAATATCGTGGTAAATACTGCTTGTTGTATCCGACATTCGCAATATTGTACCATTTGTTAATTTTACAGCATAGTAATAGGTTTGTTCACTGAATGTTTCTGAAAGTCTTGAACTTTCTCCGGAACCGTTTTTACTGCGTCAATTATTTCAGGTCTGTCTGAGTGATTTGAAAGATTTTCACCCGCACTGTCGTATATGACATTTCCGTTACTGTCAATCCATGTTATACGGCTTGGTGTGACGTTCTTTACCGATTCAAGATAATTTATATCTTCTGTATCTATAGCTTGAGAAATATATTCCGCTTCTGCTCTTATCATTGATTTCATTTCATTGTAGTTTTTCCTGTAAATTACCAGAGATATCATTACGGCTGTTATAATTATTGAAACAGCAGTCATAAGACACATAGTAATAGAAATTTTCTTTTTTTTCATGAACCTTCTCCTATTTCTATATCCGATACCCCGAACCGTTTCAATAATGTTTCCGCTGTTACCCAGCTTCTGGCGCAGAGAACGGAAATGAACGTCAATAGTTCTGGTTTCACCGTCAAAATCATATCCCCAGATACTTTCAGAAGTTTATTCCTTGAAAGTACAAGTCCTTTGCTTTCTATGAGCATGCAGAGCATTTCAAATTCTTTGAATGTAAGGGAGATTTCATTTCCGTTCACATAAACTTTATGTTTTCCGACGTCAACAATAATATTTCCCGCCTGAAGTTCTTTTTTTCTGTATTGTCCGAGTATCTTCTCAGAACAGCTTTAATTCTGGAAACAAGTTCCATCATACCAAAGGGCTTTGTAACATAATCATCGGCACCGCAGTCAAGACCTGTAACCTTATCATATTCCGAGCCTTTGGCAGTAAGCATTATTACGGGGATTTTATGAGTCTGAAAGGTTTTTGCGGATTTTTCAGAATAATGATTCCGTCCTCACCGGGAAGC
>VOFK01001590.1_pt1 | contig 23001 bp, 34 predicted proteins | sample 5384121 | NCBI WGS metagenome assembly VOFK01 (sample SAMN12384730, study PRJNA508395) | human gut metagenome | isolation source: healthy gut J | host: Homo sapiens | reverse complement strand
AAGCGTGTCTCTTTATAATCATGGCGAGGGTCTCTATCCTCAACCAGCAATACTTTTATTTTATCCATGACATCCTTGTCTTTCTTTGTTATTCTTTGTTTATTATGTAATATCTGTATGTACCCGGGGATATATTCCTGTTTCTCCTAGAACTCTGTTTCCGCCGGGAGAAACTCCGTTCATTAGGGGAAACGACAGTTCCCTTTTAAAGGAAACCGCGTTCCCCTAGGGAAACCGGAGTTTCTTCCGGGGAAACGGACGGGCCTTTGTTCGGAAATCTCAGAGGAATGCTTCCTTTGCCCGGTTCGCTCTTTACCGTTACGCTTGCCGTGCTTTCGGTCATGGTCTTGACATAGAACAGACCGGAGGCGCCGTAGCCCCTTCAATGCTGTGCAGCAGATTGCCGGTGGAAACGCGTGAACTCTATCGGAATGGCGCAAGCTCTGCTTTCGAGCGATACTGTTCCACGGTCACTGATGCGGCGATTTAACAAACTCCTTGTTCGGCAGAGGCGGTTTGCCGGCAACGGATGTTTACGTCCGCTGCTTCGGGCGGTATTTTATGGCATTGTCAATCAGGTTGCTGATGATGTTGCTGAAGTGCGTACGGTCTGCCGTGAGGGGGTAAGTCCGGCGAGGCTCGATGTCCGTAGAGATATGCACGGGCTTCTCCGCCTTCAATTTATGCTCTCGATAAGCGTCGAGGAAATGCTTTCCATGGACAGCGGTTCCGGATGCAGGCGGAAGGTCTTGCGGCGTTCCCGCTTTCATGGAGAGCATCTTGCTCGACAAGTCGCTGAGCCGTTGCAACTGCTCCTGGCAGATGCGCAGATACTTGTCGCGTGTGCCTTTTCTTCCGCCTGGTTAAAGTTCAGCAGGGCATCGTTGGCGGCATAGGCTACGGCGATAGGGGTTTTCAGTTCGTGGGTGATGTTGTTGGTAAAGTCGCTTTTCATCTCCTCCAGCGTCTTTTGCTGCAAGATGGTGCGGATAAGTATCCAGAACGCGAAGCAGAGGATGATGAGGATAACGAACGAGGTAGTCAGAATGCCCGACATCTGCTTCAGCACCAACGGGGTAACGGGTTCCATCCAAAGGCGGTAGCTCTGATGGGTACTGATGTCGAAAAGCGTACTCGTATTAGCTTGGCTTCGCTTGAACGTATCCGAGTACCGGCCACGGCAAGCGTGTCTGTAAACGTATGGGGAGATGCTTGTCGTTTGTATAGATATGCTCCAGGCGATGGGGCAGCGTGATGCCCCGGTCTTGAGCTGAAAGGTGAGCAGGCTGTCGTATACAAGGACATCATGGGTCGGAAATGACATCCAGGCCGGAGTGCAGGCCGCGCTGGAAATATGTGGCGAGTTCCAGCATGCTGTGTTCTGGTCGCGCAGAATATCCAGCCCGGCTGTTTGCCCTCAGTGCGGGCTTCTGGGGCGGAACATCGGTGTCTTTCTTTTTATGGCGGCTTCCAGCTTTTGGGCTGAATCGGCATCTTTCAGCCATTGAGCTTGTTCCGGTCTTTGTTCCGTTCCCTATGAAAAGTACGATCGTCGGAGTCCGGGACGGCGATGCCATCACGGGTGATAATAGCCTGTACGGAGGAATTGTCCGAGATACTCATCAAAAGGGTGTCGCTTTTGATGAATGACCTGCTGGTCGGAGGTTTCTTCTTTCCGGCCGTTGCGGTCTATGCTGGTGGTGCTGTGTACATAGGTTTTGTTTTGCGTTCCGTCTTTCTCGAATCCGGCGGATACGCTCACTGTCCCATGGTCGGCACTGTCCTTGCGCATCCTTTCCACACGCAGCATCATTTCGTTATAGTCGCTCATGCGCATGCTCTATGAGCGATGTTGCCAGGTCGTTAAAAAAAGCATGGTGCGGTACAGCCCGCCGAGCCAGTAGGCCTGTAGGAGAAGATACCCGCCAAAAGACAGGGATATAACGAGGTATGGCAATGTATTTCAAAGGCAGTTTCATGGTGGTTCCTTGATATTTGTGCAGGCAAAGATAAGGAGTTATGGTGTGCGGTGTATCGTGCGATAAGACTAAATAACACTTCCGGTAACAGTAACACACTTGGTAAGCAGGCGATAACACAAAGTCGGGCGGGTAATGCCGTACTTTGCGGTGTGAAACGAATTAAAACATCAAATACAATAAATTAAAGCATCGAATACGTATGAAACGATTTTATCTGTTATCTGTAATCAGCCTTTTTTAGTGCCGGTATCTCCGCCCAGGAAATCACCGGCGGAGAACGTACCCTCAGCGCCGACAGCATCATTACCTCGGATGCCCGCCTGGACAGTATCTACCAAAGCCTGCCCGAAGTGATGATTACCGGCGAACGCCCCGTAGTCAAAGCCTCGCAAGGCAAACTGGTGTATGACTTGCCGCGGCTTATCCGCGACCTGCCGTGGACAATGCCTACGATGCCGTAAAGGAACTTCCCGGCGTAACCGAGATGAACGGCGGCTTGCAACTAGCAGGGCAGGGTGTCACCGTCATTCTGAACGGAAAAAGTGACCACCCTCAGCGTCGAACAAAGCTTTACTGTTGCGGAGTATCCCCGCAAGCCGGATAGAAAAAGCCGAAGTGATGTATAACGCACCCGCCCGCTACCAGGTGCGCGGCGCACTTATCAACGTGCAACTGAAGCAAAACCGCGGACGGTCCCTCTTCCTGGCAGGGGCGAACTCTACGGCAAATACAATCAGAAGCATTACGAAGGTTTTGAGGAGCGCGCCAGCCTTTTTATATAACGGAAATAAATTCTCAACGGATTTTCTTTACTCGCACAAACACGGCCGTACTTACACTACGACGGACAAAAGATGCTATGCACGCTTTGGCGGATGGCTCGGTGTACTCCGATGGCAACCGATGAGGTACGCCGCGGCCGTTCGCATACGCATAGTTTCCGGGTGGGAGCCGATTATACTATCGCTAAAGACCATCAGTTGAGCTTTGTCTACAACGGTAACTATACAACGTCTCACAACCGGATGAATATCAACGGTTCGCAGCAGTCCGCCACGTTGAGCAACAGCACCGACTGGCTTCACAACGGCCGGCTGGACTATTCTACGCCTTTTGGCATGAAAGCCGGTGTGGAGTTCACTTACTACCGTTCTCCGTCCGACCAGTTGCTGAACAGCCGCCTGCTGGAAAACGACGAGCTTGACTTCTTTTTACACAGGACTGCCAGCGCATCAACCGCTGGAAAATGTTTCTGGCGCAGGAACACAGCCTGGGCAAGGGCTGGGGACTGAATTACTGGTATTGTCTATACTACCGGCATCGACAACAGTTACCAATATTACTACGACCCGGAGACCGGCGAACAGTTGGGGAGATGAAAATACAACTTCGTTGGCAGCCGGTGATAATTCCGCCGGTAACTTCACTAATATGAAATCCCGCAAACGGGAAGAAACGCTGAACATCTATGCAGGTTTCAGCAAGAGTTTCGGCGATAAGCTCTCGCTGGATGCCTCGCTGGCTGTGGAGCGTTATAAAACGCCCGTTTGGAATCAGTGGGATTGGTATCCTACCATCAATCTGAACTATATGCCTGCACCCGGACATATTCTGCAACTTGCGCTGAGCAGCGATAAACACTATCCCGACTATTGGGCCGTGCAGGATGCTGTTTCTTATATCGGCGGCGGATATTCCGAGATTCACGGCAACCCTCTGCTGAAACCTGCGCAAAGCTATGAGTTTCAAATGAACTATATCTTAAAAGAGCAAGTACATCTTCCAGCACCTGGTTCAGCCACACCAAGGACTACTCGGTACAGACGCTTTTACCAGTCTTCGCAACGTCTGGTTGAAATCTATAAATACCTGAACTTTGACTACCGCCAACAGTTTGGCATACAGGTATCAGTGCCCTTTAAGGTAAAAAGAACTGGTTGAATTCCCGCCTGACCTTTATCGGCATCTGGCATCGCGAGAAAGACAGCGACTTTTGGGATATCCCCTTCGACCGCAAAACAGTGTTACGGCATCGCCCAAATGAACAACACCTTCACCCTTTCCACCAAGCCCGACCTGAAGCTGACCGTCACCGGATTTGTGCACAGCAAAGCGATTCAGGGATGATTTACGACCTGCCTGTTTCCGGCAATGTAAATGCCGCCTTGCGCTATGGCTTTGCCAAAGGGAAAGGCCGTCCTGAATCTGTATTGCAACGATATATTCGAGACCGGGCAGATTTCTCCCGCGCATCCGCTTCCAGACGCAAATGTAACCAACCATTACTCTTGTTTCCGCGAGTTGGGCGTATCGTTCCACATAATACAAGTTCGGCGGTTTATAAGGAAAAGAGGAAGGAGTGGATACGTCGCGGTTCAAATGATTGTTTGATAACCAATCACTGTTCGGGTAGTTAAGCTGATACTAAATTCTTTCATATACCTGCATTTTCCTTTCTTTTTTTGTACTTTTGCAGCTTTCAAAAAAAACAAAGTTGTTATTTAAAGAAAAGACCCTATATATGAAATCGGATATCGAAATAGCACGCAGCATTGAACTGAAGAAAATAAAGCAGGTTGCCGAAAGTGTCGGCATTCCCCGTGAAGAAGTAGAGAACTACGGCCGCTACATTGCCAAGATTCCCGAACACCTGATTGACGAGGAGAAGGTAAAGCAGAAAGCAACCTGATTCTGGTAACCGCCATTACGGCCACAAAAAGGCAGGCATTGGCAAAACCACGGTCTCTATCGGCCTGGCATTGGGGACTGAACAAGATAGGCAAGAAAGCCATCGTAGCCTTGCGCGAACCCTCGCTGGGTCCGTGCTTCGGCATGAAAGGCGGAGCGGCAGGCGGTGGCTATGCACAGGTTCTTCCAATGGAGAAAATAAACTTACATTTCACAGGCGATTTCCATGCCATCACCTCTGCGCATAACATGATTTCCGCTTTGTTGGACAACTATATTTATCAGCATCAGGCAGACGGTTTCGGCCTGAAGGAAATTATCTGGCGGCGTGTGCTCGATGTAAACGACCGTTCTTTCGCGCAGCATCGTTACCGGTCTCGGACCACGTACCAACGGCGTTACTACTGGAGTCCGGCTTCGATATTACACCTGCATCGGAGATTATGGCAATTCTCTGTCTGGCAAAGGATACGGAAGACCTCCGCAGACGCATCGAGAATATCATACTTGGTTTTGACTATGAGGGCAAGCCGTTTACAGTGAAAGATTTAGGTGCGGCGGGCGCCGTCACCGTACTGCTGAAAGATGCCATCCATCCCAACCTGGTACAGACCACCGAAGGAACAGCCGCTTTTGTGCATGGCGGTCCGTTCGCAAATATAGCGCATGGCTGCAACTCCATTCTCGCTACCAAAATGGCTATGACCTTCGGCGATTACGTAGTGACCGAAGCCGGCTTCGGTGCGGACTTGGGAGCGGAGAAGTTCTATAATATCAAATGCCGCAAAAAAGCGGTCTGCAACCCAAGCTGACCGTTATCGTCGCCACTGCACAGGGGATTGAAGATGCACGGTGGTGTCAGCCTCGACCGCATTAAGGAGCCGAACATGGAAGGACTGAAGGGAAGGCTTCGGCAATCTTGACAAACACATCCGTAACCTGCGCTATTTCGGGCAGACCGTTGTGGTTGCCTTCAACCGTTTTGCCAGCGATACGGACGAAGAAGTAGAAGCTATCCGCCGTCATTGCGAAGAGGATTTGAAAGTGGGCTTCGCCATTAACAATGCCTTTGCCGAGGGTGGGGAAGGTGCGGTGGATTTGGCTAACCTCGTTGTGGAAACAATCGAAAAGAAGCCATCCGCCCCGTTGCAATATACTTACGGGGAAAACGATACCGTACAGCAGAAGATAGAAAGTGGCATGCAACCTTTATGGCGCAAGTGTAGTGACCTACAGCAGCGCTTCACGCAAGATGATGAAGCTTATCGAAGAAATGGGTATTGCACATTATCCCGTCTGCATAGCCAAGACGCAATATTCTTTCTCTGCCGATCCGAAAATATACGGTGCGGTCAACAACTTTGAGTTCCATATCAAGGACATCGTTATCAACAACGGTGCGGAAATGCTCGTTGCCATTGCCGGTGAGATACTCCGAATGCCGGGGCTGCCCAAAGTGCCGCAAGCGGAGCACATCGACATAGTGGACGGCAATATAGAGGGGCTTTCCTGAACCTTCTTAAATAGAGAAATTTGAAAATAGAGAATTAAAAAAATAAGCTGCGCAAAGGTTCGTTTGAACTGCGCAGCTTATCTTTTTACTTTTTATTGTAGAAACTATTATTTCCCCGATTTCATAATCAGTAAGCGAGCAGCGGATATTCCTTCATCTTGGCATTTACGCGTGCGCGGACGTCGGCAATGACCTGTTCGTTTTCTACGTTGGAGAGAACGGTCTCAATCATTTCAGCGATTTCCAGCATCAGGGTCTTCTTTGGCGCCGCGGGTTGTGATGGCGGGAGTACCCAGACGGATACCGGAGGTCTGGAATGCCGAGCGGCTATCGAACGGAACCATATTCTTGTTTACCGTAATGTCGGCAACACCAGTGCCTTTTCAGCTACCTTACCTGTCAGGTCAGGGTATTTGCTGCGAAGGTCCACCAGCATGGAGTGGTTGTCCGTACCGCCGGAAACGATGGTAAAAGCCACGGTCTATCAGGGCTTGTGCCAGCGTAGCAGCATTCTTCTTCACCTGTTTGGCATATTCTTTCCATTCCGGTTGCAGAATTTCACCGAAAGCAACTGCTTTTGCTGCAATGACGTGTTCCAGCGGACCGCCCTGAATGCCGGGGAATACGGCAGAGTCGAGCAATTGGGACATCATCTTGATTTCGCCCTTCGGTGTTTTCTTGCCCCAGGGGTTGGGGAAGTCCTTGCCCATCATGATGACACCGCCACGAGGACCGCGCAACGTCTTATGAGTGGTAGAGGTCACGATATGGGCATATTTCACGGGTTGTCCAGTTCGCCTGCGGCAATCAGTCCGGCAGGGTGTGCCCATGTCTACCATCAGGATAGCACCTATCTTGTCGGCTATTTCGCGCATGCGTTTGTAGTCCCATTCGCGTGAATAGGCAGAACCGCCGCCGATAATCATTTTCGGTTTCTCGCGCAGGGCCACTTCTTCCATCTGGTCATAGTCCACACGTCCTGTTTCCTTATTGAGGTTGTACTCGCAGGGGGTGTAGATAATGCCGGAAGTATTCACTGACGAACCGTGAGAAAGGTGACCGCCATGTGCAAGGTTGAGGCCCATGAATTTGTCACCCGGATTCAGCATTGCAAGGAATACGGCTGCATTAGCCTGTGCGCCTGAGTGCGGCTGTACGTTCGCCCATTCTGCACCGAAAATTTGTTTCAAACGATCGATAGCAATCTGTTCGCTTTGGTCTACGACTTCGCAACCGCCGTAGTAGCGTTTGCCGGGATAGCCTTCTGCGTACTTGTTGGTGAGACAGGACCCCATTGCCTGCATTACTTGGTCACTTACGAAGTTCTCTGATGCAATCAGTTCAATACCTTTGAGCTGACGTTGATGCTCTTTTTTCGATGATATCGAAAATTAAATCGTCTCTTTTTCATTCTTTTTGCTTATTAGATAAGTTTGATAATTCTATATTCTCTTATTAAGCGTACAACGTACAAATTTAAAGGAAATAAATGAATAAACTGTAAGAAAAGTAAGAAATTTCCTATCAAAAAGAACACTCAAGCGAAAAAACTCAGAACATTCTCCCGCCTGTGGAAACGTATCTGGTTGGCAAGAGGCACTTCCTCACCGGCATTTTCGTCATAGACCGGCTTGTAGCTGATACGCTTTGAAATGTTGTGCAGTCCGATGTCGTAGCGGAAATCGAAGAAGATGCGGGAAATCGTTACGGCAACGCCGGCGGTGAGGGCTGACGTTCAGCGGATAGAGTTCCTCCTCGATGTCCCGCTGGTCGAAATTCTCGAAAGTGACCTTGCTCTGCCTGTCCCATATATAGCGTATTTTAGGCCCGCCGAATACGGCAAGGCTGTAAGGCCCTTCCTTAATGATGTTGTATCCGTAGATTACGGGGATTTCAAAGCTGTGGATAGAAGAGGTAATAGAGGCCATTTCGGGAGTGCTGCTTTCAGGAGCATCATCCGGAAGCGGTTTCTCAAAGGTGATGTTGCAACGGTTTATCGTATAGGAGTACTCCGGTTGCAGGAAGTGGCGTTTGAAGTTTATCCGCATGAAAAACGAGCCGAAATAACCTATCTTGTAGTTATTCTGTACTTCGTTGATGACTGTGCCGTTAAGAACCAAGTCGGAGACAAGGAAAAGCGAAGAGGTGAATCCTCCCTTGATACCGAAGTTCACCCGGCGGTCGTGGCGGTGGACATGCTGGGGACGTTCCGGTTTATCCGTTCCGGGTACAACCGGCAGTTGTCCCCACGTGAATGTGGTGAAGGCCAGCAAACAAACCCCGAAAAGTAACCAACCATCTTCTTCCCATAATCAATTTTTCATTTATTACTTTTTCTTCTCTACCGACCAGCCGAATTTTCCGATTTTTCTCCAAGCTCCTAATAGCCGCCATGTACATAGACCAGCAGATTGGATTCGGCAAGCTCCAGTTTTCCGGTCTCCGTATTCAGGTGGGAGGTGTCGGCACGTACATTTACGACGTCGGCTATGAACATGTCGTGCGAGCCGAGGGCGACGATTTCCTTTACCCTGCACTCGATGCACAAGGGAGATTCCTCGATGAGCGGAGCGCTGACAACGGTGCTTTTGCCGGGTGTCAGCTTCATCTCTTCGAACTTGTTATAGCTCTTGCCCGAACGCACGCCGCACCAATCGGTGGCACGCGCCATATCCTTGGTTGTCAGGTTAATGACAAACTCCATATTGCGCTTGATGATGTCGTAAGAGTGACGTTCCGGACGTACGGAGATGTAGCACATGGGCGAGGTTTGTACAAATGGTTCCCCGTCCATGCAACGGTCAGTATGTTATATTCTTCCGGGGTGCTCCGCAGCTCACCAGTACGGCGGGGCGGATAAATCATTGTTCCCGGTTTCCAATCTTCTTTCATTAAATTATCTCTATTTCTTCTCTTTTTTGTTCTTTCTCGCAATGTGGCATTTGATTACGCAATCATCCTTATCCACCACATGAAATAGGGTAGGCATTGGTTCATTGTTGGTGATGCACTTGGGATTGGCGCATTTTACAATGCCGCACAATTCGTCGGGCAGTTCACTTCGCGTTTTTCCACCACTTCATAGTCGCGGATGATGTTCAGCTTTACATTGGGAGCAACTACGGCAATACGGTTTATCTCTTCGTCACAGAAGAACTTATCCGCTATTTTGATAATGCCTTTTGTTCCCAGCTTCTTGCTTTTGAGATTGAAACCGATTGTTATGTTATTGTTCATCTGTTTCAATCCGAGCAATGACACCACCGTAAACAGCTTCTCGGAAGGTATATGGTCTATGACAGTGCCGTTTTCCAATGCGGCCACCTGTAATTCTTGTTTTTTCATGTCTCTAAATAAAACCAGTAATATACTTCCTTATACTTTACTTAACGTCGTCCAGCGTAATGCCAAGCACATCGCACAGAATGGCTTCGCGGGCATAAAGACCGTTTTGCGCCTGTTGGAAATAATATGCCTTAGGGTTGTCGTCCACATCAAGGGCTATTTCATTGACACGAGGCAGCGGATGAAGGATACGCAGGTTGGGACGGGTGTGTTCCAGCATTTTTGTTGCGCAGGATATAGATATTCTTCACGCGTTCGTACTCCATGAGGTCGGTGAAGCGTTCGCGTTGCACACGGGTCATGTAAAGGATGTCTGCATCGGCTATTATCTCTTCCGTAAAGTCGGTGTGCTCCACGAATCTGATATCGTGTTCGCGGCAGTAAATCTTGTACTCTTCCGGCATTTTCAGTTCTTCGGGAGCGATGAAATGAAAGGTGGGGTTGAAGTGGCGCATTGCCATCAGCAGGGAGTGTACGGTACGTCCGTATTTCAAATCACCCACCAGATAGATGTTCAGGTTCTCCAGCGTGCCCTGTGTCTTGTAGATAGAGTAGAGGTCGAGCATCGTTTGAGAGGGGTGCTGGTTGGCACCGTCACCAGCATTTACAATGGGAACTGTGGTAACCTCGCTGGCATATCGCGCAGCCCCTTCCAAGGATAGTGCCGCATTACGATGATATCGGCATAATTACTTACCATTTTGATGGTATCTTTCAGCGTTTCACCTTTAGATGAACTGGTGGCTTTGGGAGGTCGCTGAAACCGATGACACGTGCCCGAGGCGGTTGGCGGCGGTTTCAAAGCTTAAGCGGGTGCGGGTGATGGCTCGAAAAATAGGTGGCGACAACTTTACCGTCGAGCAGATGCCTGTTGGGTTTTGCCTCGAACTCTTTCGCCATATTGAGCATATAGAGGATTTTCTCTTTGCTGTGTTCGGCGATAGTGACTAAACTTCTGTTTTCCATATCGTTGATATTCGTTTTACTTTTCGAGAGTGTAAAGTTGCAAAAAAAATATGGGTTATGAAAATCTCCGGGAACTTTTATTCTTTTTCCATTACTTTCGCCGTTGGCAAGCCTGTACGGATTTTGCGCTGTACAGGGACTTGGCGGTTTGTGTTTAATTCTCGTTAAAATGAAAAGTCATGTTTAAAATCTGTATTGTATTCAAAGATAAGTATCCGGCGTGACGGCGGCTCTCCGTGCCGGAAAAGGAAAAAGGAAGAGTCTTCCGCCGCTACCGGCAGTTTCTCCGGGTTTGTCTGCGGGGGATTGCGCGCACCGTCTCATGCACCGCCACAGTACGGCGGACAATTATGCCACTGCGCTCCGTTCGTTCGCTTGCGTTTCATGGCAAAAGGACATCTCCTTTGCCGAGGTGGACAGCAGGCTGGTAGATGCTTACGGGAATGGCTCCGGAAAAAGGGATATGCAAGGACACCTTGTCTTGCTACATGCGCTCTTTGCGTGCTGTCTACAACAAGGCGGTGGAGCAGGGGCTTACGGAGCAGAAAGAACCTTTCGTCAATGTGTTTACGGGCATTTCCCGCACCCGGAAACGTTCGATAGAAAGGCGGACATCAACAAGCTGCGTGCCGTGCAGGTGAAGCCCGGTTCGTTTATGCAACTGGTGCGCGATGTGTTCCTTGTTCTGCTTCTATGCCTGCGGCATGCCTTTTGTGGATGTGGCTTTCCTGAAGAAATCGCAGATAAAGGGTGGCATGCTTGATTGTATCACCGGCGTAAGACCGACCAGGTGGTGCAAATCAAGCTGGAGCCGTGCATGCAGGGAGATAATCAACCGTTACCGGTCGGACGGCAGCGACTATGTGTTTCCTTTTCTTACTTCGCAGGACGAAGATACGGCGTACAGGGGAGTACAAACGCAAGTTCTCCTATTATAACAAGACGCTGAAAACTCTGGGAAAGCTGGCGGGGGTAGACAAGCCGCTCTCTTCGTACGTGGCGCGCCACACCTGGCTACGCTGGCTTTCATGTCCTCGGTGGACATGTCTGTCATAGCGCAGGCGCTCGGACATACCGATGTAAAGACTACCCGGATTTATGTGGAGGATATCGGGAACGGAAAAAGCAAATTCTGCCAATAAGAAGCTTTTGAATGAGGTGTTGAGGAAGCGTTCCTCTGTACAAGACCTCAGGTACAATAATTTTCAATATATTGAGAATCAACAGTTGCCGCATGTATCCCTTTCGGAAAAGGCTTGGAACAGATATTTCTGCCTTGAAAAAAAGGCGATTCTTTTTTGCTTATTTTATTTAATCTGCATATCTTCGCGGCTGTTACTAGTGCTCTATTCCGATTTCTGTGAGTTCTCACTCTTGTACAGAGGTGACCTCTTGTACAGAGGTGGTATAAAAGGCTATATCCTTATTGATAACCGCATTTTCCTGCCGTATATATCCACAAGGCGGGGAGAAGGGGTTGTCTATCTTTTTTAGCCTAAGTCCGATACATATTTTTCTTGCATGGTTCTGCCCGTAGCGGGAGCTTTCCCGGTTGCGGACGGCAGTGGCTGTGCCCCGATTTTTCCTTGATTTTCTTCTTTATTTCATGTATTGTTTACGGTTTTATATTTCTATTCATGTCATCATAGCGTATTCGCCGGACTTGTAAGGTTCGCGTGTTCCGCGGCCTGATAACGTTGCATATCCTTTCCGTTGCAATACAGTTTTTTCGTATCGGACTTACATTTTTCCATCATGTGGATTTTAACAGATAATCAAGCCCGATATGGACGATTTTTGATGATCAAATCAAGCAAACAACAAAAAATCCCTGGTATGCTGTCCGCACATTCAACTGCCAGGAGTTAAAAATAGTGATTTTTAAAAGAGAGAAAGAAAGTGCATTTTGTTCCGATGACCTATGTTGAAAAGGAAAAAAAGAAGGGGAAAAACAAAGGAAAATGCTTGTCCCGGTAGTCCACAATCTGGTCTTTTTACAGAAAAACGAGAGCCGCAAGGCAACGCTTGCGATGCTTAAGAGTGCAATGTTTTCCTTTCAGCGTGCTTTGCGACAAAGAAACAAAAGCATCCCTGTGAGATACCCGACAAGCAGATGACCGAGTTCCGCATATTATGCGACCCCGATTTTAAAGACACCTTATATATAACGCACGAAAGAGGCCGAAGCGAAACCCGGCAAGAACGTCCGTATCATTCACGGGCCCTTTGCCGGGATAACGGGTAACTGCATCGTGCCCGCGGCGGCTACTATTTCATAAAGACGCTTGCCGGTGTAGGAGTGATGATGCGCATTTCCGCTGGTATTGCGAAGTGACGGAATAGCCGCCTGCCATTCGGGCCGTATAAGCCGGTTGCATGTATTTTAATCTAAAAAAAAACAGACAATAATGAAAGAAAAACTCCCTTTTCCCGCATTGCGGAAAGAAAAAAAATCACGGTAGGCGTCGTGGGCTTGGCTATGTGGCTGCCCCTTGCCGTAGAGAAAGCCAAGGCAGGTTTCAGGACTATCGGCTTCCGACGTGCAGGAAGAAAAAGTGAAACAAAGGGTGAATGCCGGACACAACTATATCGGCGATGTGGTCGATGCGGAGCTGGCGCAGCTGGTACGGAACGGTACGCTCAGCGCCACTTCCGATTTTTCCTTTAAAAAGATGTGGATTTTGTAGCCATCTGTGCCTACGCCTTTGGGATGTGCACCAGGAACCGGACATCAGCTATGTGGAGAAAGTTCGGCGAAATCAATAGCCGGGCATCTGACCGCAGGCACTATCGTGGTGCTGGGTCCACAACCTATCCCGGCACTACCGAAAAGAGCTTATAAAAGCCGATTCTTGAGAGCAGGGTCGGGCTTGAAGTGCGGCAAGGATTTCTATCTGGGCTTTTTCGCCCGAACGGGTAGATCCCGGCAACGCGGTTTACAAAACCAAGAACACGCCGAAAGTGGTGGGCGCCGTAGGCGAAAGACGCCCGAGGACGTGATTGCCGCCATGTACGGAGCTGTGCTGGGCGATAAGGTGCACGTCGTTTCTTCGCCTGCCGTGGCGGAGATGACCAGATTTTGGAGAACACCTACCGCAACATCAACATTGGGCTGATTAACGAGCTGGCCATCGTGCAACTCGCATGGGCATCGACCTTTGGGAAGTGATAGAGGCAGCCAAGACCAAGCCTTTCGGCTTCACCGCATTCTATCCCGGACCGGGGCTGGGCGGGCATTGCATTCCCCTGGACCCCTATTATCTCACCTGGAAGGCGCGCGAGTACGGCTTCCATACATCGATGATAGAGGCTTCCATGATGATAAACGACCACATGCCCGGAATACACCGTGGGCGTTGCGGCAAGATACTCAACCGCCACCGCAAGGCATTGAACGGCTCCAGAGTGCTGGTGCTCGGCGTGGCATACAAGCAGGATATAGACGATTACCGCGAGAGTCCCGCCCTGCGTGTCATCGAGGAGTGGAGAAAACAGGGGCGTCGGTCACCTTCTACGACCCTCATCCCCGAAAGTTCCGGTATCACGGCAAATCGCATAAAGGCGAAGCCGCCCCTCCGCCGGACTGCTGCGGAATACCGACCTTGTGGTTGTGACCGCCGCACACACCAATGTCGATTACGATTTTGTACAGCGATACGCGCATGCCGTTTTCGACACGAAGAACGTGATGAAGGCGGTTGCTGTGAGAACCAACAACACATCGAAGTGCTTTAGAGCCGTTTAAATATTCTTCTTATTTATGGATAAAAAAATATGTGTTATCGGCGGCGGCAGGTGGGGAAAGAACCACATCCGCACTATTGGCGGGCTGGGTTGCCTTTGCCGCAGTGGTAGAGGCGGATGCCGTCAGGCTTGAAAGAGTATACGGAGCAGTATCCGGAATAAAGGGATATGCGGGACATGGACGAAGCCATTGCCTGCGGTTACGACGGATATACGGTTGCGCTTCCGCGGAACTTCACTATCCGGCAGGCAGGAAACTGCTGGAAAAAAAGGGCTGAACGTTATGCTGGAAAAACCGATGACGCTCACCGCCGCGCAGTCTGCCGAACTGGTGGAACTGGCACAACGCACGGGAGCGCGCCTGATGGTGGGGCATGTCCTGCTGTTTCATCCGGCGTACCGTAAGATAAAAGAGGATAGACAGCGGCAGGCTGGGCAAGCTTTTCTACCTCTATTCCAACCGGCTGAACCTGGGTACGGTGCGTACGGAAGAAAGCGTGTTTCCCTCGTTCGCGCCCCACGACATTTCGGTGCTGGACTACCTCACGGGCGCTTCGGCATGCAGGATAGAGGCGAAAGGAGCGAAGTTTCTCCAGGGACAGGGTGTACGACAGTACGCTTCTAGGTGCAACTGGAATATCCCGGCAACGTGCATGCCCACATCCTACGTATCCCTGGCTTCATCCCACAAGCAGCAGTTGCTGGTGGTGGCGGGCGTAAAGGCATGCTTTCCTTCGACGATGCCGCGGACGGGAAGGAAATCCGTTTCTACAACAAGCGGATAGATTTCGAGAACGGCGTTCCCGTTAAAGTGGAAGCTCCGGACGAAATCATCCCTTACGAGAAGAAGATGCCCCTGGAAGAGGAACTGAGGTATTTCGTGGGCATCTCGACTCCACCATCGGGATAAACAGCGGAGGGCAGGTTATGAAGTAGTAAAAAGTACTGGAAACCGTACAACAAATCATAGAAAACAATGAACAACAAGAATGACTGTTTCGTTCACCCCAGCAGCTATGTAGACGAGGGTGCAACGGTGGGAAAAGGAACTAAAATATGGCATTTCTCGCATATTCAGAAGGGAGCGGTTATCGGAGAGAACTGTTCGCTGGGGCAGAACGTGAACATAGCGAATAACGTAAAGGTGGGCAACGGCGTGCGCATCCAGAACAACGTGTCGGTTTACGAAGGCGTGGAGCTGGAGGACAACGTATTCTGCGGCCCTTCCTGTGTGTTTACCAACGTCGTTACCCACGGGCGCATTTCCCTCGTACACGGCGTATATGCCAAAAACCCTGATTAAAGAGGGTGCTTCGTTGGGGAGCCAACTTCCACCGTGGTCTGCGGGCATACGGTGGGCAGGAGCGCGTGCTCATCGCCGCGGGCGCCGTAGTAACAAAAGATGTACAGGACTATGCGCTTATGGCGGGAGTCCCGGCACGCCATAGGCTGGGTATGTGAGGCGGCGCACGCTTGGATGCTTCGCTTGCATGTTCGTGCGGCAGAAAGGGTACAAGGAGGAAAAACGGCAACCTGCTTGCTGTCGTCGGGCGGATTTTTGATAGGTTTCAAGTCCCCGATTCTCATACCAATTATTTACGATAAAAGAGGTTTTATATCATGCAATTCAGAGATTTAAAAACAGTACAGCGTACTGAAGCAAGACATAGACGCCGCCATGATGGAAGTAGCGGCAGCAAGCGCTCTTTATCATGGGCCGCCCGTGAAAGAGCTCCTTCCGGAAGCCGGGCTGGCGGAGTATGTAGGAGTGAAACACTGCATTTCGTGCGGCAACGGTACGGACGCGCTCACCCTCGCCCTGAAAGTATGGAACATCGGTGCGGGAGATGCCGTATATTCGTGCCCGACTTCACTTTCTTCTCTTCGGCAGAGGTCATCTCGCTGGAAGGCCACGCCCGTTTTTGTGGATGTGGATGGCGATACGTTCAATATGGACGCCTCGGATTTGGAACGGAAGATAGCCCGTACCATAGAGGAAGGCAGACTGACGCCTAAGGTCATCATTACCGTCGATTTGTTCGGCCTTCCCGCCAACTATCCCGCTATTCGTAAGATAGCCGATGCCCACCGGCTTTTCATCCTCGAGGACGGTGCGCAGGGGTTTGGCGGCATGATAGGCAACAAGCGTGCATGCAGTTTCGGCGACATCTCCACCACTTCCTTTTTCCCCGCCAAGCCTTTGGGCTGTTACGGCGACGGCGGAGCGGTGTTTACCGACAACGACGAATGGGCCGCACTGGCAGATTCCTTACCGGGTGCACGGCAAGGGGCATGTTCAAGCACGACAATGTGCGCATATGAACTCGCGCCTGGACACTTTGCAAAGCCGCCATTCTGAAAATAAAGTTCAAGGCTTTCCGCGACGAAGTTGCGCGATATCAACAGGCCGCCGCTCCACCAAGTTGCTGGCGGGCAGGGTAAAGACTCCTGTCACGCCCGAAGGCTATTATTCGAGTTGGGCGCAGTACACCATTTGCCTCAATAGCAGGGAAGAGCGCGATGCACTTCAGGCGTGCCTCAAGGAGCAGGGCATTCCGTCCATGGTCTATTATCCCACACCTATGCACGGGCAGACTGCCTATAAGGCATTGAATGCCCCCACAGATTGCTGTCCCACGGCAAAGCGGCTTTGCGACACGGTGCTGTCACTGCCCGTACATCCTTACATCACGGAAGAAGAGATAGAAACGGTTTGTTCCGTGATACTCGGTTTCGTAAGATAGGGCACGTTTCCCGGTTCGTAAGGTAAGTTGCGTTTTCCAACCAAATACACAAGTTTATGTCCTCTGCATTCCGCCGGAATTTTCTGATACTCTGGTCCGACCTGCTGATTGCCCTGTCTGCCTTCTGGCTGGCACGCTACTTCGGCGATATGCCCCGCTGGTACTGGCTGGTGCTTTCGGCGGTTGTCTGGGGTGCTGGGCGGAGTGTCGCGCAAGTTACAGTTCGGTGCATACAAGAGGATACGTTATGCGTTTCTGGGAATCTTCGCGCTGGACGTACTTTCGGGGCTGTTCCTCTGCACCCTGTACCGGCATTGCGTGCCCGGCTACGAATACGACTATTCCATTATTCTTGCCACCGGCATCATCATTTGTGCTCGAATGGGCGTTTATGCCCCATGCCGTCAGACGGCTGGTTTACCGGAAAATCCCTTTCTTCTACGAAGAGCACTCTGCTGGACGATGTGACGGAAGTGGGGGGATAAACACAGGCATCGAACACACGGAGCTATTGGAGAACCGTGACGTGACGCTGCTGCTGAGGCTCGTGCACGAAGCGGAGAACTCCTCAGGAGCTGCTCCGCCGGATGCAGGAAAGCCGTGAGGCGTTTTCGCCGGTAACAATGCTCATGGACTCGCCGGAACGAAGCCGTGCTTGCGCATAAAGTGCGTCTGCCCCGGCTCGTTATCCACCGGTGTCCGCTCAACCGTGTGCGGCATATCAACACCCTCTTCTCCTATACCAACTATTGCATGGAGAGAGGGGGACTTATTGCCTGCCACTGTACCACAGCGGGCATCCGCCGCGAGAAGATAATGCGGCAGAATCCGGTAGTCATTAACCGTGTCCTCTTCTTCCTGGATTATTGCTGGCACAGGATAATCCCCAAGCTTTCTTTCACCAGGGATTTCTATTTCGGGCTGACGAAAGGGCAGAACCGTGCGCTTACGCGTGTCGAGGTTCTGGGGAGGCTGTACCGTGCCGGGTTTGATGATTGCTTCACGAGGAGATTGTACATGGAGAGTTCACGTCATTGCCGCGAAGGTGAAAGAACCGGTCCGCGCCGACAAGCCTTCGGGCGGACTGCTCATCCGTCTGAAGCGGAAGGGCAAAGGCGGTAAAATCATCGGTGTGTACAAGTTCAGGACGATGTATGCCTATTCGGAATACCTGCAACCGTATATCTATAAACAGGCGGGACTGTGCAGCGGCGGCAAGATTGCCGGTGACTACCGTGTGAACGCTGCCGGACGGTTTCTCCGGAAAACCTGGCTGGACGAACTGCCCATGCTGATAAACTGGATGAAAGGCGATTTGAAACTGGTAGGTGCGTCCGCTGAGCAGCCATTATTTCAGCCTTTACCCGAAGAGCTCCGTGCGCTGCGCATCCGACGAAACCGGGCCTTATCCCGCCTTTTTTATGCGGATATGCCCGGTACGTTGGATGAAATAAGGTGAAAGCGAACGCCGCTATCTGGAGCAGTATCTCAGAAGCCCTTTCCTTACCGACTGGCGCTATTTTTGGAAAGCTTTCCGCAATATAGTGTTCCGGGGAAAGAGAAGCCGGTAAAGGAAACTTCCGGCTTTCATCAGGTCAGCTTATGCAAGACGTGATACCGAAAACACCAGCCAATGCAGTGGCTACTGTAATGATTACTTTGAGGACGATGCCCCATACCGATTTTGATTTTGTGCTCATGTTGTTTGGTTTTAATGTAAAAACAAGTGTTCAAGGCATTATCCTAACGGATTTTCTTCCTCGCCGCCGTCGCCGCCGGGTTTGTTTTCACTGCCGGGTTCGCTGCCGTCCACATTGTATTTGTAGGCCTCTTTCAGTTGGCCTTCCAAATTGATTTGGGCGTTGCTCCACCTGCCCGTGGCGGGCACGGGCTTCAGGCCTTTTGTCCGCCAAGTCGGCAGCCGAGGCGGCACCCTTTCTGCTTACGATGCCTACGGAGAAAATGGCGAGGTCGTCCAGCTTCACGTTCTTCCCGTCCAGGATAAGCTCTTTGGTGCAGGCTATCATGTCGGTAAGCACGCCCTTTGATTAAGCCGGCCGAGTAGGGCGTGTTGTGGTTTGACATGTGCTTGGCAAGCTTCTCGGTGTCGAACGTGTCCTCAATCAGCGGACGTGCATACCACAGTCCTTTCAATGGGCTTTTTTTCGCCGGTCATTTGATACTTTTTTGTAACGAATCATACTCTTTTGTTTTTTAGTTTTCAAATTAAAAAAAATTCTATATCCTTGTTGCAACAATACGAAGATACGACATAGCCTAAGGGCATTTATCACTATTTGTCCGTTACGGTTCGTTGCAACCGTTATATACAGAGATATATAACGGCTGTGATGTGGAGATATTTTACGTATCTTTGGCTTATATAAAAACAAAGAATTCAAAAGATATGGAAACTTTCAAAGATACGTACATACGGGCGCACGGAACTTGCCCAGCTCTACAGTCCGGGACTTTGCCCGCAAGCCGCCTTCCGCAAGCTGAACCAGTGGATTTCCACCCCACACTGCGGAGCCTTCCATGCACGGTCGCCTCGGACAAAACGCGCGGACATACACGCCGGCGCAAGTACGGCTCATAGTCGAGGCGTTGGGCGAACCGTAAACTACCCTCGACTTTAGCATCGTAACATAGCCCTTTAGCCACACAGTATAGCTCTTTAGCGCCGTAGTGTAGCCCTTTAGTTTCTCGGCAGCTCCACCACGCGATACCCCCGCTTGCCGTTCGACCTCGTCAGTTCGAAGCCCGCCTGCTTCATCACAAGCCCTATCTTTACGGGGCTAAGGTAGTGCTTTACGGCAGAGTTGATGCGGCTCAGTATATCGGTGGTAGATACGAACGTACCCTTTTTTCGCCCGGCAGGGGCAACGGTAATAAGCCTGTATCAGTTCGCGCTCCATGCTGGGCACTTCAAAATTACGGTTTGTGCAGGTTTACGAGCTTTATCTCCTCGTCCTCAAACCAATAGCGCATGCCGCCTTTCCAAAGTGCATACGCCTGTGAGTACACCCCCTCGTAATCCACGGGATGCGTATAAGGATTGTCGATGCTGCTGATTTCGAACGGCAGCCAGCGGCGGTTACCGTGAGGTCTGTCAGAACTGCACGTTATTGGTCGTTCCGCCAGGCTGGCAGTGTGGGCGCGGTGCTCTTTATAATGCGCATAAGCCATTCGCTCGTTCACCACCTTCTGGGTGGTCATCGCCTTTATCTGGTTCAGCTCCGACGCCCCCAGTTCGTCTATTTCCTCCATGCAGATAAAGACGAATTCCGCCAGCGAAAAACATATCGTCTTTGGTAATGCGGTTATTGTTGGACTTGATGTAAAAATAGCGTTGCAGCACGGGGGCAGCAGCTTGTTGAGCCAGGTAGTCTTGTAGCTGCCCTGAGGTCCGATCAGTACGAAAATCTCGTGGTTCACCGTTTCCCGTTCGAAAAGGGGAGGCAATGGAGGCTACGAGCCATTTCTTGAAGTAACCTTCGAATACGGACTGCTCGCTCTTTACGTGCACCGTGGCGGCAAGCCGCCCGATATGGTCGGTCACACCGTCCCATCAGCCCTTCGAAGTAGTCGGTAAAAGTTGAACAGAACAGTATATTCCGAGTGCAGTATTGCACGGATGTCATTGATGCGCACGGTTTTTCCTGCTTCCGCTCATACGGCTCCATAGGGTGTTGACGAAAACGGTCGTCTATTTCGGTATATTCCCCTTCGGCGCCGTCTGTTCCGGCAAACGGCCGTCTCGCACTTCCCGGTGGCCTCATTGTACCGGAAACGGGCCTGCGTGTCGAGGAAGCGTTCGATGTCCTCCACACTGGCAAATCCGTCGTTGCCGCCGGCATTCGGCGTCCGCCCTTGCAACGGACGCCGCCCATGCGCTCCTCGGTGTGCTGGTAGCACGACCGGAAAACGGCGGCTACATCCCCGTCGTAGTCGGCAAGCGTTTCACCGCCCACCCGGTAGCGCTGGCTTGCGCCACTCCGTAGGCATTGAGCAGATACCCCATGCGCATGATGTATTGGTTGCGCTGGTGTGCTGTAAACGATGCCCCCATTGTTCTGCCAGTTCGCCGGCAGCGGCAGCGACGGCTTTCTCCAGCCGCCTGTTACGGATAGAGGTTTTGGCGGGCTGCTCTTTTCTTGTCGCCTTTCAGTTCGACGGGCATGGCGGCGGCATCGGGATTGAAGTAGACGTCGGGGTCGTGTGCCAGTCCGCTGAGTCTCGTGATATTCTTGCATTTCAGGTCGCATTCGCATCCCAGCAGGTCGGCATAATAGCGGTTGCCCTGCTCGAAGATTTTGGAATAGACTTTCCGGTTCTTCTCCGGAGTGGTCGTCAGGCAGTCCGTACGGTAGATAATGCGAAGCCCCGTACCGCTGATAGTGGTGTAGGACAGCAGCGTATGCTTGTCGGCGCGGACACGTCCGATAAGTTCCGGCAGGCGGTCGGCGTCGATATGGTCGATGTCTGCCAGCGCCAGCGAAGTCCAGCCCGTGATGTTTTTCTGCCTGCTTGCCGCCTCCGAAGCACACGGCAACGGCAAAACACGGGCAGGCGGCTTTCTCCCATGCAGCGGCAGCCTTTTGCCCGTTATGACTGTAATAGCGGTGTTTCTCGGTACGGTCGCGCACCAGTGCATCGTTGCGGATAAGGTTTACGATTTCCTGTAACGTGCTGTCCTGCGGATGTGTATCCGAGTAACCTTTGAAAAGCTGATTGAAGTTTCTTTCATTATTATCGTTATTAGGGTTTTTACGGGTGAAGTTCGAATAAAGCGCCGGATACGGAAAACAGCGGTTCCCGCATGTGGGAACCGGACAGATGATATATTAACATTATTAACTTTTAAAAGCATTTATAGATGACTCAAAATCTGAATCAGGAATTCGTCCACTTGGAGCTTGGCGACTACCTGGAACTGCTCCAAAACACGATTCTGGTAGGTGGCAAACGACTGAACGACAAAGAGATTTGCCGTAAAATCTCGATGAGTCCCCAGACCTATGGCAAGGTAAAAGGGCGAAAGTTTAAAAAGCTGAACCAGTATTACAGTGTGTTCCGCATCTACCGGGAAGAACTGAAAAACCGCCCTGCGGAACTGTATAACGTATTGACAGAGTTGGGCTTACGGCTCGAAGCGGACTATATGCGACTGCATGTTCCCCGCCCGTAGTTGACAGGTTGCCGGCCATATTTCCAACTTTTACAGGGGTATGTGTTTTAGAAATGATAAATGTAATCGTTACATTTATCAATAAATTCTCGCGCGCGTAACGATAAAGTTATAAAAAGAGGGTGGCAACCTGTCATATCCGGAGTTCCATACCGGCAACATCTCGGTTTTCTGCCTGACGGACGGCAAGCGCTTCGTGATGATTGAGGAACCGGACTTTATCGTGAGCCGTATCAGGAACAGCGCCGGGTGCGGGGAGAAAACGGACGAATAAACAAGAAGATAGCTTCTTATTAAAATCGGGGTCAATTTCAGTAATGAGACGAGGAATGTCGAGAGGTGGATTATTGAGTAAGAAGCCGGTACGTTCGGCAAATATTCACTGAAATATTTGTTGTCATCAATTTAAATGTCGTTCTTTGTACGAGAAAAAGGTAAACTTATGTGTAAATTCTCAGAAGACAGCAGACAAAAATTGGGTAATGCCGTCATCTATATTGCCAATCATACGGAACAGCTCAGTAAAACGAAATTACTAAAACTGCTGTTTTTAATGGAGGAATATATGGTGAAACGTTATCATGTACCTTTCATGGGGTTGCCTTTTGAGATATGGCAAGTCGGGCCCGTTGCCAAAAAGATATTTTCATCGATTTGTCCGACGGCCCTTTCCTGTTGAAAGATTTTGTAAAACAGAGGTACAAAAAGATGCTACGTATATTAGGGCAATCAAGCCTTTCTGTGATGATGAGTTTTCGGACTGCGAAATGGAGATGATGGATGAAATCATCCGGAAGTATGGCAAGAAAACAGCCAAGCAACTGGTAG
>VOFK01003154.1_pt1 | contig 23014 bp, 42 predicted proteins | sample 5384121 | NCBI WGS metagenome assembly VOFK01 (sample SAMN12384730, study PRJNA508395) | human gut metagenome | isolation source: healthy gut J | host: Homo sapiens | reverse complement strand
TCATTGTGCTCGTTCGGTTACGTATTTGCTGCAGACGGTGTAAACGGAAGCGTAAAATTTATTTATAAACAGGATGCGATCAAGACAGACAGTGAAAATAACAAATAATTTTGATGGTCGGAGGAAAAAGGATGGACTGGATGGAAAACCTGCTGATAATTGCAGGGGTATCTCTGGATATTTTTCGCAGCAATGGAATGTCAGGGATCACTGGTTGCAAAAATAAATAAAAAAAATCTGACAGTGATCTGTGGAATCGTTGCGCTGGCACAGCTGATTACGTTATATCTGGGGCATTTTTTGTCCTCCCTGTTCTGCCATTACCGGTCGGTGCCGGACGAAAAGCTGCTGGGACAGATTATATCCATGGTGATTTTTTGTGATTCTTGGCATCCGGCTGATGGTAAAAAGCAATCCGCAACGAATATGTGGAAGAACATCTGGAACATCATCTTGGAATCCGGAGATTTGTCCGCATGGCATGTATCAGTGGAATTTACACGCTGCTTACGGAATTGCATTTGATTTCTGGAAACGAATGTGCTTATGATTCTGATCATGATTGTTGTATGTACCGTTGCATTTGTGATCGGCGGCATCTATACCGGATATCGTGTCGGATATGAAGCAAAAACCAAAGTATATATCGTTGGCGCACTGTTGCTGTGGGTGGCAGGACTGGATGTATTATTTGGAAGAATTTTATAAAAGAGCGTTATTGTGGAAGAAAAACCGGCCATATTCTGGCTGGTTTTCTTTTTCTTATTATGTATAATAAACATGTATGAAAGCGTAAGGCAGGTGCATAAAATGGATTATACGGTTCTTGATATGGAGATGACGGGACTGGCTCCGGAAAAGGGACAAAGTAATAGAAATCAGGGGCGGTTCGTGTACGGAACGGAGAGATTGCAGATACCTATGGAACGCTCGTGCGTCCGGGAATGTCAATTCCGGAAACGGTAGTACAGCTGACCGGGATTACAGACGAAATGGCGGCTTTGGGGAAAAGAAAGAAGAAATGTGGCAATGCAGGAACTTCTGCAATTTATCGGGGATGATATTCTTGTGGGACATAATCTGATTTTTGATTACAGTTTTCTGAAGCAGTGGGCGTCAATCAGAAAATTCCACTGGAATTGTCGGCCTGTGATACCCTGCGGATTGCGCGGGCACTCCTTCCGGGGGCACAGTCGAAAAAACTGGAAAGCCTGTGCGAATATTTTCAGATTGAACGGGAACATGCACACCGGGCACTGGATGATGCAGTAGAAACATATAAGGTATTTGAAAATTTAAAATCCATAGAAGGTGCTTCCATGGAACTGTTTGTCCCGAAACCTCTGGTGTATAAGGCAAAGAGACAGACGCCGGCAACGGAGCATCAAAAAAAGAACGGCTCAGCGAACTGATGGAACAATATGGAAGGAAAGACAGTATCAGCTGGGAGACTCTTACACGCAGTGAAGCCTCCCGGCTGCAGGATAAGATCAGGGCTGGAAACTTTTAAGTTTTTCCAGAATGATTTTGCGGAAACGGCGCAAGCTGCGCAGCTGCTTTCCTGCAGCTGCAAGATTCCGGAGATTGCCCCGGTCTGATAGATGGCTGCCAGCTGTGTGTAGATGCTGCTGTTGTCGACATGACAGGAAACTGCAAATTCCAGCAGCTGGCGTGCCTGATCGGTATATCCGGCATCACTCAGTTCCTGGGCATAGATGGCAGCATTTCGTTCAAATGTGGAAAAACGGTCATCACATGCGCTGAGTTCATCCAGGTTTGCAACACCATATTCAAGTTTCAGGTCGGTGTTACTCATGGAAGAAAAGATTCAGCATTTTTCTGACCGCATAGTGTTTCCAGTGATTTTTTTGGCATCGGTCGTAAGGTTTTGTGGTATTTTATCTTCTGTTATGATAAGATAATTAAGATTGCTGATATCTTTTTTGCGTGTGAAATTCGCACTGTGCTCCCGGTCCCAGAACTGTTTTTTTCGAGATTTTCCTGGGCGCGTTTATTTTTATGCATCAAAAAGTTAATATACAGCAGAAAAACGATAAAAATAGCAAGAAATACAAACATAATGGAAATCCTTTCTGATATTGTTGTGTATTCATTATAACTGATTTTTTGCGAAAGAGGTGAATAGTATGTATAATTTTTAATGGTTCAAAACGAAAAAGACAGCTGATTGCACTCATATCGTTGGTTGTTATCGCTGCAATGGTTGTTACAACACTGGTTTCAGCGCTGATTTATGGGTAGCGGCACTTGAAAAAGTGATTGTTTATGTTAAAATACAAGATAACGCTAAAATTATTTTAAAGGAAGAATATGAAGAAGATAACAAAGTTAGGAATGGCTGCAGCAGTGCTTTTTTGTGTGGTGGGACTCGGTTCTCATACACAGGCAGCGATGGCAGCAGAGGAGACTACCATTGAAAATGGAATTTCCATCGGAAATGTAAACGTCGGAGGAATGACAGAAAATCAGGCGATATCTGCGGTAGAAGAATACGTGGATGGGCTGATGGATACAACTTTTTACGCTGAAAGGAGAAACCGGTTCCATTCAGATGACTGCGGAAGATATGGGAGTGACCGCGGATGCGGATACTGCCGTGCAGGAAGCTTTGGCGGTGGGACACGCCGGAAGTCTGATCAACCGGTATAAAACCCTGCAGGATCTCAAAAAAGAAAAAACTGGTTCTCGATATGCATCTGAGTGTAAACAAACAGGCGACGGCCGAAAAGATATATGAGAGCGCAGATGATCTTGCCGTCGGGGCTGTTGATAATGGATTAAAGCGTGTCAATGGAAAATTTGAATTTGTAAAGGGAAAAAGAAGGCGTCGAGGTGGATGTCGTAAATTCCGTGTATGCAATCAATGATTTTCTTGCACAGGGCTGGGACGGCTCCAATAATGAGATTGATCTGGTAACAAAGACGGTAGAACCGCGCGGGGATGAGAAAGAACTCGCAGAAATTACGGATCTGATCGGTTCTTATACGACAAACTTTGCAAGTTCGAGTGCAGGACGTGCAAAAAAATGTCATAACCGGAGTGAGCAAAGTAGATGGTACAATCCTTTATCCGGGAGAGGAGTTTGATCTGGCAAAAACGGTCAGCCCGTTTACACAGGAGAACGGATATGAACTGGCCGGTGCCTATCAGAACGGAACGGTAGTGGAATCGTTTGGCGGTGGAATCTGTCAGGTTGCAACGACTTTATATAATGCAGTTATCCGGGCAGAATTGGAAATTACGATGCGTTTTAATCATTCCATGCTGGTTCATTATGTGGAACCGTCCATGGATGCGGCAATTGCCGGAAATTATAAAGATCTGAAGTTTAAAAATAATCTGGATGCGCCGGTATATATCGAAGGATATTGCAGTGGCGGTATCATTTATTTTAATGTATATGGAAAAGAAACGAGACCATCCAACCGGGAGATTTCGTTTGAAAGTGAAACCGTTTCAAAGACAGATCCAAAGGTGCAGTTTACAATGGATGCTTCCCTTACCGCCGGTTCGGTTTCTGTTACCCAGTCCGGACAGTCCGGATGCATTGCGCAGTTGTGGAAGATTGTGAAGGTGGACGGAAAACAGCAGAGCAGGGATCTGTTCAACAAGAGTAATTATCAGGCAACTCCAAAGCTTATTACCATTGGAACCAAAGATGCGACAAGCGAGACGCTTTCTGCTTTAAAGGCAGCAATTACAATCGGGGGATGAAGCAAAAGTAAGAAGTGCGGCAGCCGGTTTAAAAGACAAACGCGCAAAAGAAAGAAGAAGAGCAGAAAGAAGAAGAAAAAGAAGGACGATACCGATAAAAAGGAGGACGCAGACAAGAGCGATACGAACAAGAAAGAGGATTCCTCCCAAAAGGATGAAAATAATAAAAAAAGGAAGATACAAAGAAGGAAGATTCCAAAAACAGGATACCAAGAAAGAAACAACATCTTCAACAAATACATCCACGAAAAAAACACAATCGTCCAAAAGAAAGCGAATAGAAAATAACAGTATGAAAGCAAGGAAAATTATCCGAGTCGATATTAAAGCGCTCGGTTCTCCGACAACTTCATAATTCTGCGGTCCGGGCACCGGGAGTGGGAATAGATTTCGGTGCAGTGGATGCTTCTGCGGGAAAGCAGATCGTTACTGCGGAAGCCTGCCGTGCATTTGACACGTTTCCGGAAGCCGGCGTTTATGCGGCATTGAATAATCTTGTATGCAGTGGGGCAAAACCATTGGGAATTACGATGACGCTTCTGCTCCCGACATCCGCAAGCGAAAATGATCTGCGTGCATGGATTTCGGCAGTATCCGTGTAAGTGAGAAAAGAGCAGATTCCGGTTCTCGGAGGACACACGGAAGTTCTTCGGACAGTGACCTCTCCGCAACTGATTGTTCAGGCAGTGGGAGAAGCTGACAGGGAATTATTTGTCACAGCAGCAGGGGCGCAGCCGGATATGGATGTGATTGTGACCAAATGGGTCGGGCTGGAAGGAACAGCGATTCTTGCAACGGAACAACCGGGAAGAGTTATCGGCCAGATACGCACAGCCGTTTCTTGACAAAGCGGCAAAATATATAGATTATCTTTCTATCCGTTCGGAGGCCGCAGTCGCCGCAAAGTCTGGCGTTGCTGCAATGCACGACCTCTCAGAGGGAGGCGTTTTCGGAGCTCTCTGGGAATTGGGGCAGTGTTCCGGCGTCGGACTGGAAATTGATCTGAAGAAAATACCAATTCGTCAGGAAACCATAGAAATCTGTGAATTTTTTTGATTTAAATCCTTACAAGCTTCTGTCAGGAGGCAGTCTTCTTCTGGCAGCGGCAGATGGCAATGCACTGGTGCATGCGATCCGTCAGGCTGGCGAGGAAGCTGTTATTATCGTAAGGACAATCGACAGCAATGACCGTGTACTTATCAATGGGGAGGAACGCAGATTCTTAGAAACAACACAGACAGACGAATTATGGAATATGGTAAAATGTAATTAGGAGAACAATAAAATATGAGAGAAAGATTTTTAACTTTTATAGAAAAAAAAACAGCCGCATCGATACACAGGAGCTGGCCGTAATTCTCGGTGTAGATGAGACAGCAGTCATGAATGAGCTGGAAGCTATGGAGCAGGAGGGAATTATTTGCGGATATCATACGCTGATTAACTGGGACAAAGCCGGTGTGGAAAAAAAAGTAACTGCACTGATTGAAGTGCGTGTGACACCGCAGCGTGGCATGGGATTTGATAAGGTTGCAGAGCGCATTTACAATTATCCGGAAGTAAATTCCGTGTATCTTATCTCCGGCGGATTTGACCTGATGGTTACATTGGAGGGAAGACACTTCGTGAGATTTCCCAGTTTGTATCCGATAAGCTTTCTGCCTTGGATCAGGTACTCAGCACAAAGACAAACTTTTATTTTAAAGAAATATAAAGACCACGGAACTGTTATGGCTCCGAAAGCAAAAAGATGAAAGGATTATGATGGCATAATGAGAAATCCATTATCAAAAACAATTACAACCATTGAGCCATCGGGTATCCGGAAATTTTTTTTGACATTGTCAGTGAGATGGATGATGCAATCTCTCTCGGCGTCGGAGAGCCGGATTTTGATACACCGTGGCATATTCGTGATGAGGGTATCTATTCGCTTGAAAAAGGAAGAACTTTTTATACTTCAAATGCAGGTTTAAAGGAATTAAAAAATTGAGATTTCCAAATATCTTGACCGGAGATTCGGGCTTTCCTATGACTATAACAAGGAGATGCTTGTGACAGTCGGAGGCAGTGAGGCAATCGATATTGCGATGCGTGCCATGCTTGATCCGGGAGATGAGGTACTTATTCCGCAGCCAAGTTATGTATCCTATGTGCCTTGTTGTGTACTGGCAAATGGAACACCGGTTCCGATTGAACTGAAGGCAGAGAACGAATTCCGCCTGACGGCAGAAGAACTTGAGGCTGCAATCACGCCGAAGACAAAGCTTCTTGTTATGCCTTTCCCAAATAACCCGACCGGGGCGGTTATGGAAAAGAAGGATCTGGAAGCAGTTGCAGAAGTGGTAAAAGAAACATGATCTGTTTGTCCTGAGTGACGAGATCTATGCGGAACTGACCTATCTGGACAATCATGTATCCATTGCCTCCATTCCGGGAATGAGGGAGCGAACAATCGTGATCAATGGATTTTCCAAATCCTATGCGATGACCGGATGGAGATTAGGTTATGCATGTGGACGGCAGTGATCATTAAGCAGATGTTAAAGATCCATCAGTTTGCGATCATGTGTGCGCCGACCACCAGCCAGTATGCGGCGGTAGAGGCACTGCGCAACGGGGATGAAGATGTTGCCATGATGCGGGAAGAGTACAACGGCAGACGCCGTTATGTACTGGAGCGGTTCAAAGAGATGGGATTATCCTGTTTCGAGCCGTTTGGAGCATTTTATGTGTTCCCTTGTATTAAGGATCTGGGTATGACCAGTGATGAGTTTGCAACAAAACTTCTGCAGAATACGAAGAAAGTTGCGGTTGTTCCGGGTACGGCGTTCGGTGCCTGCGGAGAGGGATTCCTTCGTATATCCCATGCATATTCCCTGGATGATCTGCGGATTGCACTGGATCGCGTGGCTGAGTTTGTAACGGAGATTCGGGAGATTAAGAATTAAAAATGGCAGAGTTAAATATTGTATTATATGAACCGGAAATACCGGCAAATACGGGAAATATCGGCAGGACCTGTGTCGCAACCGGTACAAAGCTGCATCTGATTGAGCCGCTTGGTTTTTCTTTATCGGAGAAACATTTAAAGCGTGCCGGCATGGACTACTGGAAAGATCTTGATGTCACCGTATATGAAAACTGGGAGGATTTCTGTAAAAGAAATCCGGGTGCAAAAATTTATTATGCGACAACAAAAGGACGTCATGTGTATTCGGATGTCCATTATGAGCCGGACTGCTATATCATGTTCGGAAAAGAGAGTGCCGGGATCCCGGAAGAAATTTTAAAAGCGAACCCGGATACCTGTGTACGGATTCCAATGATCGGGGAAACCCGTTCTTTGAACTTATCGAATTCTGTTGCCATTGTGCTTTATGAGGCACTGCGCCAGAACGATTTTGACCATATGAAGCTGGAAGGACAGCTTCACAGACTGAGCTGGGACGATTAAAATGGGAATTATCAAAGCAAAAAAAATGTTGTACACGAATTTTTCCGCAGAGATGAGGAAGGCAATGTTGAGTCTATTACGACGGCACTCGATCATGTAAATCTGGATGTAAAAGCGGGACAGTTCATTGCCATTCTCGGACACAACGGATCGGGCAAGTCGACACTTGCCAAACATATCAATGCGTTGCTGACACCGACAGAAGGCGTGATCTGGGTGGATGGAATGGATGTACTCGATGAGGACAATACCATTCCGATCCGGAAAACTGCCGGGATGGTATTTCAGAATCCGGACAATCAGATCATTGCCAGTGTGGTAGAAGAAGATGTGGGATTTTGGTCCCGAAAATATTGGGGTGCCGACAGAGGAAATCTGGACGCGTGTCAATCAGAGTTTAGAAGCTGTGGATATGGGAAAATACCGCAAACATTCTCCAAATAAACTTTCCGGTGGACAGAAACAGCGTGTTGCAATTGCCGGTGTTGTGGCAATGGAACCGAAATGCATTGTCTTTGATGAGCCGACAGCGATGCTTGATCCGAACGGACGCAAAGAGGTTATTGCTACCGCACATGATCTGAATAAGAAAAAAGGGTGTTACCATCATTCTTATTACACATTATATGGAAGAAGTGGTTGACGCAGATTATGTGTACGTCATGGAGAAAGGAAAGATCGTGATGGACGGTACACCGCGCGATATTTTTTCGCGTGTGGACGAGCTGAAAGAACATCGTCTGGATGTACCGCAGGCAACGCTTGTGGCAGATGAACTGCGCAGCGCGGGCGCACCGATTCCACAGGGAATCCTTACGAGGAAAAAGAACTGGTGGATGCGATTATGTCCGTGGCAAATGCCTAGACAAAGATATGCGCACAGGCAGGAGATAAAAGATGGCAGAAATCATTTTAGACAAGATCAATTACACATACAGCGACGGTACTGCTTATGAGATTCAGGCATTAAAGGATGTCAATCTGCAGATTCATCAGGGCGAATTTATCGGAATTATCGGTCATACGGGATCGGGAAAATCGACTCTGACTCAGCTGCTGAACGGACTGCTGCGGGCATCATCGGGAAGCATCTATGTGGATGGGCAGGACATCTATGATGAAGGGTATGATATGAAAGCCCTGCGGGAGCAAAGTGGGGCTGGTTTTTCAGTATCCGGAGCATCAGCTGTTTGAGACCACCTGTTTTGAGGATGTCTGTTTTTTGGACCGAAGAATCAGGGACTGGATCGCAGGGATATAGAACTGCGGGCGTTTGAAGCGCTGCGCAACGTCGGGTTTCCGGAAGAGTTATTTTATCAGCCGCCGTTTGATCTCTCGGGAGGACAGAAGCGCCGTGTGGCGATTGCCGGAGTGCTTGCCATGAAGCCGGAGGTGCTGATTCTGGACGAGCCGACAGCAGGACTTGATCCGGCAGGGCGCGATGAAATCCTTGGACTGGTTTCTAAGATGCACAGGAACTTGGCATCACGATTCTTCTGGTATCACACAGTATGGAAGATGTGGCGGAATATGTGGACCGCATCATTGTGATGAATCACGGTGCCGTGATGTTTGATGCTTTGCCGAAGCAGGTGTTTGCGCATTATAAGGAGCTTGAGGCGGTAGGACTTGCTGCGCCGCAGGTGACGTATCTGGTACATGAACTTGCGGAACGGGGACTTCCTGTGGATACACAGGCAACCACGGCAAAAAGAAGCAGCACACAGACAATTCTGTCGGCACTTCGGGAGAAAAAACGTCATTTAGTGTTTGCAGAGCACAGGAGAAATTTATGTTAAGAGATATTACTCTGGTAGCCAGTATTATCCGGCAGATTCTGTCGTACACAAACTGGACCCGCGTGTAAAATTATTTGCGACAATGATATATATTATTGCGCTGTTTACGTTCCAGGGCATTTTGGGATTTTGCGATCATAACCGGTATGCTTATTTTTATGATCAAAATTTCAAAAGTACCGTTTTCGTATATCGTAAAAAGGGTTAAAAGCCATTGTGGTGCTGCTTTTGATTACGGCAGTGTTTAATCTGGTCTTTACACCGACCGGTACGGAGTACTGGCACTGGGGAATCGTTTCATCTGACCAGTACAGGTATTATGAATGCGGTGCTTATGACGATCCGGCTGATCTATCTGATCATTGGAACGTCTCTCATGACACTGACCACGACGCCAAACCAGCTGACCGATGGACTTGAAAAAGCCTTGTCTCCGCTGAACCGGATTCACATACCGGTGCACGCGATTGCAATGATGATGTCCATTGCGCTGCGGTTTATTCCGATTCTCATCGAGGAAACGGACAAGATCATGAAGGCAACAGATGGCGCGTGGTGCCGATTTTGAGGACGGCAATCTGATCCAGAAAGCCAAAAAGCATGGTGCCGCTTCTGATTCCGTTATTTGTATCGGCGTTCCGTCGCGCGGACGATCTTGCCATGGCCATGGAAGCCCGCTGCTACTGTGGCGGAGAGGGACGAACAAAGATGAAACCGCTGCGCTATCAGGGGAACAGACCGCAAAGCCTATGTGATATTGATTGCATTTCTTGTGCTTGTGATTGTTGCACGAGTGCTGTTGCGCTGGCCACAGTAGCAGGACGGTGACCGCCGGCAGCAGCATATAAATCATCTGAAAACAGGAAATTTGACAGAACAGGATTAAGAAATATGAGAGTAAAAATGGTCGTCGCATATGACGGAACCAACTATAGCGGCTGGCAGATTCAGCCCAACGGTGTGACCATTGAACAGAAATTAAATGAAGCATTGCAGGCGCTTCTTGGCGAAGATCCGCGTGACCGGCGCAAGCCGCACGGACGCGGGGGTACATTCTCTGGGAAACGTCTGTATTTTTTTTTGATACGGATACCCGTATGCCGGCGGAGAAGATCAGCTACGCATTAAACCAGAGGCTGCCGGAAGATATCGTGGTGCAGGATTCCTGCGAACTGCCGGATACTTTTCATCCGCGTTTTTCCAAAAGCCGAAAGACCTATGAGTACCGGATACTAAACCGGCGGTTCCGCATGCCGACCAGGCGGCTGGATACATATTTTTATCATTATCCGCTGGATGTGGAGAAAATGCAGGAGGCCGCGGATTATCTGGTTGGCGAGCATGATTTTAAAAGTTTCTGTGCGGTCAATGCACAGTCGAAAACCAGCGTACGGACGATCTATGCATGTACGGTCACGAAAGAAGCGGATATTATCACGATCCGGGTGACGGGAAATGGGTTCTTGTATAATATGGTGCGGATTATTGCAGGAACACTGATAAAGGTGGGAGCGGGAGAGTTTGCCCCACAGGAGATGCAGACGATTTTAGATGCCTGTGACCGGAGTGTGGCAGGACCGACGGCTCCTGCACACGGACTGACAATGATCGGACTGGAGTACGAATAAAAAGCTGCGCGGATTTGTATAAAAATGTCGAAAAACAGATTTCCATTGTGGACAGGAATGGCACTTTTTACAGAACCTGTGGATAAAAGCAGGAAAAAAGCGGTATTTGAGGGACAAATCTGCTTGACAACAAAAAGACCCGGGTAATATAATATATAAGTCTGTGATAGTACGTAAATGTGAGCCAAAAGCCCCGGCGAGCATTTAAACTATATAGAAAAGCAGAGCAGGAAAGAGCAGCGTCCGGACATACGAGGCTTGAAACTGTTCGCATTTTATTGATTTGAATATCTATCAAGGAGGAAAACCCATGAAAACATTTATGGCAAGTCCTGCTACCATCGACAGAAAGTGGTATGTAGTAGACGCTGAAGGCAAGACATTAGGACGTCTAGCATCAGAAGTTGCTAAGGTTTTAAGAGGAAAGAACAAACCGGAGTTCACACCACACGTTGATACAGGCGATTATGTAATCGTAGTGAACGCTGAGAAGGTCAAAGGTTACCGGTAAGAAGTTAGATCAGAAGGTTTACTACCGTCATTCAGGATACGTTGGAGGAATCAAGGAGACAACTCTTAAGGAAATGCTCAACAAGCATCCGGAGCGTGTCATCGAGTTCGCTGTTAAGGGAATGCTTCCAAAGGGCCTTTAGGACGTCAGATGTACACAAAGTTATTTGTATACGCAGACCAGATCACAAGCATGCAGCTCAGAAGCCAGAAGCTTTAACATTTTAATCAGAGGAGGTAAAAGACATTGGCTAACGCAAAATATTACGGAACAGGAAGAAGAAAATCATCTGTTGCCAGAGTATACTTAGTACCTGGAACAGGAAAGATCACAATCAATAAAAAGAGATATCGACGAGTACTTAGGTCTTGAGACTTTAAAGGTAATCGTTCGTCAGCCATTAGTAGCAACTGAGACAGTTGACAAGTTTGATGTTTTAGTAAACGTAAAGGGTGGCGGATACTCAGGACAGGCCGGTGCCATCAGACATGGTATCGCAAGAGCACTGCTTCAGGTAGATAACGAGTACAGACCTACTCTTAAGGCAGCTGGTTTCTTAACAAGAGATCCAAGAATGAAGGAAAGAAAGAAATACGGTCTCAAAGCAGCTCGTCGCGCTCCGCAGTTCAGCAAGCGATAATCGACTGCTCAGACTATATCAAAATGGTTCAAAAACCCCGGAAAATCAAGGCTTTCCGGGGTTTTCTTATACTAAACGGGCTGATATAGTTTGACATCATTTGACCAAACGAGAGCCGTTTTCACCCAATTTTTTAGTGGTTAAATATAGGACAATGCTTGCTTTTTATCCGTGATAACAATACCGCCAAGTCCGTTACAGAAATATTTGACTGGTTGTATGGTTAGGAATAAAATCCATTCCCGCTAACGAGATTAACCTTACACCTCTATTACTGAAAAAATAAGAAACGTAGCGCCATTCGGAAGAAATACTGAACCGAATGAGAGGTCGAATTTCATCCTGCGAAAAAAAGAACTAAAATTCGACCTCCGCTTAACGTGACTCTTTTTTTCAGAAGATTAAGATCTCAAAAAAAACGAATATCAGCATATGAAGCATAAAACAACTTGTTTCTAATAGTAAATTCCAGTTTTGAAGAACTTTGCAAAACTAACTTCCATAAAAATCATGATATTTTTGATTTGCCAGAATCTACTTATGCAAGCGATTAGCTAAATCAGAACTTAAACTTTGCAAACTGGAAGCTCGGATTCCAATTCAGCAATGGTGATAAATATTTTTGCGAAAAATGGCTGAGAAAGAATTTATTTATAAATTTCGCAGAAAAAACTGCAAAAACAATCCGTAAATATTGACCAAGGCATTTTTAACTGTTATAATAGTGACTGAAAATACGAATACTGAGAATGGAGGTATTCAATTATGCTGATTCAGTTTACAGTGGAAAATCACAGGTCAATAAAAAACAGTGCCGTGATCAGTTTTGCGGCCTCTAAGGATAAGTCATTTGATGAGTATCTGCTTCGTCCAGATGAAAAAGAAGACATTGCTGCCCGTACTTTTGCAATTTACGGTGCAAATGCAGCCGGAAAAAGTAACGTATTACATGCAATGATGACGATGAAAGAAATGGTTGTGGGAAATGCTGCAAAAAAGTTTCTAAGGGACAAAAGTTGCCGTGGGAGCCGTTTGGAGGAACAAAGGTTCCGACTTCTTTTGGAAAATGGTATTTATTTTTCAGGGAGTTCGTTACACATACGGTTTTTCTTTTGATGCAAAGAAGATTTACAAAGAGTATCTTTTACCATTGGCCGAATGGCCGTGAAGCCTTAATTTTTTCAAGAGAAAAATGGAGTGTATGAGTTCCGGGAAAATGTAAATGAGCAGGTTACTCTGAGTAACCGAACACCGGACAATAAGCTCTATCTGGTATCCTCTAACGACTGGAATCTGCCTCAGACGGAAAAATGCTTATCGGTGGTTCCTGGAAAAGTTGACCTTCCTGATGGATGAAGAGCCCGCCACATCAGAAACTGTTGCCCAGATTGTCAGCGGTGATGATAAGAAAGCTCGAATCTTAAAAGAATTGCTGCTCGCCGATCTTGGAATTACCGATGTTACAATCAAGAATACTTCTGGTAAAATACCGGTCATTACGACAACACATAGAATTATTAACGAGGACGGTACAACAGAATACTTTCAGCTTTTAATGGAGCAGGAATCTGTTGGTACGCAACACTTTTTTGCCCGCATTGGCGGATGGCTGCAGGCACTTGAAAACGGAGCTCTTTTAGTTGTTGATGAAATTGAAGATAGTCTGCATCCTCTTTTTAACCAGACGATTGATTGAAATGGTGCAGGATAAGGCCATCAATACAAAGGGAGCGCAGCTGATTTTTACAACACATGACGCAATGCTGCTCGACCTGAATTTCTTCCGTAGAGATCAGATCTGGTTTGCTGAAAAAAAGATGAGACTTGTGCGACAGAGCTTTACTCGTTGGCATCTTTTTCGCCACGAAAAGGTGAAAACGTACGGAAGGGTTATCTCCAAGGGCGTTTTGGTGCAATCCCTTTTATCGGAGGTGACGCCTGATGAGCAAGATGCGAAAAGAGTATGATCCGAACAAAGTTAAGCGGCGGAACATTTGGTAAAACACGCAAAATCTTTGATCTCTCAAGCAGATTATTATCCGAAAGACGGAGATCAGCTTTGGTGTGTATTTGACTGTGATGATAATAAAGATTCTGAGCTTCAGGCAGCAATTTCGTATGCGGAGAAACATGGGTATAAAATCGCATATTCCAATCCGGCATTCGAATATTGGTATTTGCTTCATTTTGAAAAAACGGAATGGATATTTGAAAGATTCCGCTACGATAATTGACATCTTGAAAAACAAAGGATATTTTGGAAAATTACGGAAAAAAGTGTGGATGTTTTTGAAGAATTGCAGGAACACCAGCCAGAAGCTATTCAGTACGCAAAAGAACGAGTGGAGAGATTAACCAGAGATCAGGTTGCTGTGATCTGCCGAGACAGTAATCCGGTAACGACAGTCTATGAGCTGGTTGAATTTTTGAATAGTAAAAGAACATAAAATGTGCATAATGACAGAAAGCTGTCACTTCGACGATAAAGATTCGTTGGGTGGCAGCTTTGTGTTTGGAGAGGAGGAAGCATTATGGCAACCACAAGAATCATGCCGCTTCATGTTGGCAAAGGCCGCACAGAAAGTCGGGCGATCAGTGACATCATCGATTATGTAGTAAATCCACAGAAAACAGATAATGGCAGGCTCATCACAGGATTTGCGTGTGACAGCAGAATGGTTGATGCGGGGTTTCTTTTACAAAAAGGCAGTATATCGTTGCTACCGGACGAGTGCAAGGAAGATATGAAAATTATTCAATATAAAGCTGCGATTGGTGATAAACTTGTATTGTTCGAGACAAAGAACTATAATGTACTCTGTGGAGGTGCATAATGGATTATATGACACTAAAAGAGGCCGCCGAAAAATGGGGCGTGACATCTCGGAGAGTAAATTACTATTGCGCTGCTGGGCGTATCCCCGGCGCTGTGAAAATGGCCGGGGTTTGGCTGCTCCCCAAAATTGCGGAGAAGCCGTGGAATATGAGAACAACGCAAGGGAGGCAACAAAAAAATGAAAATTTTTATCATAGAAGATGAACCAGCAATCCGTGAGGAACTTACCCAACTTTTTGAAAAATACGGATACCAATGTGCCAGTAGTAGCGATTTTCAGCATATCGCAGAAACCGCCCTTTCGTCTGGGGCTGACTTGATTCTTTTGGACATCAATTTGCCGTATCAGGACGGCTTTCAGGTGTGCAGAGAAATTCGGCAGAAATCTAATCTTCCTATCATTGTACTTACCAGCAGAAACAGCGATTTTGACGAACTAATGAGTTTGAACATCGGCGCAGATGATTATATTGCAAAAAGCCGTACAATGCACAGATTCTTTTGGCGCGAATCAAAAAACTTCTGGCACGAACTTATGAAATACAGGACAATGTGGTTTTGACACACAAAGGCTTAACTCTAAACCTGCTCAAAGCAGAAATCAGTTACCAAGGACAGAGAAAATCTCTTACTAAAAATGAAATGGGGATTTTTGCGTCTGCTTATGGTGAACAAGGGCAACATTATTCCCCGTGACGCTATTATTGATGAACTCTGGCAGAGTGAACAATTTATAGACGAAAACACATTGAATGTCAACATCGTTCGTTTGCGGAAAACGCTGGCAGAGATCGGTTTGCCTGACTATTTGGAAACGAAGCGTGGATTGGGGTATTGTGTATGAGATTATCCGAGTATCTTTTAGATCGAATTTTTTCATTGATATGTATGCTGGTGTCGGCACTCCTACTGTTTGGCCTTGCTTTGGCTAATTGAAACCCCTGCTACTTTTTTTATTCTGTTTGCCGAAACGATCCTTATGGCAGCGTATATTTCCGCTTTGGTATATGATTTTTTCTCGCAAACGAAGTTATTATAATCTACTTCTGAAAATGATGGAACAGATGGAAGAAAAGTCGCTTTTGGGTGAACTATTGACACAGCCTCATTTTTTGGAAGGTCAGATTTTAGTGGATATTTTGCGGCGCTGCAATAAATACCAGAACGATCAGATTTCCAATGCAAAACAAGCAAGTCGGGAATACCGGGAGTACATTGATTCATGGATACACGAGATCAAGACCCCTATTACCTCTGCACGCCTGATGATAGAAAACGAAAAAATCCCACTACGCTACGCATCGACGATGAACTCCGCAAAATTGATACCTATGTGGAACAGGTGCTATACTATGCCCGCAGTACGGATGTTGAAAAGGATTTCAAGGTGGAAAAAACCACACTGCAATCTTTAGTTCATGCTGCGTTAAAGACATATTCCAAACCTCTGATCCAAGCAGGCGGAAAACCAGTGCTGAATGATCTGGACATTCCTATTGTTGCCGATAGCAAGAGTTGCACATTTGTAATCGGACAAATCATATCCAACGCGATCAAATATCGTAAAGACAATTTGCAAATTGAGTTTTCTACCAAAACAGATAAAAATAATATATCCCTTTTTATTTCAGATAATGGAATTGGAATTTCTGCTGCGGATTTACCACGCGTGTTTGACAAAGGCTTCACTGGAGAAAACGGACGCCGCTATTCCAAGTCAACCGGGATTGGGCTGTATTTGAGCCAAAAGCTGTGTAAAAAATGAATATTGTGCTTTCCGTTTCCAGTGATCCCGGACAAGGGACTACCGTAACTATGGTATTTCCTACGGAGAGCTATTTGAAAAGAGGCGGGGCTGTAAAACCTCGCTTTTTTCAACCTTACATTCTGGTAAGGTAAATGTAATCTAACTTAATGGCAACAGGAGAAGCCCCTATGGTAGAGTAAAAATACAAAAAGCAAAATGCTTTTTGAGAAAGGAGTCTCATAATCAATGGACGACACAATTTTACGGGTGGATGACATCCAAAAATTTTACGGTAACAAGGGCAACCTGACAAAAGCCGTCGATCATATTTCTTTCTCTGTGCGTAAAGGTGAGTTTCTCGGTATTATGGGTTCTTCCGGCTCCGGGAAAACCACTTTGCTGAACTGCATTTCTACGATTGATACCGTTACCAGCGGCCATATTTATGTGGAGGGAAAGGACATTACGACGCTTCACGGATCACAGCTTGCAGACTTTCGCGGAAAAAAGCTGGGCTTTATCTTTCAGGACTTCAATCTGCTGGATACTCTGACAGCCTACGAAAATATCTCGCTGGCCTTGTCTATCGCAGGAACCAAACCCAGTGAGATTCAAAAACGTGTCCCGCAGATTGCAAAGGCGCTGAACATTCAAGAAGTATTGAACAAATATCCCCTATCAGATGTCCGGTGGCCAACAGCAGCGGGTAGCGGCTGCAAGAGCAATGGTAACCAATCCCGCAATGGTGTTGGCTGATGAACCGACCGGCGCTCTTGATTCCAATTCCTCACGCATGCTGCTGACAATGTTGACCGAATTGAATGAACAGCTTTCCGCAACGATTCTCATGGTAACGCATGATGCTTTTTCTGCCAGCTATTGCAATCGCATTTTGTTTATCAAAGATGGGCAGGTGTTCAACGAACTGCACCGTGGGACGGATACGCGCAAAGAATTTTTTCAAAAATTCTGGAAGTGGTTTCCGTCTTGGGAGGTGAGCAAAATGACCTCTTTTTAAGCTGATCTTCCGAAATGTTCATAAGAACATCCGGGACTATCTGATTTATTTCCTTACACTGACGCTTTCGGTCAGTCTGTTTTATGCCTTCAACTCAATTTCCGATCAGCCAGCTTTTTCCGATATGGGAATAACCGGTTCGCTTTTATACGCCCAACTCGGCATACTGTTGTCGGCGCTTTCTGTTGTCATTGCGGTAGTATTGGCTTTTCTGATTATCTATGCCAACCAGTTTCTTTTTGAAACGCCGCAAAAAAAAGAATTGGGCGTATATATGGTGCTCGGCATGAAAAAAGACGCATTTCCCGGCTGTTTGCCGGTGAAACTCTTTGTGTTGGTGTCATTGCTTTGGTTTCAGGTTTGGTTCTTGGGTTGCTCTTTTCGCAAGGACTTTCTTTGGTTGCATTAAAACTCTTTGCGATTGAATTGGATAAATTTCAAATCGTTTTTTCTGCTGGATCATTTCGACAGACAGTGCTTTGTTTTGCGATCATCTTCTTTATCGTAATGCTTTTCAATGTGTGGTCTGTAACCAATGTCAAATTGATTGACTTATTGACGGCCAGCAGAAAAAACGAAAGCATAAAAAGCAGAAAAATCGTTTTTGCCGCTCTGTCTGTTTGTGCTTTCCCTGATCTGCATAGGGATTTCTGCTGTGCTGTTCAACAAAAAACGGAATACTGCCATCTCGTGAAAATATGTCTTTTCAAATTGCGGGAGCAGCTTTGGTTGTTGGAACCTTTCTGTTGTTCAACTCATTATCCACTGTTTTCATCCAAGTGGTAAGAGCTGGTAAAGGGTTTTATCTGAAAGGTTTGAACACATTCCTTGTACGCCAAATCGGAAGTAAAATTCGCACAAATTATCTTGTGGTGACGATTGTATGTGGCCTGCTGACCATTACCATCTGTGCTGTATCTATTGGGGCAAGCACAGTTCTTGCAATGAATGAATTATCAAAAGCTGCAACCCCCTATGATTTGAATGTACTTTCCAATGTTTCCACTGATGGAGACAGCAACATTTCCGAGTATCTTTCCACACATGATGTTGCAATGCGTGATTACGCCGAAAACATGGAGCAAATCAGCATTTATGAGGCCGATATGACCTATTCAGAGCTATTTGAAGGTCAGAATGTCGAGCTGTGGCCTATTGATGAGGAAGTTTCCAATACCAAAGTTGCCATAATTCCGTTTCGGACTTCAATCGTGCTTTGGCTATGCAGGGCAAAGAGCCAATCACACTGAACGACGACCAATACTTGTTAAACTGCAATTACACTGGGACATATCAATATGTTTCTGCGGCCTTACAAAAACATTCGGAAATTACAATCGGCGGAACAACCTTACTGCGTGCATCCGATGAAGTTTTGCAAGAAACATATTTTATGACTTCTGTTGGAAACAATGATCGCGGAACAATCATTGTCCCAGATCATGTAGTGGCTGGCCTCGAAAAAAGACATTAATGTGCTTTTGGTACAATATAAGCCGGATGCGGATTCTAATGAAATCCTGCAAAAGATGATCCCTATTGGATTGGACGAAGCGCATGGTTATCGGTACGCAGAAAAGAACATGATGTATGAAATGTTCTACGGACTCAATGCTTTGGTGAGTTTCCTTTGTTGTTATATCGGCTTAATCTCTTTGCTGATCTGTGCTGCTCTTTTTTGGCACTAAAACAGCTCACAGAAACAACGGACAATATTTACCGATATGGATTGCTGCAAAAGTTGGGAGCCAAGCGCAAGCAAATTAACCGCACACTTTTTACGCAGACGGCTGTGTTTTTTTGCAATTCCGTTGACTGTTGCCGGAATATACTCGGCTTTCTTAATCGGCAAAGCAATGACTGTCGTTGAGAAATTTATGAATATCCATATTTCAATAAATATCGGATTGACCATTATTCTTTTTCCTCATTGTTTACGGGAGTTATTTCCTTGCAACCTATCTATCTTGTAAACGCATTGTTACAGAGCAAAAGAAATTGAGGTGTAAATCATGTTACCTGAAAATGTAAAATGGGAGGCTGTGTTTCAAAGTATCGTAGACACATGGCTCCCCCTAATTGGCATGGTTGCCGCAATCGTTGTGATTGCTATAATTGTTCATGTGGTTAGGAAAAAAAAGATAATGATTTTTGTCAGTGCATATCCATCAGGTTTTTTGAACAAGCCTGGGTTATTTGAACGAAGGCAAAGCGTAATATGGAAATAAGTAAAAATATTTCTTATTCAGTTGGAAATAATGTTTCGTGAAGAAATTATAAAACAGATAAATTTTTCATTTGATGATACATATAGTGTTAGACGAACTAGCTCTCTTAAAATGAAAAGAGCCAGTGAGTGAATTTTAACGATTCTCTCACTGGCTCAATTTGTTTCAAATTTCTCGGACAAGCTGTACGATTATGCCGATTATATAAAGCTGCGATTGGTGATAAACTTGTATAGTTCGAGACAAAGAACTATAATGTACTCTGTGGAGGTGCATAATGGATTATATGACACTAAAAAAGAGGCCGCCGAAAAATGGGGCGTGACACCTCGTAGAGTAAATTACTATTGCGCTGCTGGGCATATCCCCGGCGCTGTAAAGATGGCTGGTGTTTGGCTGATCCCAAAGAACGCAGAAAAGCCGATTGACGGAAGAACAAAAACAAGGGAAGGCAGAAAAAGTATGAGTAATATATTACTTCTTGAAGATGATCTAAGCCTGATTAACGGGCTTTCTTTTGCTTTCAAAAAAAGCAAGGATTTGAATTAAATATCGCCAGAACGCTCAAAGAAGCGGAGGAATTGTGGACAGACGGAAAATATGATTTGTTGGTGTTGGACGTATCTCTCTGCCAGATGGGCCTGGCTTTGAATTTTGCAAAAGAGTTCGACTTACATCAAAGGTGCCAATTATTTTTCTGACGGCTTCGGATGAGGAAACAAGTATTATTATGGGGCTGGATATTGGAGGTGATGACTATATCACAAAACCGTTCAAACTGGGGGTTCTCGTTTCAAGGATTAACGCCTTACTTCGACGTGCAAATTCTTTTCAAGCAGCAGACACAGAATTGCAGTCGAATGGCATCAAAGTTCTTTTGCTGCAAGGACAGGTTTTCAAAAAATGGGGAGCTGTTGGATTTTGACTGCCGCGGAATACAAGCTACTGTGCTTGTTTATGAGAAACCCCAAGCATGGTGCTGACAAAAGGACAAATTTTTTAGATAAGCTATGGGATTGCGACGGAAATTATATCGACAGTAGTACCCTTTACGGTCTATATGCGTCGGCTTCGTATGAAGATCGAGGATAATCCAAGTGAACCACAAATGCTCCTGACTGTTCGAGGTATGGGATATAAATGGAATATTATCGGGTGAGGTGCAGAATGAAGATACTGGCAAATAAAGAAATCAAAAATCTATTTCTTTTCGCTTTCACTGGTTTTGGGGGTTACATTTCTCTTAGCCGAGGTTTTTCTATGGCTGTCATATCGCCGGCTTTCTCTGTTATTGCTAATCCTTTTTCTATTGGCTGGCGGTGCTGTATGGGCAGTCTGCTTTGTATATTTTAATCGGCAAAAATCAGATCATGGAGCAGGCGATATTACAAATCAATGCGTATCTTGATGGTGATCGCAATGCCCGTATTGAATGTGACAATGAGGGCGAATTGTACCGACTGTTTCATTCCATCAATTCTTTAGCGGCAGTGTTAAATGCCCATGCAGATAACGAGCTACGCGAGAAGGAGTTTTTGAAAAATACAATCTCCGACATTTCACACCAACTGAAAACACCACTGGCGGCTCTGAACATTTATAACGGACTGCTTCAGGACGAGGATATAGAAGTGTCATCTGTGAAAGAATTTGCTAATCTGTCCGAGCAGGAGCTTGACCGTATTGAAGTTCTGGTGCAAAGCCTTCTTAAAATCACAAAAAGTTGGATGCTGGTTCTATTGCATTTGAAAAGGAAATACAAAATGTAGCGGATATGATGCAGGATTTGGAGTTGCACTTTGCGTATCGGGCCAAGCAGGAACAGAAAGAGATCGTCTTATCTGGTGCAGATGATATTTCCCTTTTCTGTGACCGTGATTGGTTGAGTGAAGCGATTGGCAACATTGTAAAAAAATGCGCTGTGACCATACAGAAAAGGGCGATACCATTCACATCAAATGGAAGGGACTGCCCTCTGCTGTTCAAATCACAGTAAAGGATAACGGGTGCGGGATTCATCCAGAAGATTTACACCACATCTTCAAGAGGTTTTATCGCAGCCGCTTTTCAAAGGATACACAGGGGATCGGGCTTGGCCTGCCGTTGGCAAAAGCAATTATCGAAGCTCATGGGGGTCTAATAGAAGTGGAAAGTGAATTAGAATTGGAACGAGTTTTATAATGAATTTCCCAATTCCTACAAAATTGTAGGCTGATTGTAGGGTTACAGTAATATTGCGGTGCTATTCTTTCCATCGTAGACAGGAACGAAAGTCCACCGTTTACGACAGCAAAATTATTGAGAAAGAGGTGTTTGCACTATGAACTTGTTAAAAGTCAAAAAATATTTGTAAAACCTATGGCAACGGGGAAACCGCGGTCAAGGCTTTGAAAGATGTTAGCTTTTCTGTTCCCAAAGGAGAGTATGTGGCAATCGTTGGAGAATCCGGTTCCGGCAAAAGTACACTGCTGAACATGATCGGCGCATTGGACACGCCTACGTCAGGCAAGGTGCTGATCGACGGCAAGGACATTTTTTCCATGAACGACAAGAAGTTGACCGTGTTTCGGCGTAGGAATATCGGCTTTATCTTTCAGGCGTTCAACCTTGTGCCGGAGCTTACGGTAGAGCAAAATATTATTTTTCCTGTACTGCTTGACTATCAGAAGCCGGACAAAAAATATCTGGAAGAACTGCTTACTGTTCTTAATCTGAAAGAACGCCGTAACCATTTGCCGAGCCAGTTATCCGGCGGCCAGCAGCAGAGTGGCGATTGGCCGCGCATTGATTACCCGTCCTTCTCTGATTCTGGCAGACGAGCCAACAGGAAATTTGGACTCACAAAACAGCAGTGAGGTCATAGCATTGCTCAAAGAAACATCGAAAAAATACGAGCAGACCATCATTATGATTACCGCCACAACCGCAGTATTGCGCAAACGGCAGACCGGGTATTACAGGTATCGGATGGTACTTTGACTGATTTTGGGAGGTGCCGTGAATGAAAAGCTATCTTAGTCTTATTCCCATCTCCGCTAAAGTTCATCGCCGACAAAATCGTATGACGCTGCTTTGCATTGTATTTGCTGTGTTTATGGTAACAGCAGTATTCAGTATGGCAGAAATGGGTTTTCGGATGGAACAGGCCCGATTGGTTGGTAAGCATGGAAGTTTCTCTATTGGAGACTTGCTCGGCAGTTCCATGGGGCAAACCCTTCTTTCTGTTGCGGTTGTTCTGTTCCTGCTGATTTTGATTGCAGGCGTTTTGATGATTTCCAGCAGTATGAACAGTAGCGTTGCCCAGAGAACCAAATTTTTTTCGGAATGATGCGTTGCATTGGTATGAGTAAGCAGCAGACCATCCGCTTTGTGTCCGTTTAGCAATACGTAACCGAACGAAGTACAATACTGAAT
>VOFK01004007.1_pt1 | contig 23039 bp, 32 predicted proteins | sample 5384121 | NCBI WGS metagenome assembly VOFK01 (sample SAMN12384730, study PRJNA508395) | human gut metagenome | isolation source: healthy gut J | host: Homo sapiens | reverse complement strand
TCAACTACGTTCAGTTACGTATTGCTGCATTGCCAGACCAGTTTTCAGGCTGCTCCTCCAAGATCATGGCTTTCCGGTTCTTTCTGGCGCGCAATTTCCACTTTATTTGCGGCAAACTGTTTTTGCTTTAATATTTCGAAAAGAATAACTGGTCTCTATTTTCCCACTTTAAACGTAAATCTGCTTCCCCTCATGGTTTTCCAATTTTTTCTCCGCTCATTTATAGCGGATTAGAAAACCCTAATTTGGCTCACTTTCTATTCCAGGTTTCCTGTTTCATCAATACATCATCCTGCTTTTGTCTCTCACAGCATGGAAAAAGGACGGTCATCATTTTTACTTATATTTCAAATGATGACCGTCCTAAAATTCTTCAGTATTCAATGGTCTTTTCCTCGTTTTTCAAATTGATTTACAATTTAATATTTACGTGGTCTTTATTCAGTTGTTCTATATTCAGTTTTAAGTTTTTTATTTAAAATATCTTATCTTATTTCCTGCTCATAAACGATATGATGTTTATCATTCGGTTTATATTTAGAAGTTTGATAGATTGAAATTATAATTCACGTTTTATAATTTCTTCTGCAGAAATATCGGATATACTTCTCAGGCTCTGAATCATTATCATAAACAATTTCAAACTTAATTCGGTTAAATCCAAAACCACTTACTGGTTCATATGCTCTCTTATATGTATTATACAAAAAAGTTTGAGCGGAAGTTCCTGATCTATTTCTGACTGGAATATCAATTATGATATTCTTCTAATGCAAAGTTTCGATTCATATTCTAAAGGTTCAATAGGAATCTCAAGATATCCTGCTTATCTGTGATAAGGGGTTATATCCTCTGGAGAAATGTTTCTTTACACAAGTTCCAGATCTTTGTATTAGTGGTGGACAGTTATTCAATATAAGTAATCGCTTCTATTTACCTTGGATACGTTTATAAGTATCAGCTGAATCAAGTGATACTTTTATTTTCTATTTACACGGTTCTCGTATCAGGGTCTTCTTGCAGGAAATGCGATTCCTTCTGTCTCTCTTATATTGATTAGAAAGATTTTATGTTCCCATTGGAATCACTAAGCTCCTTTCTTTATAAAGTTGTTTTTCTTTTGATGAGCTTATATTACCATCTCTGATCTTATTTGTCAATACTTTTTCTTGTATTTTTTTTGTTTTATTTCTGTTTTATTTTGGCACTTCACGTTGTATTTCTGTGTTTTTTTTACTAATTATTGTAATTATTCAGAATATTTGTTTATATAACAAGAAAAAGACTCCTTTTTGCATAAAGGCTAAATGGGTGTTTAAAAAAGGCTTTCTGCAAGATATACGTCATGATTTGTGGGAGATTTTGTCCGGTTGAGGGTATCATAGCGGGCTACGACAACCGAATTCGGGAAAAATATACCGCAAAGTGGGACGTGCAGATTGCAGGAAATGCTTTTTAAACACGTTCTAGCCTATGTAGAAACACATTGAGCGATATTTGCCTTTTCGTTGCAGTGTGATCATACCATGTAGAACTTTTTTTATGTAACAGGGAATTCTGATAAAAAGGCAGGTCGCTCTCAAAAAGAATGACCTGCCTCATAACATTTTTATTTTCTATTGTAGTTGATCAGACAGCCTTTCAGGATGATTTCCCGCTCATCATCTGTCAGCTCTCCAAGTGTTACGGTAAACGGAACCAGTCCGCTCTTTTTACCACATAACCGGTAATGCTGTCGGCTTTCTTCCACTGCCTTGCGGATTTCCGAAGAACAGGTAATCACCGTTTACAAACGGAAGATCACCGGCCGGGATCAGAATGGAAGCATTCCCCCAGTTGATCAGATTGGAGCGATAACGCTTCGTCGCATATTCGTTGGCAATATTTGCCCAACCGCCAAGCACCTTCTGACAGGACGCTGCCTGCTCACGCGCAGAACCGTCGCCCGGCTTTACCGCGAAAATCGTACTTCCAACGCCAAGATTGCCTTTGCCAGCTTCCGGATACTTTTGTTCACCGCTTCCATAACCGGCTTCAGCTCTGGCAGTGCATCCAGCGGACATTCGCCGTTCTCAACGGCATGCTCTGCTTTCTGAACCTCTTTTTGCCCGTCCAACATAAGCCGGATCCTTGCGGGACAGGGTAAACTCTGCCAGTCCCAGCGGGTTGGAGCGGTAAGAGCTTGTCTCTCCGGACGGAATCAGCTCGTCTGTTGTCGTAACCGGATCGTGAATCTCGGAAACAACCTTCAGCATCAGATTCTCGGCAAGTGCAGCCATCTCCGGCCAGTCTTTAATATTCGGACCAAACTGGATCTCTACTCCCGGATCTGCTATACCCTTGCTGTCAAATACACGATTTTCATAAATTGTCTTATCAAAGAAGTATTTCTGTCCTCTGTACTTCCCGTGAAAATTCTCAGCAGAGGTAAGGAAACCTTTATTTGCTGCTGTTGCTGCGATAGAACGTGCATCCATCAGTGCAACAGAAGCAATCTGGCCATTCTGGACTTTGGATCCTTCACGATTCGGGAAGTTTCGTGTGGTATGACGGATACTGAAAGCATTATTCGCCGGGTGTCACCAGCACCAAAGCAAGGACCGCAGAATGCAGTTTTCACAACAGCACCTGTCTCCAAGAAGATCTGCCAGAACGCCATTCTTAGCAGTTCCATATAAATCGGGAGTACTTGCCGGATATACACTCAATGTGAAGGCATCTGCACCAATGCTTGCCGCGGAGAATATCAGCTGCTGCACAGATATTTTCAAATCCACCACCCGCGCATCCTGCAATGATTCCCCTGGTCACATAAAGTTTCCGTCAACAACCTTATTCTTCAGAGTATAATCGGAACCTTGCCGTCCAGACTTACCAGAGCTTTTTCTCAACATCGGCCAAGGATGTCATCCAGATTTTGCATTCAGTTCATCAATAGTATAGGTATTGCTTGGATGGAACGGCATAGCGATCATAGGCTTGATCTCGCCAGATCAATCTCTACACAGCCATCATAGTAAGCCACATCTCCCGGTTTTCAGCTCTTTATAGCTCTGGGCTCTTCCATGGATCTCGTAAAACTCCTGAATCTTCTCATCTGTCTGCCAGATAGAGGAAAGGCAGAGGTAGTCTCAGTAGTCATAACATCCACGCCAATACGGAAATCTGCGCTTAAATTAGCAACGCCAGGTCCTACAAACTCCATGACCTTATTATTAACGTAACCGTTTGCAAATACTTCACCAATGATAGCAAGAGCAACGTCCTGCGGTCCTACGCCCGGACGTGGGCTTCCTTTCAGATAAATGGCAACGACGCCTGGCATATTGATATCATAAGTCTGGGAAAAAGAAGCTGCTTTTACAAGCTCCGGTCCCCCCCTCTCCCATTGCCATGGTACCAAGAGCGCCATAACGGGTATGGCTGTCTGAGCCAAGAATCATCTTGTCCGCCTCAGCAAGCATTTCGCGGGCAAACTGATGGATAACTGCGATGTGGCGGAACATAGACACCGCCGTATTTTTTCGCACAGGTAAGACCAAACATATGGTCATCCTCGTTGATGGTGCCGCCTACGGCACACAGGGAGTTATGACAGTTGGTCAGTACATACGGTACCGGAAACGCTCCAGTCCGGAAGCACGTGCAGTCTGGATAATTCCGACAAAAAGTGATATCATGAGAAGTCAGTTTATCAAATTTAATCTGAAGCTTGTCCATATTGCCGGAGGTATTATGGGCTTTTAAAATAGAATAGGCAATGGTATTTCTTGCTGCATCTTCTCTGGAAACAGGAAGCTGGGCTTCAGCTGCCGAATGATTTCCTTTCCATTCTGCAGATACACGCCAGTATCATATAATTTCATAATAAAGCTCCTCCTCATCTTGAGAGATTTATAAGTAACAATATTATGCAGCTGTTCACCAGCAACATTCTGAGAGGTATTTTTGTGAACAGCAGCAACATTATCGTTAATTATAGTAGATTTCTCCGAAAGGGTCAAGCCAAAAAACACTTTAGCGTGCTAAAAAGCTTTTTGCAAAAAATGGTCTGTAATTTTGCTCCACATTTCTGTTGCAACTTTTTTCAAATCAGTGATAAGGTAGAATCTACCAACACTGAAATAATGGGAGGTGTTCTAAGATGTTTCGCCTTTGGGGACGAATCTGGAAAAGATAACCATATGCTGAAGGATACCGTGATCTGTGATGACCGCCAGGAGACCAGAACGCACAAGGTTTTTTCACTGTCTGGAGCAGATCTGTTATGAGCTGGATCTTGGTAATCCAATCTGGCTGGATACTACGGTGCGGGATTTTAAGAAGCACAGTAAAAACACGTTTTTATCAGATAATTTTATTGAACAGATTGACTTTGATTACCTGGAAATACAGGTAATAGAGGAAGATGGAGAAGAATGATGAAAAAGACAAAATGTTTATGCTGGTTCTCACCAGCGCAGTACTTGCCCTTACCCGGTAACTGCAAACGCAGCTGAAGCTGCACCTTCTCGGTAACGGAAACTGTTATTGCCACCCTACCCGACGCACCCAAAAAGCCACAGAAAAAATGCTGGGTGAAGACCAAATCCGGAATCAGAAGATACTATCGAAAAGGAAAACGCCTCACCGGTTTCCAGAAGATTGGCAAGAATTATTTATTTACAGTGCCAAGGGAACCCTATTAAAAAAATACTACTGTTAATAAAGGTTACAGGGATTTACTTACTACATCGACAATAAAAAGTCATGTAATCGGCAGAAAAAGGGTTCTACCTACTATACTGCCAGCGGAAAGAGAATGACTCAGGTTCAGATTGCCAACCTCCGCTCCAAGCAGATTGCAGCAGAGATCACCAATTCCAGCATGTCCAAATCCCAGAAGCTTCAGACATGTTTCAACTGGGATCAAGGGCTATTATAATATCTGGCGTGATTTTGACCAGGGCGGCAAGGACTGGCCGGCTACTTTTGCAAATGACCATTTTCTCCATCACAACGGGGACTGCGTTTCTGACGCTGGCGCATTTGCTTACCTCGCCAAGGCAATCGGATACAAAAAGTTTATGTATGTGCCGACGCTGTGCAGAGCAACAACAATGCACACGCATGGTGTGAGATCAACGGATATGTTTATGACCCGCTTTTCGCAGAAGCAAAGAGTTACAGCAAGTATTACGGTGCAACCTATGGTTCTTATGGACTTTACCCGGTTTTGAAATATAAGATTTCATAAATGGTTAATATTCGCTGTACTGGCTGCAGTAACTAAGTTCAGACAAAATATATGCGGCGCACAGATTACAAAAAGCTCCCGGATCCGCTACAGGATTCCGAGAGCTTTTTGGCAAGCTGGTCAGCCATATCGTTGTATTTGTCGTTGGAGTGTCCTTTTACTTTACAAAATGGACTTTTTACTTTCTTCACGGCTTCCCGGTAAAAGGCCCGATACGCAATTGTTCCGGGTTTGGTAGCTTTCCAGGCACCGGTGCACCATTTGGCAATGCCTTCATAATCATGGTAAATGGTGATTTCCGGAATATTATGATCCACAGCATACTGCATTGCCGCTTCGAGCCTTTTGATTTCTCCTGCTACATTATGCATCAGTGCCAGCTCTTTGTCTGTCATTTTTTCGCAGAATGTGTGCTCTTCTCCATCCTTCAGATGACCATTCCGTAGGAAAATTCGCCGGTGTCAGAGCGGTAACTGCCATCTACGTAGGCAATCACCTGGGCTGACGCAGGTTTTTCTGCCCTGGGAAGTGTATCCGGGATGCCCTCTGCATTCACACCGGCAAATGCCTGTGCCTCTTCCATAGTGGAAAGCTCTTAAATTCTGCTCCCGAAAATCCCGTGACCTGTTTCTGACACTCTGCCCAGGTCATAAATACACCCGTTTTTCTGCCTGTTCTTACTGCATAGTATTTCTTTGCCATGTAGCCTCCCCTTCTGTATCAGACATTCTCAAACACTTTTTCTTTAATTATAACGAAACTGTTTCTTTTCTTCAATAATAGATTAGAGCATGTCCACAACACTCTCTAATCTATCCCTGGCATGTAACTTTAATATACCCTGTTCGTCCTGTCGTCACGCTGAAACCGCTGAATGTTTTTCACCACTTCATCTACTACGCGGAATCTGGTCTCTTTCGCAGCCCATGCAATATGCGGAGTAATGATCAGCTTGTTGCTATCCTGGATCTTAAGAAGCGGATTCTCCGGATCCATTGGCTCTTTGCAAAGAACATCAAGGCCTGCACCTGCAATGGAGCCTTCGGTAAGAGCTGTATACAAATCTGGCTCATTTACAATGGCGCCTCGCGCAAGATTCAGGAAAATAGCGGATTTCTTCATCTTGCGGAATTTTTCCAGCGTCATCAGGTTCTCCGTGTACCCGTTCAGCGGTGCATGGACGGAAAGAATGTCAGAGCGGGAAAGAAGCTCATCCAGGCTTACCTGTTCATATTCTGTATTGTATTTCTTCCCGGAAGCGGAATAGCAGATAATATGGCAGCCAAATGCCTTGGCAATCTGCGCTACCTTGTTTCCAATTGCGCCAAGACCGATAATTCCCCAGGTTTTTTCCATCCAGCTCGAAGAAATTCTGACCGAAGTGAGAGAAGCAGGTGCCTCTTGCATATTCTCCGGATTTTACGTAATTGTCGTAATAATTCAGTTTTTCCAGAATATAGAAAAAGAAGAGCGAAGGTATGCTGTGCCACCCGTTTGTGGAGTATCCGGCAACATTGTAAGCTGCAATTCCCCTTTTTTCAGATAGTCTCCATCCAGGTTGTTAAAGCCTGTTGCGGTCAGGCAGACCAGCTTTTTAGGTTCTGTGCTTTTCCAATGGTAGACTCGCAGATTGGAACCTTGTTGGCTACGATCACATCTGCGTCTTTTGTCTTTTTTCTTCCATTTCATCTGCAGTTGTTGTAGGATAAATAACTACCTCGCCCAGCGCCTCAAATGGGGTAAATACCATATCCTGTCCCAGGCTGTCTGCTTCCAGAATTACAATTTTTCATAATGTGCTCCTCGCTTTCTTCTGTGCTCACTTATATAGTCGTGCGTTTCCTCATCTGTTTTATAAAATACCGTTTTCTCCGGGAAAATGCAATCCCAAACTATAAAATGTACAATAAGAGTTACTATCCTGTTATTATTCACTGGTGATGTTATGCGAGGTGTTTTTTGTGAACAAAGTTCACAGAACCCCCGAGAATTAAGTTTGCGCAGCGTGTTGCTGTAAATGGGGAAAACAATAATCCCCAAAATACAAGAGCGCAAGGCTGATAGTGCCTGCGCCCTCATCTATCATTCTGTAATTGTCAAGCCATAAATTCCCGGATAATTTCCCTCATAATCTTCTCTTCCTCGAGTCAGCATCTTACTGAAATGACTTCCGGAAGCAGCTGTCTGCTTGATGCTACTGGTAATCTTATCCACGATTTCTTCCTGTAAAACAGGGTCAGCTTTTTCGCGGCTGGAATCTCTTCTGTCCAGCTTCTCATCTGCTCCACATAATCTGCCAACGTATCCATCACCAGCTCTTCTTTGTAAGAAAAAATCCAACGCCTGACGTAAGAGCAATAACACCACCGGTACAGTGGCGCCCACATACAGATAAGTCAGAGGAAGTCCCTCTTCTATCCTTAACGTCTTGGAAAAATAGATGGCACAGCCAAGAATCACAGTGGACAAAAGTGCCGGATACCACACCAGCCGATTCATTCTGTGAAGAAGCCTGTCCCGTGTTTTCCAAAGTCTCAGCCATTTTTCCTTCAGGCTGATCCGCTGACTGCTGCCTGCTCCTTGGGTGTTTTTTCGTGCCTGTGTTTTTGCTTCCCGGTACTTTTCAGCATTCTTCTGTAGGTGAGGTTTGTCGTCAGCATTCCAATTGCTCCAAGGGTCCCAAGGGGCCGCCATACTGTAGAGCAATATCTGCAGATCCATAATTTTCTCCAGCATAATGTCCTCCCATGCTTTCTTTCAAATTGGGAAACTGTTCAATATCTTTGCACCGCAGTTCTCTTTTTTGTATGAACCTGATTTCAAAAAATACCTGGCGGAACATTGCCAATAAACAGTAACCTTTACGAACATTATACCGCTGTCCTGTTCTGTATTAAACATAAATCGTTCGTCAAATTCTCGGTGAATCCCGCTTATCCTGTGGTTTCTCTGCATATTTTCCTATTTTATGATCACTTATATAAAGACTTTCCGCAATATATCAATTAGTTTTTGATTTATTGCGGAATAAGTATGATATATTGCGGAATAGCATTGATTTTTTCGCGCTATAAGTCAAATATATCGCGGAAATAAATGTAAATGCCCCTTAAACAGATTCTGATTATATCTACAGAGTCTGCTTAAAGGGCAATACATTATCTTCCCTACATTTCCTGCAATGCAGCTACCACTTTCTCAAATTGCATAAAGTGAGACGCCTTTACCAAAATGGTATCACCAGTCTGCACATAATCAGACAGATGGGACAAAAAGGCTGTCACGATCCGGTTCTTCTATAACGATAAGCTCCGGGTTCTTTCTCGCCATGTTCTGCAATGTTTGCGGAAAGAGGACCGGTGCAGATGCATACGTCGATTCCACACTGGGCTGCATGCTCGCCTACCTCTGCGTGAAGCTGAACTTCATTCTCTCAAGCTCTCCCATGTCGCCTAAGATTGCCACTCTTCTGCCAGCACCATCTTTCAGCACATCCAGTGATGCTTTCATGGACATTGGGTTGGCATTATAACAATCGTCTACGATAAGGAAACGGTCTGTCTCAATCATGTGAATCTGCCGCTGATGGCTTCCAGGGTCTCAATTCCATGACGGATCTGCTCCAGTGTCAGCCCATAAATGCGGCCTACCGCTGTAGCAGCCAGCGCATTGTATACCATATGACGGCCAGGCATTGGGATGTCCGTTGTGAAAGACTCCTCACCTACGTGAATGCGGCAGGTCATGCCTTTCAACCCTCTGCTCACGATCTCATCCGCATAAATATCCTTATCTGACTCCATACCGGAAAGAATACAGGCTTAATTCCTTCATATTCTTTCACAGTGCAAAGCTTATCGTCATCACCGTTTAACACGATATGACCATCTTTTTGTTCAGATATTTAAAGATCTCAGTTTTTGCTTTCAGTACACCGTCTCTGTCACCCCAAGTTCCCCAGATGGCAGGTGCCAATATTCGTGATCACACAGGTATCGGGTCTTGCAATCTTCGCAAGTCGGGTCATCTCACCAAAATCGCTGATTCCCATTTCCAGAACTGCGATCTCATCCTCGTCACGAAGACGGAAAACGGTGAGAGGAAGACCTAACTCATTGTTAAAGTTTCCCTGTGTTTTCAGGGTACGGTATTTCTCTTTCAGCACAGAGGCAATTACCTCTTTTGTACTTGTTTTTCCAACACTTCCGGTGATTCCGACAACCGGAATCTGAAGCTGCTGCAGGTAAAATTCTGCAATGTCCTTTACAGCCTTGAAGGGAAGATTCTACCTTGATATATGGGAAATCAGCATTCTCCAGGATTCTCTCAGATAAGGTAGCAAGCGCACCTGCTTCCATTACCTGTGGGATAAATTTATGGGCATCTACACGTTCGCCTACGATGGGGAACAAATAAAGGTTCCGGCTTCTGCTTTCCGGCTGTCTGTTGTAATAGAGGAAACCTCCTGCTCCAGCTTGTCAGACGGTCCGAAATAAACACCGCCGCAGACCTTGGTCGGGGTTTTCAGGGTAAGATTTTTCATTTTTTTTAATCCTTTTTTATATTTAATATAAACATTCGGTATATTATTCGTACTTCTTTAAAGAAATCCGGATCAGTTCCTCGCAAAGCGTCGGATAATCCATTCCCAGTACCTTCGCCTCCTGAGGAATCAGACTGGTAGGAGTCATTCCCGGAAGGGTATTTGCTTCCAGACAGTACATATCTCCGTTATCTTTCATCATGAAATCCAGACGGCTGTAGCCGGTAAGTCCCAGTGCTTTCGCTGCCTTCACTGCAATTCTCCTGCATTTTTGCTGTAAGCTCCGGAGAAATCTCAGCCGGACAGGTTTCTACTGTGGAGCCTGCCTGATATTTGTTCTTGTAATCATAGAATCCCTGGATCGGAGCAATCTCGATGATCGGATACGCCTTGTCATCCACAACTGCAACAGAAAATTCACGGCCTTTGATATACTCCTCCACAACAATATCCGCGCCATACTGGCATGCATCTGTAAGAGCCTCTTCGTATTCTTTCTGATCATTTACAATATAAACACCTACGCTGGAGCCTCCGCAACTGGTCTTTACCACTACCGGGAATTCCAGTCCATGCTTAGCAATGTCTTTCTCCAGATTGTCTCTTGTCATGGTAAATCCGCCTGGGGTAGGAACATGGTTCATCGGGGAAAACTTCCTTGGTGATACGCTTATCCATAGCCATGGCACTGCTGAGATAACCGGTTCCTGTGTAACGGATTCCCAGCAGGTCAAAGGTAGCCTGCACCTTTCCATCCCTCACCATTTGCTCCGTGAAGTCCCAGAAATACGATGTCACATTTTTCACAAAGTTCCAGCACATTTGGACCGAAAAAGCTTCTGCGTTTTTTTCTCCATCTCCTTGATCTGCGGATTGAAGCTGCTCATATACTCTGCTGCTTTTTTTCCACATCATATTCAGCCGGGAAAGGATTCTCCCAGTCTACATTCTCAACTCCACAGAAAATATCTACAAGTATTGCCTCATGACCTTTCTGGCGCAGTGCACCGCAGATTCCGGTACCGGATACAATGGAAATCTCTCTCTCCGTACCTGGTGGTTCCTCCAGCCAAAACTACTATCTTCATAATCTTATATCTCCTTTTTTGTTCGTAAACGTAACTGTTCAGTTCCTTCACAGTTACACGCTTTTGCCATGCACAGAAATCATGCATTCGCATGATTTCGCGCTGATTTTCCGTGGGGCGTGCAGATTGCGGAAATGATTTTTCAAACAGACTCTAGTTTTCCCCAAAACACCTCGCGGAATATTCTCTACTGAACAGTTACTCATACACAACCACCGGCATGCCAACCTCAATATTTGCATAAATCTCGGCCGCCTTGTCATATGGAACATTTACACATCCATGGGAGCCTTCCCACAGATAAAGATTTCCTCCAAACTCAGACCGCCAGGAAGCGTCGTGAATTCCCACATTTCCTGCAAAGGCATCCAATAGGTCACATTTGCCTCATAATCTCTCCTGTAAGCACTGCCGGAGATTCCTTGGCATCCAGTGCATAACAGCCTCGTAGGAGTGCCACAGCCTTCTATATCCGGTTTCCGCTTACAATGGGTGTGTCCACGATTGGAGTTCCCTTCTGGTAAAAAAACAAGACGCTGGTTTGTCAAATCTATCTCCACATAGGTGGATCCATATCATTTGTACCGCGGCTGTAGCCCCGAGTACAGATAAACAGGCTCACGCACCTGTGTAACGCCGCTTTCGACAGCTTCGATCAAAGCCTTTACCTCTTCATCTCGATCAATTACCCAGCCATAATCACCGCCTTTAATTTCCACCTGGCGATTATCGTAAGTCAGAAATGTTCTGGTCTGTCCCATGGTATCATATTTCAGCCCAAGGTCTGCCACATACTGCCGCACCAGGTTTCATCCAGGATCACATTACCATCCTCATCATAACCGAACCAATTCTTGATCGGGGTACGGTCCACAGTCTCAGTACGATCAGCAAAGTCGTAAGTTATGATCACCTTGACAAGCTGATTCATTTTTTTCACAATTGGCTTTCAGCAGCTCATCTGTGCTGTATACCGAAGGCTTCCGGTAGCAGCTCTCGTTCTCCAGATTTACAGAAGTTTTCCCCGGAGCATGGCTGCGGAAATCACTTCCTCCGTCTTAGTGCGATCCAGAGCATTTCCCATTACTTCCGGAATGATTTCAAAAGTATCTCCGGTATCCTGGATCTGGGCATCCACAGGCTGGACTACATTCTCTGGCTGCATGCATTTTCAGATTCTCAACAGCCTGCCCCATGAGCTCCACATTATAGCTGAGGGATTCTGAAATATCATAATTCTTATCCTGGTTAAAAAGCAAGAAACCAGGTAAAACGGTCCTGATCTTTGATCAACTGCTTCACAATTCCAGTAGACACATAGGAAAGCCCCACATCCTGGGCAGAAATTGCTTCCCGACCGTTTTTCATGGTCTCCACAGCAAGAACATAAGCGCCTACACGCTGGTTCAGAAGGTCCTCGGTGTCTTCCGAAGTCATATAGGAACAATTAAAGCCATTTACCATAGAGCCTGGAAGAAAATGACTGGAAAAGTAGTGCACGCCATATCCATAAGCTCCTGCTGTAAGAAGCAGCAGCAAAACCACAAAGTAAAATAACAATCGTTTTTCCTGCGCCTGCTTTTTCCTTATTTTTTGCCATAAATTCCTCCCTGCTTATGATGAATTCTTATTGTCTTTACACGACCATCTTCTGTTTAACCTTATGCAGGAAATAAACTCCATAGTCGGCATTTATTTCTATCTTCCAAATGCAGACGGGTAAAGACAATAAAAAGCAGATGATTACTGTTCACAGATAACAGTAGATTACTCTGCTTTTTATATGCCAGATCGGTACTTTTCCGATCTGGCATGGTTACATTCTATGCGCAAATTTCCGATTTCAGAGCCTGTTTGAAAATAGTGGCTCACCTTTTTTACGGAAAGGTTACCGTTCACAGCAACACGCTTTTAGCCGAGAAGTTTTTCTACACTGACAAGTTTCACACAAAGTACGAATACCTGTGCTGCTTTGCCAAGATCTTCAAGTGTAGGGAAGGATGGTGCAATACGGATGTTGGAGTCTTTCGGATCCTTGCCGTATGGATAAGTAGCACCTGCGCCAGTAAGGATAACACCAGCCTCTTTTTTGCTCTGGCTACAATTGCCTTTGCACAGCCATCCAGGGAATCAAAGAGATGAAATATCCGCCGTGTTGGCTTTGTCCACTCACCGATTCCAAGTCCGGAAAGTTCTTTGTCAAGCGTATCCAGAACCAGCTCGAATTTCGGGCGGAGGATATCTGCGTGTTTTCTCATGTGGGCGTGAAGTCCGTCAAGATCCTTGAAAAAAATCTTACGTGACGGAACTGGTTCAGTTTATCATGACCGATGGTCTGAACCTGCCATATATTTGCGGAAATCATCAGGTTTGCCTTGAAGCTGCAACGGCAGCGATTCCCAGATCCTGGGAAGCTTACCTTTGAAGTGGATGTAAATTTATAAAACAAGATCGGGGTTGCCAGCTTTTTGCACACTCACCAAGAATTTCAACCAGGAAATCCGATTATCATCATAGAGATGATGAATGCTGTATGCATTATCCCAGTAAATACGGAAATCCGGAGCGGCCGGTTTCAGTCTTGCAAAAACGCTCTACGGTTTCTTTGGAATAAGTGTAACCCTGTGGGTTAGAATATTTCGGTACACACCAGATTCCCTTAATCGCTGCATCTTCACTTACCAGCTTCTCTACCATATCCATATCCGGTCCCTGTGGTGTCATAGGAACATTGATCATCTGGATTCCGAAAAACTCTGTGATCTTGAAATGACGGTCATATCCTGGAACAGGACAGAGGAATTTTACCTTGTCAAGCTTGCACCATGGAGTATTTCCCATTACACCCCGAGTCATGGAACGTGCGATACTGTCGAACATAACGTTCAGGGCTTGAATTTCCATATATGATAATGTGTTCGGATCTACCTCAGACATTTCTCCAAGAAGACGCTTTTGCTTCCGGAATACCGTCGATCACTCCATAGTTACGGCAATCTACTCCAGTCTCGCATTTCAGATCTGAATCGCCCTTCAGAACGTCCATCATTTCCATAGAAAGTTCCAGCTGTGCATTGCTTGGCTTTCCTCTTGACATATCAAGGGCAAGTCCCTGTGCCTTGATCTCTTCAAATTCTTTTGTCCAGCTCTTTTTTTTCAGTGCCAGAAGCTCTTCATGATTCATTTCGGTATATTTTTTCATAAATTCCTCCTTCGGCAATTGCCTGTTTGGTGTATCCTCCTCGTATATCTTTTCCATTTTAGTATGCTAAATTGTCGGTTGTCAAGTGTTTGGCTCTATTTTATATAAAATCCCTCTTAAACCGGTTACTGTTCACTTCGTTCACAGTAACACGCTTCGCGATGCACAGAAATCATGCTTTGCATGATTTCGCGCCGAAATTCTCGGGTTTTCTGTGAACTTTGTTCACAAAAAACACATCGCGGAATGTTACCAGTGAACAACAACTCTTAAACCGCTTCCCCATCTTCCAGAAGCACCGCATGGCAATACCAGCCCATTTGACTTCACCGGAAGGCCAATTTCCTGGGAATCTACATGTCCCTTATACTTCTTCATCTCTGTTGCCAGCATATAAGTAAGTACAGCCGGAGCAAGTCCGGTGGTGTAGGAATTATCGGGAAAAAACAGGGGATCATCGCTGAGAATCTTTGTGCAAAAGCTTCACAAGGGGATGAATGGCATCCTCAATTTTCCAGATCTCGCCTTTCGGGCCTCTTCCATAGGAAGGCGGATCCATGATAATTGCGTCATAGTGATTCCCCCGGCGGATTTCACGCTCTACGAACTTCATACAGTCGTCCACCAGCCAGCGGATTGGTGCATCATCAGCAAGACCACTTGCTGCCGCATTCTCTTTTCGCCCAGGCAACCATGCCCTTAGAGGCATCTACGTGTAACGGATGCACCAGCGGCTGCTGCCGCAAGAGTTGCACCACCTGTATGCAGGCGAACAGGTTCAGCACCTTGATCGGTCTGTCAGCCTTACGGATCTTGTCTCCAAACCAGTCCCAGTTTGCTGCCTGCTCCGGGGAAAAGACCGGTGTGCTTGAAGCTAAATGGTTTCAGATGGAATGTAAGATCCTTGTAATGAAGATCCCACTGCTGGGGGCAGATCAAAAACTCCCATTCACCGCCTCCCTTGGAGCTGCGGTGATAGTGTGCATTCATCTTGCGCCATCCTGGCTCTGTCTTCGGTGTATCCCAGATTACCTGCGGATCCGGACGGACAAGGAGATATTTTTCCCCCATCTCTCCAGTTTCTCGCCGCAGGAAGTATCAATTACTTCGTATTCTTTCCAGCCATTTGCTATCCACATTTTATTTTTTACCTCATTTTCTATTATTTCGCACAAAAGTCCTGAATATCATCCATGAATCATATCTGTATAAGTAAAATCATGAACCATTTATAGCACGAATGCGGACAACCCTTGGGAATCGCCACAAACGCAATGTAACTGACTTTCATTTTGCCTAATATCAAATAACAAATTTATGATAGCAGAAAACTGTACCCACTGTCAATTTTGTTCATCTTCTTCCTGAAAAAGTGCCCAAAAAATCCGCCTCACTTTTTTCGGATTTTTCCCATTGAACCACATATTTTTTCGCACTATAATCACATTAAAAAAGGAGCGTGATTCAAAATGTCAGAAAAGACTACCGATAATAAACTTCCTTACACCTGTACCTCCGCCTACGACCGCAACGCCTGCAAAGGCTGCGTCTGTTCCACCTGCTATGAACAGGAATTCTGTGACAGGTGCAGCAGCTGCGAAAATCAGTCGAAGCGCAAGGAGCGCTGCAACGCTTATGAGGGTGCATACAATTATTAGTCCTCTGTTTTCTTGCACCTTATGCACAAAAAGTCTGAGTACAGATGCCGTTGCAAGCGACATACTATACTCAGACTTTATTATGAAATCATTCTACCTGCATATTTCTGCAGCAAACTATCAGCATCCGGCTTTTTCTGCCTTCTCCTTCTGTCTCTCATCCCACAGCTGATCTGCTCTCTCTTTCCAGCAGGCTGCATATTTATCACATTTGCCGCAAAGATGCTCTGCACTCTCCGGTGACTGAAGATCTGTGGATTTTGCGCCAGTCTCTGCAACTAATTTACGCAAAATTTCCGGATTTTCCAGCATTGGACATGGACGAAGCATGTTCTCGTTGAAAGGCTGGTTATCATGATAAGCCTGGAAAATCGGGCTCTTCAGTGCGTCCAGAAGAGAAGTATCTTTGATATTGCAGTTTGAATAATGGATAAATACACATGGGTCTACATCACCATTCGCATTAATATGCAGATAATGTCTTCCACCTGCAATACATCCATGTACAAATTCAGCATCATTCTGGAAATCCAGTGTAAAGATTGCTTTTTGTGCTTCTGAATTTACGGATTGCACGATACATTTCTTCTCGCTGGTCCGGTGTCAGAAGAAGCTCCGGTGAAGCGTCATTTCCAACTGGCATATAATGGAAGAACCATGCAAATAATGCACCACAGTCAATCAGCTTGTCGAAATATTTCCTCACTGCTTACACTGTCTACGTTCATGCCTGTATAGCAGGTGGAAACTCAAATGGAAGTCCTCTGTCCTTCAACAGCTTCATTGCATGCATAACCTTCTGATAGATTCCCCTTTCCACGGCGTCCGTCGTTGGCTTCCTCGGAACCTTCCAGACTGAATGCCGGAACGAAGTTCTTTACTCTTAAAGATTTCATCACAGAATTCCTCATCGAAAAGTGTCCCGTTTGAGAAGGAAAGGAATTCACAATCCGGATGCATCTCGCAAAGTTTAATAAGATCTTTCTTACGTACAGTAGGTTCACCACCGGTATAAATATACATGTAAACACCAAGCTCTTTTACCCTGTCTGATAATGGAGTCAATGGTCTCAAGATCCAGGTTCAGCTTGTGCCATACTCAGCTGCCCAGCATCCTGTGCACTTCAGATTACAGGCACTTGTAGGATCCAGAAGGATTGCCCACGGAACATTACAGTTGTTCTGTGCTGCAACTTCTTCCTGTCTTGCACTTCCCTTTAAGCTGGCATTTACAATAAAGTTCTGGAAAAATACTTTTCGGACACCTGGATTCAGCTGATACAGGTTCATGATCAGCTTATACCAGTTGCTGCTGTCTGTGTCCTGGATTGCATTACGAATGGCATCTCTCTGACCTTTATACCAGTCCTGCGGAGTGAATTTATCTACCAGCTCCATCAGCTTCGGAATGTTTGTCTCTGGATCCTTTTCCAGATATTCTAATGCTTTTTGTTACAGCACCTTCCATAGCGGCCTGTTTTGCTTTATCAATCAGTTTCATAATGCTCCTCCTTTAGATTTCTCTGAATTCATCTTCCCAGACTACATTTTCATTCTCACGGATTTTCACAGTGTATACTACCACGCAAAGCTTCAGTATTCCCTCCAGCAAAAATGCCACGCCAGTAAAAAATCACAGTCAGCTTTGCACCTCCTGCCTGATCAACGAGAAGAAGCATTCCAAATATTCCGGTTGTTACTGCAATAAGCAAAAACTGCCCACCAGAGAGCTTCAAACCGAATTTTTCGCTTCCACTGACATCTGATCCGAAGCAATGCATCGGTCAGAATCACAAGACCGAAAATCACGAAAAAATCAGTCTTAGTATGGCTTCCTTCTCACCAGAATCAGAATTCCAACTGCAATCATGAGAATTCCAAAGCCAAGGTCAAATTGAAAAGCCAGACAGTAAAAATCTCTGGAAAATAGCCGATAATTTTTATGATTCCATCTGCAATGAACAAAAATTCCTGCAAGAACACAAATTATTTTCACGGCTTTTTCCGGAGCAGCCATCAAAAAATTCCCAAAGCACAGAAAAAACAACTGCCATCACTATATATCCATTTCGTGCTATTTTCAAAGTTCCCGACGAATTCATTCTGATTCTCCTTTCTGCTTTTCATGGATTTATTATAGTAAGATAAATTTCAAAAAAAACGGACAAAAAAAAGGACTGTGTCTGAAATTCAGACACAATCCCATATTTGCCTAAAAGCTTACCGCATTTCCATTCTCCGGGAAAAAAGCAGATTTACAAATTCCCTATACGATTTTCAGATAAGCAGGTTTGGTTCCCTGCCACCTTTTTTCCAATGTTTTCTCAAAAAGTATTTTCATAGAGTTCACGCAGTTTCTCTGCATATTCTGTCAGATCGAAGACATCCTGTGATCCATCCAGTCCAGAATCACTCCGATCATTACGCATTTATAAAAAATGCATGAGCACCTTCATATCTTCTTTTTCCATAATTTCTTCTTCAAAATTATGTACGATATACTGCTTTTATAACATACTGGCACATTTTTTATCCAGTACACTGGTAAACGTTGCTCTCTGCACGGAACAGTAAATATGGAGCATGGCCTTCTTGTTCTCTCCGATCAGATTCACCAGTACCTCAAGGCATTCCAGCATAGAATCCACTTCCACCGGATGTTCAAAGGCATTGTCCACTTCCCGAAGAAGAGCTGATTCCACAACATCAGAAATATCGCGGAAATGATAATAGAAAGTATTCCGGTTCACACCGCAGCGCTCCACAATATCCTTCACTGTAATTTTCGCAAGAGGTTTTCTCATTAAGCAGTTCAAACAAAGTCCTCGATAATAATTTCTTTCGTAAAACCAGACATTTTCTCACCTGTCATCTTGAAATGAAACCGGATAAAAAAGCCTAATCGGCTATGTTTCCAGCTTGTTAAGTTATTATCACAGATTATGCCACAAACCAATTTAAAATGCAAGGACAACGCGCCCTTGCATTTACATTACCCCTGTTCTGATAAAACATCAATTTCTGGAACTGATTCATTTCTTCGGATACGTCCCGGACAGCTCCATAAAACATTTTTATGTCCATCCTGTTCTCTCAGAAAAATGCTTTGATATTTATCCATATATACTGACCATCTTCTCTTCTGCGGCGCACAGTTCCCTCTGCACCTTCAGCCAGTCTCTGGAAAGACCGTTGGAAAATATTCTGCATTTTTTTCCTGTCATCCGGGTGTATTGCCTCCATAACCTGAACATTCCTGCCAGATCCACAGGATCCTGTCCAACCAGCAGACAGTATTTATCATTTACCTGCAGCAATTCTACATTATTACAATATACATCATAAATGGCAATTGGCCCAAGAATATTATTCAGTATGCTGTCACTTGCCAGCTCAGACTGAAACAGATCCTTGAAACGCACATGCTCAATTTTTCGTGCTGAATCCCCCGGTAATCCACATTATTCTCGTCATTGAGAAGTGCTTTTTATTTCTTCAACCGGAAGAGGCTTGTAGAAGAAATAGCCCTGGCCATAAATACAGCCCATATTCAGCAGATAGTTGATCTGGTTCTTCCGTCTCAACTCCCTCTGCAATCATGCGAAGTCCCATAATATTTGCCATTCTGGTAACAGCCTCAGAATTCCCATTCCCTTGTCCATGGTATTCTCATCCATTTTCAGAAACTTCATGTCAATCTTCAGAACGTCTACATTTTACATCCTTCAGCATATTCAAAGAAGAATATCCGCTTCCAAAATCATCCATCAGAACGGTAAAGCCTGCATTTCGCAGTGCCTCTGCCACACCGGTGATCACCTTATATTTCTTCTACATAAGCACTTTCTGTAATCTCCAGCTCTACATATTCCGGCGGAAGCCCATATTTGCGAACCAGATTTTTAAAATGCTCTACTACATCAATTGCATAAATATCCACACTGGATACGTTGACAGAAATAGGAATTACCTTATGTCCGCTTTTTATCCAGTCCTGCAGCGTCTGGCAAACCTGCTCCCACACCTTCATGTCCAGTTCTGTGATCAGTCCGTTACTCTCCATAACAGGAATAAAAATATCCAGGTGCCACAATTCCCTTCTCAGGATGCTTCCAGCGCACCAGTGATTCCAGCCCGACGATCTTACCTGTGTTCAGATTACATTTCGGCTGAAGATAGTATATAAACTCATCTCTTTCCAAACCGGCCTGCACTTCAGTAAGAAGCACATGATTATTCTCCAGTCGTGTCTTCATATCTGAGCTATAATAAGCACAGCGTACAGCATAATTTCCCTTTACCGTCTCCTGCGCAAGAATTGCCCGGTCATACATCTGTGAAGCACTGAGACTGATATCATCAATTACATAAAAACCAAAAGCAGGAAGGAAATCCGGTATGTCCACCGTATGCACGCACAAATCCGGTAATACGGCATTTCAGATTTTCGAGAACTTTTTCATCATTTGGAAGAACAATTACAAAGTCATCCCCGCCCATATACCCGGCAATCCGCCAAATTCGACGCATTTTATTAAGATGCGCCCCGATTTCCTTTTAGGAGCTTGTCTCCCTGCCACCTGACCATACCATTCGTTAAAAAGCTTAAAATGTTCAATATCAATGGCTACCAGACAGTATTTCCCTGCCGCAGCTTCATTTACTCTGAGAAAGGTTTCTGTCTGTGTAAAAAAGGAATTCTGGCAAAATAAACCTGTAAGCTTATTCTTCTCAGTCTTGCCCGGGTTTCTCCGTTCCAGGATCTCCTTTTTCATATTTACAAAACGGCAAAGATTATCCATATCTTCCTTCGTAAATATCCTTTGCCAAAATCACATGACAGTTCCTTGCTCCCGGCCACTCGACCTCTCCGGCATTGATTTTCAGCCATTTCCCCTGATCTTCATTATAAAACAAATCGGTCTTCCGGTTCGGATGTGCCAACGGGCAATTACGACAGGGCTTCTCTTTCCCCGAAACTTCTCATAACAGATCTCTCCGGGCTCAAATTCCGAAAACTGTTTTTCATCAGTGCTTTACTCATATACTGAATTCGATATGACTCATCTACTATGTATGTAATTGTCTCAGTTCTCTTCTCCTGTCTCATACGCGTCCTTTTCATTTCTGAATGTAAATCCAACGATTAAAAAACTATTAAAAATATTATAAGCTATTCCTTTTCAATACGCAACAGGTCAACTCGCGAAAGTTTTTTTTCTGTTTTTTTAGGCAAAAATGACACATATTACAATAAAAACTAAGAAATGCTCCCGCCAAAAACAAAACAATAGAATCTATTGGCTGGTTGAATGAATTGGAAAAACAGTATGATGACCCTATTGCTCACTTTCAAAAAAGTGGAGCAGCTAAAAGCTGACAAAAGCCGACAATATTGTTGCATTTAGCGTGGCTTTCTTTTACACTCATATTTATCGGACAAGTACGTTTTTATATGGTGCAGTGTATCCATAAGCTTACGTACAATATTTTCATAAGAATATCTTAAGATTTTACCCCTTTTCATCTTAAATTTTTGTCTGATACCTTATATATTACAGGGGAGGTGAAAAAGAAAATGGCAACAATTTTGTATGTGATGATGATAAAGATATTGTAGAAGCCATCAGCATTTATCTGGAACAGGAAGGTCACCAGATTCTAAAGGCTTACGATGGACAACAGGCACTTTTGGTTTTACAGAAAAATGAGGTGGATCTGTTGATCATCGACGTTATGATGCCGAAGCTGGATGGCATCGAGGGCAACTTTTGAAAATCAGGGAGGAACATTCTCTTCCTATTATTATTCTTTCAGCAAAGTCCGAGGATGCAGATAAAATTCTTGGATTGAATGTTGAGCTGACGATTACGTAACCAAGCCCTTTTTAGTCCTTTAGAGCTGATTGCCAGGGTTCGTTCCCAGCTTCGAAGATATACCCAGCTGGGTGCAGCAGTTTTTCCTGTGAAAGTCAGCATATTTATACAACCGGCGGGCTGACGGTGAATGACGATCAGAAAGAAGTTCAGGTGGATGGCGAAGCCCCGAGGCTTACGCCAATTGAATATAATATTCTGCTTCTTCTCATAAAAGAATCAGGGCCGGGTATTTTCCATCAATCAAATTTTATGAAAATATCTGGAATGAAGAAGCAATTGGCGCTGACAATACAGTTGCTGTCCACATCCGGCATATCCGGGAAAAGATTGAGATCAATCCCAAGGAGCCCAGGTATTTAAAAGTTGTCTGGGGACTTGGATATAAAATTGAAAAAGCTTTTGATTAAAAGTATTTGAAAGATTCGCTATTGAATATGCCAAATGGCGTTACCAATACGATACGCAGCACATTATCAAGAAAGGGTTAATCATATGGAAAAGAAAAAATGGCACCGCAGCCCTGGTATCAAAGGGCTTTTGCTCCTATTGCAATATATTTTTCTGGGAGCTGTAATCTTCTTAGGTTTATTTTAATTACCTCTTTGGCACATGGTCTGAGGCTTTCTGATTCCGGAAAGATTATCTGATTCCACGGCATTTGCCAATACCCTCTACGACGCAGCCTCCATGACGTGATGTACGGAATTTCTGTTACATTTCCCTATACTAATGTATCCTGAAAGGCCTTGCCCAAAATGAAGCTTCCCAGTCATCTGATTAAAAATGCCTCATCTGCGGCTCACACTTCTTTAAATCAGACATCTGCATCCCAAGTAGTTGATCTTAATGAATTTGCCAACGATGAAGAAATCTCTTTTCAAAACACCTCCGGTCTTACCTTATTCAGTTTCAGACCTGGAAAAAAATGGGCGCAGGACTTTGATACCTCCAGTGAAATCCCATTGTGATCTGCCACCAGGCTTCTTCTGCCCGAGTCACTTTCCCGGCATATTATTATGTTCAGGATTTTCTGGAAAAATTGACAGTGGAGAACTGGATTTTTTCTGTGGATATGGTATTACGGATTCAGTGACTCTGCAACTGAAATAGCATCCTACGATGAAAATCTCAAACAGCTTATCGAAGACATCAAAGACGACATGCAATATGGTGTAATGGATGATCTTTCTCTGGTATTCAGATCACATCCGGGGGATGTTTATATCTCCATTCCTCATGATGGACAGCCCGCCTCTAAGGTGACAGTATATTTGATGTTCTAAATTTCCAATGCCAAATGGAACGAATCGCATAGATGTTGAATTAAGCAGCCTTTTTCCAGAACTGATTTTATATCTTCAGCAGGAGCAGATCTCTGAAAAATAGCCTCAGGTCACAACATGAGTTACATTATTAACGATGACGTGAACGAT
>VOFK01004326.1_pt1 | contig 23052 bp, 36 predicted proteins | sample 5384121 | NCBI WGS metagenome assembly VOFK01 (sample SAMN12384730, study PRJNA508395) | human gut metagenome | isolation source: healthy gut J | host: Homo sapiens | reverse complement strand
TTAACCCAAACTGCAACTGCTTTTTTTGCACCGTTTCCGGGCAAATTTCACTTCAGCAGGGTCATTTCCTCCTCAGCCGAGTCGCTGTAGCCGCGAATGACGTAATAGGCGTTGAGTATGTCGCGCGCGATGAACGACACGTTCGCGCCGGAGCCGCCGCGCTCGACCACGATGCTTATGGCGATCTCCGGGTCGTCGGCCGGGGCGTAGCAGATGAACATACCGTCGTTCGTGATGCCCTCGCCCTTCTGGGCGGTGCCGGTCTTGCCGTTGACGCCGTAGGTCTCGCCGTTGCGCACCTTGGTAAAGCTGCACTTGATGAAGTTTTCATACACGGCCTGGTTGCCGGGGTAGTTGACCACAAGGTGCATCCCTCCTGACCGCATCCCAGTTATACGTGGCCGATTCCACGTGGCTGAGCACCTCCGGCTCGCGCTCGTACACCTTCTCGCTGTAGTCGTAGCTTCTGACGGTCTTGAGGATGGAGGCCGAGTGCCTGTCGCCGTAGTTTGCGAGCGTGGCGGCGTATTCCGCCATCTGCAGGGGGGAGAATATGCTGTCCGACTGGCCGATGGCCGCTTGCAGCGTGTCGCCTATTCGCCACTCGGAGCCGGCGTAGTCATAGTGGTTTTCGCGGTTGGACATGTTGCCCTTCGTCTCGACGAGCTCTATGCCCGTGCTCACGCCCAGCCCGAAGGCATGGGCGACCTCGCCCAGATAGTCAACGCCAAGCTCGTTGCCGATGGTGTAGAAGTAGTAGTTGCACGAATCGCGTATGGCGGTGGAGGTGTTCTCCTCCGGGTGCTTGAGGTGTTCGTTCTTGTTGGCGTTCCAGATCCAGCATTCAGGCGAATAGCCCTCGGCGGAGTACTTGGTGTAAACGCCCTCGCATTTTATCTTGTCGGCGGTGTTTATGACGCCCTTGTTCAGCGCCGCGATCGCCGTGACCAGCTTGAAGGTGGAGCCGGGGGCGTATGCGCCCATGAGCGCGCGGTTGAAAAGCGGCGCGTTCGGCGTTGCGAGAAGCTCCTGATAGTTTTCGATTATCGTGGACACGTCGAAGGTCGGCCAGCTTGCGATGGCAAGCGGCTCCCCGGTGTTGACGTCCACCACCACGGCGGTGGCGGCGCCGGTTATCTCGTCCTTCATGTCCCGCGTTGTAGTCGCCGCGGGCAAGGCCCCTCCGCGCGCTCCTGTGCGCGCGTCTTTATAAGCCCCTGCACACCGGCATTGAGGATACGCTCGGTCTGCTCCTGAAGCGTCTGGTCGATGGTGAGGTATATGTGGTTCCCGGGCACAGGCTCCTCGGTGTACACCGTGCTCAGCACCGTGCCGGAGGCGTTCTTCGTCTCTATCACCGTGCCGTCCTTGCCGTGGAGATAGTTTTCAAAGGCGTATTCCACGCCGTCCTTGCCGACCTAGGCATCGGTGGAGTATTTCAGCAGGGAGTATTTTTCATACTCCTCCTGCGTCATCAGGCCGACGTAGCCGAGGATGTGCGCGGCATAGTCCGTGCCGTATTCGCGCGTATACGCGCGGTTGACATTATGCCGGCAAGCTTGTTTTCCATGATCGACGAGATGAGCTTCATGCTCGCGTCCTCGACAAAGACGTAGTCGGCGGTGTTTATCGCATAGCGCACGTTTATCGAGTAACGCACGCCGGCGATGATGCGCATCTCCTCCGCGGAGTAGCTGTTGTCTATATTATATCTCGTGCGCATATAGCTCATCAGCTCCACGGCGGTGGGGTTCTCCGGATCCGCCACGAGATCCTATCTTCTGCTTGTCCGCGATGTATGCCTTCAGCATCGTGCGCTGTATCTCCGTCATGTCCGCAAGATACTCAAAGGGCGGGTCGCGCGTGATGGGCAGGTCGTCCGTATACATCGCCGTAGCCCTCCACCATCTGCACAAGGCCGAGGATGGTCTCGTTCGGGTTTTCGTTGGCGAAGAGCTTGGTCGTGTCTATGGTGAGGTTATAGGTCTCGGAATTGCTCACCAGCACGCGGCCGTAGCGGTCTAGGATGTTCCCGCGCGCGGTCACGGCGCGCTCCTCATTCGTTATCTCGTTGCTCTGGTTGTAGTATTTTTCGCCCTCTATGATCTGGAGGTCATAGAGTTCGTAGACGTACACAGTCAGCAGTATCAATATTGCCACTATCATCGCGGCGACCCTGCCCTGCCTTACAAGTCTGTGATGCATTGAAAAGTCCTTTCTGGTCTGTGCGCCCGCTCTCCGCCGGTTTTACTCTATCCACTCCGCCGGCGGAAAATACGCCAGCACGGCGGGCGGCAGCGACCACAGCGTCTGCAAAAAGCACCGTCGTGATCATCGAGCCCGCCCACACGTCCAGCGCCGCCGTTTTCAGCATCTGCACGACGCCCGTTATCAGCAGCGCCGCAAGCGTCGCGCCCATGAAGGCGAAAAAGCGCCGGTTGATGAAAAACTGCGACACGAAGCCCGTGGCAAAGCTCAGCACCGGGAAGAGCACCGTGAAGGTGATGGTGTTCTCTATGAAGGCCATATCCGCGAATATGCCCATGATAAGGCTGAATACCGCCCCCCCATGTCGCCCCCTCGAACATGCCCACGGCCACGGCCACGGCCGGCAGCACCAGCGGGCACACGCCGAACAGGCGAAGCTGCGTGAACAGCATGTTCTGCGCCACGAGCGCAAGGAACATGAAAAGCGCGTATTTCAGCAGTCTTTTTATGTTTGCCTTGGAGAATATCTCCTTAAGATTGATGTTCAAGTCTACTCCACCACTTCAAAGCTCTTTATCACGAACACCTGCACGAGCGTGTCAAAGCTGCACTCGGGCTTGATGATGCCGTATCTATCTGTCCGCCGGCCTCGGTCTGTATGTTGCTTATGGTGCCGATGAGAAGCCCGCCGGAATGCGCCGCCCGAGCCGGAGGTCAGCACCTCGTCGCCGACGAAGATCTGCGCGCCCTCCGCGAGATAGGTCAGCTTTGCCTGCTTTTTCTTCATCAGGTCGAATTCGCCCACCGACATGCCCGACGAGCCGGACGAGCCGACGTAAGCGCCGACGCTCATGTCAACGTCGATAAGCGTGCTGACCGTCGCCCAGGTCTCGCCAAGCTCCGTTATCTGTCCGACGAGCACGCCGTACTCCGTCACGACAGGGTCGTTCAGCTCTATCCCGCTGCTGCGCCCCTTGCTTATCGTAAACGACGACGACCAGTTCGACGACGACCACAAAACCACCTTGCACGACTCCATCTCATAGTCGGTGTGCTTCTCTCTCAGCTCCAGAAGCTGGCGCAGGCGGGTGTTCTCCTCCGACGCGGCGATGCCGTCGCGTGCGGACTGCTGCGCGTCGGCAAGCTGTGAGCGCAGCGATTCGTTCTCCGCCTGAAGCGCGTCGTATTTATAAAGATAGCCGTATATCGTGTCGAACCAGTTGACCGTGGAGCTGAGCACCTTTTTTATCGGCGCCTCCAGCACGCCCGTGGCGTTCTGGAGAAAGCCTATCTCCCCGCCGCGCGCCGCCGCGCCGAAGCCGATTATCACCGCGACCGCCGCCACGATTATGCCGATGCGTATTCCGTTTTTCCTCAGATATTCCTTCAACGGGCCATCACTCCTTAATAAGCTCCACTCCGGCCTCTTTCAGCATGGAATCAAGTCTGCACAATGGCAGACCCATAACGTTGAAAAAGTCCCCGTCTATGCCGCGCACGAATACCGCGCCCCGGCCCTGCGCGCCGTATGCGCCGGCCTTGTCCATCGGCTCGCCCGTGGCGATATAGGCATCGATCTCCGCGTCCGTTATCTCGCGGAAGTGCACCCTGGTCATTTCGGCCTCGACATGCACTCTCCCGTGCGCGGCCACGGCCACGCCGGTATAGACCTCGTGCGTGTTACCGCGAAGTCGGGAGAGCATCCCCGCGGCCTCCTCCTTCGAGTGGGGCTTGCCGTAGATATGCCCGTCGAACCACACGATGGTGTCCGCCGCGACGCACACATCGTCCGCGGCGCAGTGCGCGCGCACCTCCTCGCACTTGGCGAGGGCCAGCGCCTTCACGGTCTCCGCCGGGCCTGCGCCCGCGGGCGGGTGCTCCTCCCCCTTTGCGGGGATTATCTTCATATCCTTCACTCCAAGCATCTCCATCAGCTCTCTGCGCCGCGGCGATGCGGAGGCCAGTATAACTGCCATGCCGTCAAAGCTCCTTTATCAGTCTACGCCCCTGTAGTACAGGCCGCGCGTAAGCACGTTGGGCTTGTAGTCGGAAAGCCCCATGTGCCCCTTCGCCACCTCCACGCACTCGCGCGCGCTCTCCGTGGTGAACATCATCCTCAATCCCCACAGCCCGGCGGAGTAAAGATCCTCCTTCTTGTCGGCGAGGTAGAGCTTGTGCGCGTTGTACACCACGTTGCGGCAGCCGTATTCCTTCACCACGGGGAAGACTGAGCCCATTCTGTCGGCCATCTGTGCCGGCGTCTGACAGGCGCAGCGCCCCGCGCTTTCCTTTATTATGCACTGGTCGGACACCATCAGCGGCAGCCGGCCGTATATTATAAGCTCCGTATCCAAAGGCTTGGCCATGTCCTTCACCTGCGCGATGCGCAGCTCGAACGAGGCCGTGGCGGAGAGGAAGCCCATCTGGTTGAGCATTTCCAGCGTGTAGGAGTTGAACGCGTTCAGCCCGAAGTCGCCGCGAAGCTTCATCCCGGCGGCGCGCGCCATCATTATCTGCCCCAGATTCCCCACGAGCGCCTCATTCACGCCATAGTCGAAAAGGCGCTGCAGGGTGGAGTAGACCTCCTTCATCTGCCGGTCGTTTATTATCCGCGGCAGCACCGCCACCGGCACCGTGCCCTTCTCCACGAACGGCAGCACCAGCTTCGGCTCCTCCGCCATGAGCATGGCGGGCACGTATATGTACGCCGGGCGCAGGTCTGCAAGCTCCTTTGTAAGCTGCTCCGCCGTGCGCACCTGCATGATGAGCTTGGGGTCGGCCACGGTGGGCACGTTCTTCGGCGGCGGGGGGATGGGGGCGCTTCTGCGCGCGGGGGGAACGGCGCGCTTTTTCCGAAAAGCTCCGATACGAGCTTGCGGCGAAGCTCGTTCACCTCCGCCGCGGCGAGGTACAGCCCCGGATCCGTCTTGGCGCGGTTTTCCACGCAGTTATACGGCGTGCCGCCGGTCTTGAACATCTGCTCTATAAGATAGCCGTCCGTCAGGCCCTGGCGCTTGGCCTTTTCCGGCACGGGGCCGTAGGTCACGGCACGGTGTCCGTCGTCGTCGAAAGCGATGGCCTTTATCCTCTCGCCCTTTTCCGCAACGGTGTAAAAATGCACGGGCACGCGCCGCAGCTCGCCGTCGGCATAGGCGCGGCGGGCCACGGTGAATATCTTCTCCGTGCCCTCCTCCGGCTCGCCCCGGACGCCGAACATATCCTTCCTGTCGCCGTTGAAGTAGCCCTGCGTGAAGCCCTGCCGCGAAAACGCCTTCGTCAGCATGTCCATTTCCTCCGGCGTGGGCTGGCGGTGCTCCTTGAGCGCCTTGGAGTATATCCCCGTGACTATCGCGGTGTACTCCGGCCGCTTCATGCGCCCTTCTATCTTGATGCAGGCCACGCCCGCGTCCTCTATCTCGCGCAGTCTGTCCACAAGGCAGTTGTCCTTGAGGGACATGGGGTAATCGTCCATGCGCCCGCCGAGGCTGTACTGCATGCGGCAGGGCTGGGCGCACATGCCGCGGTTGCCGCTGCGGCGGCCTATGAGGCTGGACATATAGCACTGCCCGGAATGGCAGAAGCACAGCGCACCGTGCACGAATATCTCCGTCTCTATAGGGGAATTCTGCGTTATATATTTTATCTCCTCAAGGCTCAGCTCCCGCGCGAGCACCGCCCGGGTCATGCCCATCTCCGCCGCGGCCTGCACGCCCGCAAGGTTGTGTATGCTCATCTGCGTGCTTGCGTGCAGCGGTATGTCCGGCAGTGCCCGGCGTATGGCGGAGATGAGGCCGAGATCCTGAATTATTATCCCGTCCGCCCCGCAGTCGGAGGCGAGGCGCGCCGCGGCACCACGGCGTCTGCCATTTCCCTGTCGTTTACGAGCGTGTTCAGCGTCACGTACACCCTGCACCCGCGGATGCGGCAGTAGGTCACGGCCTTTTCAAATTCCTCATTCGTGAAATTCTTCGCCCCGCGGCGGGCGTTGAAGTCGCCCATGCCGAGATATATGGCGTCCGCGCCGTTCTGCACGGCGGCTATTACCGCCTCCGGAGAGCCGGCGGGTGAAAGAAGCTCAAGCATCGTATCAGTTCCTCTTGTTTTTCCTGCGGCGCTGCGCGATAATACAGTCCGCGTGGTTCTATTTTCTCGCAAAATATACTCTCCGTAATTATACATCGTGCATTATAGCACATTTATTGCTATTGCGACAAGACAAAAATGATGCTATAATTACTTTTTACATTTACGTCATATTTTTTCTAACCCCGGCGCGGCAGGAAGAAGGCGGCACATGGCAGAGGCTTCGCGCGACAATTCAATAATAATAATATCCCCGCAGGCCGCGGACAGGCTCATCGCCGCGCATGACGGCGACGTGGCGCTGCTGTACATATACAGGCTGCGCACCGGCTGCACCGGGCATGAGCAGGCCGCGCGCGACCTGTGCCGCACGCTCAGGGAGATAGAAGCGGCCGACGAGAAGCTCAGCCGCCTTGCGCTGTTCGACGGCGGCGCACAGGGCGCTTCGCCCGCGCCCGTCCAAGCAGCCCCGCGCCCGTTCCGGCGCGCACGGTCCCCGCCCCGGCGGCTGAGCTGCCGCAGTACAGCGCGGAGGATATCGTCCGCCGCAGCAGGACGGACGGGGAGTTCGCCGCGATAGTGGCGGAGGCGTCGAAGGTCATGGGCCGCGTCCTCGGCGGCGTGGACATGAAAACGCTTTTCGGCATATATGATTATCTCGGCCTTCCGGCAGATGTGATAATGCTGCTTATAAACTTCTGCGGCCGCCAGTATGCAGAGCGGTACGGCACGCAGCGCCGCCCCAGCGCGCGCGCCATAGAGAAAGAGGCCTACATCTGGGTCAACCGCGAGATAATGACCGTGGAGCAGGCGGAGGAATACATCCGCGCCGCGGATGAGCGCCGCGGTACCATCGCCGAGGTCAAAAACGCCATCGGCATCCGCGGGCGTGAGCTTACAAAGACCGAGCAGGGCTATGTTTCGTCATGGCTGGATATGGGCTACGGCGCGGACGTTATCGCCGTGGCTTACGACAGGACGGTGACGAACACGGGCGCGCTCAAGTGGAACTATATGAACAAGATCCTTCTCTCCTGGCATGAAAAGGGCGTGCGCACGGCGCGCGACATCGATGAAGGACGGCCGGCAGAGAAGCCCCGGCGCGAAGAGACGCCGCCGCGCCGCGCGGCAGCCGCCCGGCGGACTTTGAGGGGCTGGATTCCCTGCTGGACAAGATATGAGAGAGGCGGCTTGAAATGGGCTACGACGGGAAGCTTCTGGCACGTGCCAGAGGCGAGCTTGAAAACATACGCGAAAAGAACGCATCCGAGCATGAGCGCCGCACGGCGCTGGTATATGCCCGCGTGCCGGAGATCGCACAGATAGACGCGCAGCTTCGCGCGCAGATGGTCCAGCGCGCGTCTGACGATATCGCGCGCGGGCGATCTCAAGGAAAAGCTTGCCGCGCTGGAGAGGGAGAATCTCGACCTGCAGGCGCGCCGGGCGGAGCTTATGTGCGCGCACGGCTTTGCGCAGGACTACCTCGACCCGATATACTCCTGCAAAAAGTGCCGCGACAGCGGTGTTTATGAAAACGAGCCCTGCGAGTGCCTTGTGCGGCTTTATAATATGGAGCTCACGAAGGAACTGGGCACGCTTCTGCGCCACGGCAGCGAAAGCTTTGAAAGCTTCGACCTTTTCGCTGTACAGCGCGGAGTACGACCCGCGCTACGGCGTCGTTCCGCGTGAGGCCATGGGCAAGGTGCTGGAGATCTGCCGCCGCTTTGCCGACAGCTTCCCCAACGTCAACTCCAATCTCCTGCTTCAGGGCGACACCGGCCTCGGCAAGACCTATCTCTCCGCCTGTATCGCGCGCGTCGTGGCGCAAGAAGGGCTGCTCGGTATGCTATGACTCGGCGTCCAGCGCGCTGGAGGCGTATGAGCAGCAGAAGTTCTGCCGCGACAGTGAGGCCGGCGAGGCCGCAGCCGTGCGCGTGCGCAGGATGCAGGAATGCGACCTTATGATACTCGACGACCTCGGCACGGAGATGGTCACGCCCATGTCCGTCAGTGCGCTCTATACCCTCATAAACAGCCGCCTTGCCGCCGGAAGGCGGACCATAATAAGCACAAACTGCACCGACGAGGAGCTTGCCCGCCGGTACACGCCGCAGATATACTCGCGCATCGCGGGCGAGTTCGTGCGCCTGCCCTTCGCCGGGCGCGACATCCGCCTGCGTGGCCGCTGAAAGAACAGCCGAATGAAGAAAGGAGCTTGACAGCATGCAGCATGAGATCACCAGTGTAATACCCCTGCTGAACGAAAACGGCGACCTGACGGAGCCGGGCTTTGCGAGAAGCCTTCTGCCCGTCTACCGCCGGAAGGATATCAAGGCGCCGAAAACGCGCATAAAGGAATGGGATTATTATCTTGTCAGCAACGGGCGCTTCGCCCTCGCGCTGACGGTGGACGACAACGGCTATATGGGGCTGGACTCCATTTCCCTGCTCGACTTTGCCGAGGGGTGGGAGATCACGAAAAGCCCGATGAGCTTCATGCCTCTCGGCCGCCTCGCCATGCCGGAGACGAGCAAGCGCGGCGACGTGCGCCACGGCGGCAAAAAGCACGCCATCAGCTTTGAAAACGACGGCTCCGGCCGCCGCATCTCACCGCCCGGATGGACGATTTCGGCCCCGAGGGGGCTATCCTTGCCAATATCGAGCTGTTTGACGAGCCTGAGGACAGCATGGTCATCTGCACGCCGTTCGATAAGCCCGGCCACTTCTACTATAACCAGAAGATAAACTGTATGCGCGCCAAGGGCTGCGTGACCTACGGCCAGCGCCGCTATGAATTCGACCCCGCGGACAGCTTCGCCGTGCTCGACTGGGGGCGCGGAGTGTGGACGTACAAAAACACGTGGTACTGGGGCAGCGCCTCATATCACGTTGACGGTGTGCCGTTCGGCTGGAACATCGGCTACGGTTTTGGAGACTGCTCCGCCGCGAGTGAGAACATGCTCTTCTATAACGGCAGGGCGCACAAGCTCAGCCGTGTGCAGTTCAACATCCCCGGCGGTGAGCGCGACTTCATGTCGCCGTGGACCTTCACCTCGGACGACGGGCGCTTTGAGATGGACTTCACGCCCGTTCTGGATAGGGCCGCCTGCACCGACGTCAAGCTCATCAAGTCCGACCAGCATCAGGTGTTTGGCATGTTCACCGGGCGCGCCGTGCTGGACGACGGGACCATAGTTGAGGTCAAGGATTTCCCCGGCTTTGCCGAAAAGGTCGAAAACAAGTGGTAAGCCCACCGGCGGCGCCGGAAAATATATAAATTCAACATCAAACGAAAAACGGAGGTCTAAGATATGTCAAAGCTCTACAGTGAAATGACCCGCAGCGAGCTCATGCATGAGCAGGAGCTGTGCATGGCCGAGCTTGAAGCGCTGAAAGCGCAGGGGCTCAAGCTCAACATGGCGCGCGGCAAGCCCGGCCGTGAGCAGCTGGACATGGTCAGCGATATTCTCACCGTCCTCACCGACGCGGACGACTGCTTCTCCGACGGGGTGGACGCCAGAAACTACGGCGAGCTTGCCGGCCTCAAAAAAGGGAAGCGCGTGAGCTTTTCGCCGGTATTCTCGGCTGCAAGGCTGAGGAGTGCATCGTCGGCGGTAACTCATCGCTCCAGCTTATGTATGACGCCGTTTCAAAGGCGTATACTCACGGCCTCAATCACGCCGCCTGCCCGTGGCACAAGCTTGAAAAGGTAAAATGGCTCTGCCCCGCCCCCGGCTATGACAGGCACTTCAAGATCACCGAATCCTTCGGCTTTGAGCTTGTCACCGTGCCCATGACCCCGGCCGGTCCCGACATGGACGCCGTGGAGGAGCTTATAAAGGATCCCGCCGTGAAGGGCATGTGGTGCGTGCCGAAGTACTCCAACCCCGACGGCATAATCTACTCCGCCGACACCGTCCGGCGCATCGCCGCGATGAAGCCCGCCGCGCCCGACTTCATGCTCATGTGGGACAACGCCTACTGCGTGCATGAGTTTGACGGCGACTATGTCTCCTTCCCCGACATCATCTCCCTCTGCCGCGAGGCCGGAAACCCCGACATGGTGTACGAGTTCGCCTCCACCTCCAAGATCACCTTCCCCGGCGCTGGCATATCCGTCATGGCAAGCTCCGTGGATAATATAGAGCGCGTGAAGAAGCTCATGGGCGTGCAGATGATCTCCTATGACAAGATAAACCAGCTTCGCCATGTGCGCTATCTCAAGCGATAAGGAGCACACCCTTGCCCTGATGAAGAAGCACGCCGCCATCCTCGGCCCGAAGTTCAAATGCGTGCTCTCCCACCTGAATGAGGAGATATCCCCGCTGGGCACGCCCAGTGGCGGAGCCGAAGGGCGGATATTTCGTGTCCGTGTACACTCTGCCCGGCCTTGCCAGGCGCACGCTGGCGCTGTGCAAGGAGGCCGGCGTCGTCATGACCGGCGCAGGCGCGACCTACCCCTACGGTGTTGACCCCAGCGATTCCAACATCCGCATCGCGCCGTCCTTCCCCTCGACGGAGGAGCTGGACAAGGCCATGCACATTTTCTGCGTGTGCCTGCGCGCCGCGGCGCTGGAAAAGCTCCTCGCCTGACGTTTTGGCTGTTATAGGTATAACGAAAAATTCCCTCGGATCCAGCGGATCCGAGGGAATGATTTTTTCCGGTATTACTTGAGGTTGCTTTCGATGACCTTTGCCAGTCTCTTGATGCCCTCTTCGATCCCTCTCGTCGGGCATGCAGGAGTGAGTTGAGTCTCATGCAGTGGTGGTTGTTGCCGTTGGGGAAGAAGCCGATGCCGGGCACGTACGCCACATTCTGCGCAAGCGCCTGCGTCGCCATGACCTTCGTGTCGATATAATCAGGCAGCTCCGCCCAGGTGAACAGGCCGCCGTCGGGAACGGTGTACTTGACTTCCCTTCGGGAAGTACTTGGCCATCGCGTCCATCATGACGTTGCAGCGGTGCTCATACACGGCACGAACGGTCTCCACATGCGCGTCAAGGTCGAACATGTCGATGAACTTGGACACGACCATCATCGTGACGGTGGAGGTCTGAAGGACTGCGGCCTGCGCGATGAGGTTTATCTTCTCAACGATCTCCTTGCTCGCGCACATCCACGCCAGACGGTAGCCGGGGGCGAGGATCTTCGAGAAGGTGCCGAGGTAGACGACAAGGCCCCTTGGTGTCCATGCTCTTGAGGGAGGGCAGGTACTCGCCCTTAGCGCAGCTCGCCGTAGGGGTTGTCCTCAAGCACGATGACCTCGTACTTGTTGACGATCTCCATGAACTTCTTGCGGCGCTCGAGAGACCAGGTGCGGCCGCTGGGGTTCTGGAAGTCGGGGATGACGTAGATCATCTTGACGTTCTCGGTCGTGGCGAGGATCTTGTCCAGCTCTTCCATGATCATGCCGCCGTCATCGGTGGGAACTTCCTTGAATCTGGGCTGGCTGAGCTTGAACGCGTTAATGGCGCCGAGGTAGGACGGGCTCTCCATCAGCACGTAGTCGCCGGGGTTGACGAACAGGCGTGCGGCGAAGTCCAGACCCTGCTGGCTGCCGGCGGTCATGATGATATGCTCCGGATCCGTGTGGATGCCGTTCTTGGCAAGCAGACGGTCGGCGATCTGCTCTCTGAGTCTCAGCAGGCCGTCGGTCGGGCCGTACTGCAATGCGGCGCGGCCGTTCTCATCCATAACGGCGTCAGTGGCCGCCTTTATCTTGTCCACGGGGAAAAGCTCCGGCGCGGGCAGGCCGCCGGCGAAGGAGATGATCTCAGGCTTGTTGACGAGCGCGAGAAGCTCACGGATGTCGGAAGCCTTGATGTCGTTCATTCTTTCTGCGAAATTAACCATATTACCCTCCTGAATAAAATGTATTTTTACCTATATTAAATTTTTACCTATGTTGAGGATATCACATTTTTTGCGGATTGTAAACAGGCTTTGCCCCCGAAAGATTGTTAAAATCCCTCCAAAACGCGCATTTGCGCCCCGACTTGAAACAAAGCGGAATAACATATATAATATGAAAGAAAATAGCACTGTATATACTTTTTATTACGGAATTACGGAGGCGGCGGCATGAGCAACGCTCTCATACATGAAACATCACCCTATCTTCTCTCCCACGCGAACGACCCCGTCGATTGGTACCCCTGGGGCGAGGCCGCGTTTGAAAAGGCGCGGCGCGAGGACAAGCCCGTTTTCCTCTCCATCGGATACTCCACCTGCCACTGGTGCCACGTGATGGCGCAGGAATCCTTCCGCGACAAGGATACAGCGGCGCTGCTGAACCGGTACTACGTTGCCGTGAAGGTGGACAGGGAGGAGCGGCCCGACGACAGCGTATATATGTCGGCCTGCATCGCCCTCAACGGCAGCGGCGGCTGGCCGCTGACGGTCGTCATGACGCCGCAGCAGCAGCCCTTCTTCGTCTCCACATATATCCCGCGCGGCAGTGAGGCGCAGCCGGGGCTTTTGAAGCTTCTGGGCGTGATCGCGGACAAGTGGGCGCATGACCGCGCCGCGCTTTATAAGACCTCCGGCGACGTGTGCGCCTATTCACGCGCTCTGGCGGGGCGGGTGCCGTTCTCACCCGGCCGGGAATTCGCCGCACGCGCCGCGGTCTGGCCGCGTTCGACGCGGAATACGGCGGCTTCTGGCCCCGCGCCGAAGTTCCCGATGCCGCAGAACCTCATCTTCCTGATGCGCGCCGCGCTGTCCGGGGGATAAGGCCGCGCGCGCCGTGGTGGAGGAGACGCTGAAGGCGATGTACAAGGGCGGCATATTCGACCACTTCGGCGGCGGCTTCGCGCGCGCTACTCCACTTCGGATGGCTGGCCCGCACTTTGAAAAGACGCTGTGCGACAACGCGCTTCTCGCCTTCGCCTACACCGAGGCGTGGCAGTCGGGTCACATGGCGCTGTACCGCTACGTCGCGGAGGCGACGCTGGACTACTGTATGCGTGAGCTTGCCGCGCCCGGCGGCGGGTACTTCTGCGCGCAGGACGCGGACAGCGGCGGCGAGGAGGGGGCATATTACCTCTTCACGCCGGACGAGGTGAAAAGGTCCTCGGCGAGACGCGGGGGCGGCACTTCTGCGAATGCTATGACATCACCGCCGAGGGCAACTTCCGCGGCAAGGCATCCCCAACCTCCTTCTCAACACTCGCTGGAACCTTCTGCCCGAGGGCTACGACGACTTCCGGGAGGAGCTGCGCATGTACCGCAGTGCTGCGCATGGAGCTGAACACCGACAAAAAATACTCACCGCCGCGAACGGCCTTATGCTGATGGCGCTCTCGCGCGCCGCGCGCGCCCCTTTTTCCGATGCGCGCTATCTCGCCCGCGGCGCGGGAGCTGGCGGCGTTCATGGAGGCCTCGCTCTTCCGCGACGGGGCGCTGATGGCCTGCCTGTGCGGCGGGGTGCTGAAGCTTCCCGCACAGCTTGACGACCTTGTTTCTACGCGCTGGGGCTGACGGAGCTTTTACGCCGCCGATTATGACCCCGCGCATATCCTCGCCGCGCAGCGCCTCGCGCGCGAGGTGACGGCGCACTTTTTCCGACGGAAATGGCGCGTATTACCGCACCGCCGACACGGCGGGAAAAAGCTCATCACGCGCCCGCTTGAGATCATCGACGGCGCGCTTCCTCCGGCAGCAGCGGCGCGGCTGCCGTTCTGTTCGACGCGCTTTTCCGCCTGACGGGGGATGTCTCGATGCGGCAGGCGCGCGACGGGCTTCTTTCGCGCATATGCGGCTATACGGAAAAGGTGCCAGAGGCAAGCGCGTTCGCACTGTGCGCGCTGCTCTCCGCCGTGTACCCGGCGAAGGAGATACTCTGCACCGCGCCGGATGAGGCCGTGCCGGAGCTTTTTGAAGGCCGTCACGGCGCGCTATTCGCCGGAGCTGACGGTGCTTTTGAAGTCGCCCGCGCGCGCCGGGGCGCTTGCCGCCGCCGCGCCGTTTACCGACTCGGCGCAGCCGAAGGACGGCAAGGCCGCTTTCTATATCTGCGAAAACGGCGCGTGCCGCGAGGGCGTCGCCCTGTAACGGCACATACAAATATTTCAGGCCGGAGAGCGTTGCTCTCCGGCCTGTTTCGGTCATGCCGTATTTTATTCTTCCAAGGTTTTCTCCAGCTCGTCTATAAGCTCGCCGAAGAGGGCGAGGGCGGAATCCACAGGCCCCGCCGTGCTCATATCCACGCCCGCTATTTTCAGCAGGGATATCGGGTCGGCGCTGCTTCCGGCGGAGAGGAAGCGCTTATAGTCCGCCACGGCGCTCTCACCCTCGGCAAGGGATGCGGTTGGCGATGGCGACGGCGGCGGAAAAGCCTGTGGCGTACTGGAACACGTAGTAATCATAGAAAAAGTGCGGTATGCGCGCCCATTCCAGCGCGATCTCATCATCGGAGACCATGTCCGGCCCGAAGTAGAGCTTGTTCAGCGCGAGGTATTTTTCGCACAGTGCATCCGCCGTCAGCGCCGCGCCCGCCTCGCTCATGCGGCCCATCTCCAGCTCAAACTCGGCGAACATCGTCTGGCGGTACACCGTGCCCTTGAACTGGTCGAGAAAGTGGTTTATCAGATACGCCCGCTCACGCTTATCCTGCGTCCTGCCGAGGAGATAGCGCATCAGCAGCACCTCGTTGCAGGTGGAGGCGACCTCCGCCACAAATATGACGTAGTCGGACGTGCACACCGGCTGGTACTTGCAGCTGTGGTAGCTGTGCAGCGCGTGACCCATCTCATGGGCGATGGTGAACATGCTGTCCAGCGTGTCCTTGTGGTTCAGCAGCACATACGGGTGCGGCCGGGAGGAGCCGGAGGAATACGCCCCGCCGCGCTTGCCCTGATTTTCGTATACGTCTATCCACCGTTCGTTGAAGCCCTTTTCAAGAAGCGCCGTATAGTCCGCGCCCAGCACGGCAAGCGCGTCGAGCACCGTGGCCTTCGCCTCTGCATAGCCTATCTTCTCCGCCGCGTCCGGCACTATCGGGGTGTAGACGTCGTACATGTGCAGCTCATCCACGCCCAGCAGCTTCTTACGCAGCGCGACGTAGCGGTACATCTTGTCCATATTGGCGTGCACGGCCTCTATAAGATTCGTGTATACCTCCTGCGGCACCTCCGTCGCGTCCAGCGCGGCGGCAAGCGTCGTGGGATATTTCCGCGCCTGCGCGAAGAAGCGGAGCTGCTTGAACTGCCCGTCCAGCGTCGCGGCGACGGTGTTCCTGTATTCGCCGAGGCGGCTGTAATACGTCCTGAACGCGTTCTCGCGCAGGACCCTGTCCGCGCTTTCGCAAGCAGCGGCACGAAGGTCTCGTTCGTCAGCGCGTGCTCCGCCCCGGCGGCGTCCTTCACCGCGGGGAAGCTCAGATCCGCGTTTCTGAACACGCTGCACACGTTGTCCGGCGTCTGCGCCATTTCGCCTGCCGCGGCCAGCAGCGTCTCCTCCGCGGCGGAAAGCGTATGCGCGGCCATGCGGCGGATGCGGTATATGCTGCGGCGGTATACGCCAAGCTCCGGCGCGGCGGTGAAAAACTGCGCTATCTTCTCCTCCGGGATGGCGATGATCTCCGGCGTTGCGAAGGCCGCCGCGCTGGACGCCGCGACGTATATGCCGACGGCCTTGCCGCGCATGTCCAGATAGACGGCGTTGCCCGTGTCCTGGTCGCTCTTGCAGCTTGCATAGCCCAGCAGCATCCCAAGGCGCACGTCGGCCTCGTCCTCCAGCCGGAAGAACTCCAGCAGCGTCTGCGCGCCCTCGCCAAGCCGCCCGGCGTATGCCGCTATCCTCTCCGGCAGCGCTTTCAGCGCCTCATACTCCGCGTTCCACGCCGCGTCGTCCGCGTACATGTCCGCAAGGTTCCATGTGTATTCCTCGGGTATCTCTTCCCGCTTCGGTATCGTGTTGACTGCCATATGGCCCTCCTGATGAATCATTTTGCCCTATTGTACCACAGCCGCGTTTTGTCCGCAATCACCGCGGCATATATTAATGTATCGCATAAATGAAAGGACTGATAACGTGGAAATATACGTCGTGCGCGCCGGAGACACGCTTTACGGCATTGCGGAAAAATACGCGCTTGACCCGGCGGAGCTCGCCCGCCTGAACCAGCTTGCCGACCCCTCGCGCCTGCCCGTGGGACTGGCGCTCTATATCCCCGGCTTCGACGAGGGGCAGCGCCCCGGCATCGAGGTCAACGGCTACGCCTATCCCAACATATCCGCCGCGGTGCTGAATGAAACGCTGCCATACCTCACCTTTTTCTGCCCGTTTTCCTACAGCATGACGGCGGAGGGCGCGCTGCGCCCCATCGATGACAGGCGGCTCATATTCAGCGCCTACGCCGCGTCCGCCGCGCCGCTGATGACCGTGACGAACCTGAGCGAGTCCTCCGGCTTTTCAAGCGACATCGCCCATGCCGTGTTCACCGACGAGGCCGTGCAGAACAAGGTCTTTGACAATATTCTCTCCACCCTGCGCGAAAAAAAGTACTACGGCATAAATTTTAATATAGAATACGTCTACCCCTTCGACCGCGAGGGCTATAACGCCTTTATCCGCCGCGCGGCGGATGTGTTCCACCCTCTGGGCTACTATCTCTCCACGGCCATCGCCCCCAAGGAGAGCGACGCGCAGGGCGGGCTTCTCTACGAGGCGCACGATTACGCCGCGCACGGCCGGTATATGGACCGCGTGGTCATAATGACCTACGAGTGGGGCTACACCTACGGCGCGCCGCAGGCCGTCTCCCCGGTGGACAGGATGCGCAGCGTGCTTGCCTACGCCGTGACGAAGATGCCCGCAGGGAAGATACTCATGGGCTTTTCAAACTACGGCTATAGCTGGAGGCTGCCGTGGAAGCAGGGCGACGCCGCCGCCATCGTCTCCAGCGCGGGCGCGGCGGATCTCGCGGCAAGTGTCGGGGCGGAGATACGCTATGACTCCGTCGCCGCCGCGCCGCCGTATTTCTACTATACCGACGCCGCCGGGCAGAAGCGCGTGGTCTGGTTCGAGGACGTGCGCTCATGGCGGGCACGGCTTTCGCTGGTGGAGGAATTCGGCCTTGCCGGAATAAGCATCTGGACCATCGACAAGCTCTACCGTCCCGGACTTGAGGTTTTGACTGGCACATACAGCGTGGAAAAGATAGTCTGAACGTAAAATTCCCCATAAGCGGAAGCTTCCTCTTGAATTTGCGCAATATAAATTGTAAAATAGATTTTATATGCACAATCACACGTTTGGAGAGAAAGCATGAAGCATATAAAAAGAACGGTTTCCGTGTTCGCCGCGCTTGCCCTCGCCTCCGGGCTGAGCGGCGCGGCCTATGCCGCGCAGACATACCTTGAAGAGCCTGCCTCCGCCGGGCGCAGCACCGGCGCTGTCATACTCGCACTGGCCGTCGCGGTGCTGATGTTCGCCGCGCTCGCGCTGTGCGTGAAGCTCGGCAGAAGCGGGCATATAAACGTGCCGTGGGCCGTGCTGGCCGTGGTGTTCACGGGCTTCGGCCTGCTGCTCAGCATCATCGGCTACAACGCCGGCGCGCTGTACTCAAAGCCGCAGGGCGACCCCTCCGAGACTGTCACGCGCTTTTACGACGCGCTCATTGCGGGGGATTACCCCACGGCCTACTCCTGCCTGAGTGATTATACCGGCCTCGGGCTGGAGACCGCGCCCAGCTCCGAAAACGCGGCGCTGATATACGACGCGCTCAAGGAGAGCTATGAGTACACCCTCACCGGCGCGGCGGTGACGGATGGCCTCACGGCCCGGCAGGGCGTGCGCTTCAAATACCTCGACCTCAGCGAGCTGGAGGCGAGCGTGGAGGACGGCGTGCAGCGCAATCTTGAAAAGCTTATCGACGACCGCCCACGCAGCGAGGTGTATGACGAGCATGACAAGTATCTCCCCTCCATAACCGAGGAGGCGTACTCCGTCTCTCTCACCTCCGTGCTCAGCCACGCGGATAGCTATTACACCGCCGCCGAAATAACGGTGGAGCTTACATATACCGGCGGGCAGTGGCTCATCGTCACGAACCAGACCATGCTAAACGCGCTGATGGGCGGCGCGGCGTACTGACTTTTCCGGAGGTGACATACAGCATATGAGCGGCAACAACAACGATTTCAATTCCGACCTTGAGGCCATACTGGCGGAATTTGCCTCATACAGCAGCAATATCTCCGGCACGCCGGATGCGCCGCAGGAGGGCGCGAAAAACGCGCCCAAGGCGGATGCGCCCGCCGACAGCGGCGCGGAAGCGGCCCCGAAGGCCGGTGCGCCCGTGAAGGACAGCGGCGCGGAATATTATGTGGACGTATCCCGGCTGGAGGATTACCTGACCCACCGCAAGGACGCGCAGGACGCGAAGAAGTCCGCGCCGCCGAAGCGCGCGGAGGACTTCTCCCCGGAGTTCACCCCATCCGGCAGGGCCTATCGCCGGCCGGAGGCGTGGGCCGTTCCCGGCGCGGGCGGAAAGCGCGGGCGGCAGGGCGCGGCCTTTGACCCCGACAAATTTCTGACCGACAGCGAAAAGAAAAAAGGCGCAGGCCATCCAGAAGAAGGCCGAGGCGAAGCAGGCGCGGCTGGACGCGCAGAAGTCTGCCCTGCGCCAGAAGGACAAAGACGCCGTCGCCGCGCAGGAGCGTCAGCGCGAGGTGCGCGAAAGGGCGCAGTCTCCGGTTAAGACCCTCATCGCCGCGGTGTTCGGCGTGCTGACGCTGCTTGCGCTGTGCTGGGTGGGCGTGAATATCCATCCCGACTCCGGCACAGCCACGGCCGCGAAGGTGCAGAATAACCTCAATCTCACCAGCAAGCTGGACGTGTACATAAATAACGCCGCCAGCGACGCGCTCAGCGACCTGACTTATATAAAGAAGATATATAAGATCGCCGAGACGGACACCGTCGCCCCGAAGCCCGACGCGAACGCCTTCGGCACGACGACGGACCCTGCCGTCGTGCAGGCCGTCATTGCCGACGCGGAGGAGCTTCTCGACGGACAGCAGACCGTCTGGCAGCCTGACCTGCCCTTCTATCCGGGCACGGAGATGTACTATTACCGCGACGCGACCATCCTCGTCATCGTCTGGAAGGAGATAATCGAGGAGCGCTGCGCCACGCTTGCCGAGGTGAAGATCGCGGACGGCTCCCAGTTCCGCCGCCGGTTGACGGAGGACACCTATGGCTCCTCCGTGCAGCTTTACGCGACCGAGCTTGCCGCCGCCTCCAACGCCGTCGTCGCGGCAAATGCGGACTTTTATGCCTTCCGGCAAATCGGCCTTACGGTCTATCAGCGCCAGCTCTTCCGCAACGACGCGGCCAAGCTCGACACCTGCTTTGTCACGGCGGACGGGGACATGCTCTTCGCCCGCGCGGGCGAGCTGGGGGATGACGCGTCTGTCAACCAGTACATCGCCGATAACGACGTTGTCTTTTCCCTCTCCTTCGGCCCCGTGCTGATAGACAACGGCGTCGTGCAGGAGTGCAGCGGCTACCCCATCGGCGAGATGGACCTTGAATACTCCCGCTCCGGCATCGGCATGACCGGGGACAAGCATTACCTGCTCATGACCGTCAACCATACCGACGGCCGCCCGCGCGCGAAGGTCAACGAGTTTGCCCGCTTCATGGCGTCGAAGGGCTGCATAAAGGCGTATAACCTCGACGGCGGCCAGACCTCTGAGATCGTCATGCTCGACCAGCCCGTCAACCATGTTGACTTCGGTTATGAGCGCACCGTCAGCGATATAATCTACTTTGCCACGGCAATCCCGAGTTCGGAGGTGACAGGATGAGCAGCATCGCCATATACACCGGCAGCACCGTTATTTACTGGAGCGGTATCATCATCGCGCTGGGCGTTGCGGCCTGCTTTGCGCTGAGCTATGCGCTGTACACCTCCTATGTCGGCACGGGCAGGGCGCTGTGGGTGCTTCTGCCGCTGAGTGTGCTTTTCTCCGTGCTGTTCTGCCGCCTCATACACTGGTACTGCCATGCTGAGCAGTACGCAGGGCTCTGGGGCGCGCTGACGGACTATTCCGGCGGCGGTTACTGCCTGCCGGGCGCGCTTTTTGGCGTGCTGCTGGCCGCTTTCCTTGTGGGGCGTCTGGGCTTTACGGACAACGTGCCGCGTATGCTGGACGCCGTCGCCCCCGGCGCGGCGCTGTGCGTCGCATTCATCCGCCTCTCCGCGCTTTTTCAACAGCTCCTGCCGCAGCAAGATCGCCGTAACGACGCCCGCGCTCCAGCACCTGCCGCTGGCCTCGCCCGTGTACGTCAACGGCGCGGCCGATTACCGCTTCGCCACGTTTTTTGTGGAGTTTCTGGTGATGCTTGCGCTGTGCTTTGTGCTGATACGCTTCTATTTCGCCCGGCGCAGCATCCGTATGCGCGGGGGCAGCTCCAGCGACGGGCACACCGCGCGCTTCTTCCTGCTCATTTTCAGCGTGACCGAGCTTATCCTTGACAGCACGCGCTACGACTCCAGCTATATGCACTTCAACGGCTTTGTCAGCATCGTGCAGATGATCGCGGCGATATCCGTCCTCGTCCTGCTGATTTATTACAGCCGTCTTTCCATCCGCGTCAACGGGCGCGGCGCGAAGCACTGGGGGCTGTGGGGCGTCTACTTCCTCTCGCTCGTGTGCGTGGGCGTGTCGGAATACCTCGTGCAGCGCCACGGCGACTGGTACGGCCGGTGCTATTTCGCCATGTTCATCGGCGTCACGGTCATGGCCGCGTCGGTGTACTCCATGTACTTAAGCTGCTGCGAGAAGAAGCACTGGAAGGAATATTGAAAATAAAATATGCTCCCGAAAGGAAACTGACATGAAAAGAACGACAAAGATAATCCTTGCGCTTGTCCTTCTGGCGGCGCTCATCGTTGGCGCGCTCGCGCTTTATAACGCATACATGCCCACGGGTGTCGAGGGCGGCAAGCATCTGACGGTCGAGGTCATCCACTCCGACGGCAGTGAAAAGAGCTTCGCCATTGCAACGGATTCTGAAAACCTGCGCGGCGCGCTGGAAGAGGAATCGCTCATCGAGGGTGAGGACAGCTCCTACGGCCTGTATGTCACCGTGGTCGATGGGGAGAGCGCCGATGCGTCCCAGCAGCAGTGGTGGTGCTTCACGAAGGACGGTGAAATGCTCATGACCGGCGTGGACGACACCATGATCCGCGACGGCGAGAAGTATGAGATCACCTTCACAACAGGCTGGTAAGCCCGGCCCCTCCCTGTCAAGGAGATGTGCCTGCTGGCGCTGATGGGGGCGCTGATGTTCGTGATGCAGGTCGCCATGGCGCCGATACGCAATTTCCACATGACGGATGTGCTCATCATCCTCACGGCCATTTTCTTTGGCTGGAAGGTGATGTATTCCGTGTTCGTGTTCGTCGTGCTGGAGGGGCTGATGTGGGGCTTCGGGCTGTGGGTCGTGTCGTACATGTACCTCTGGCCCATCCTCGCCGCCGTCGCCGTCGCCATGCGCAAAACGGATTCATCCATCGTCTGGGCGATAGTCGCGGCGCTGCACGGGCTTTTCTTCGGGGCGGGCTGCTCCATCCCGTATCTGTTCATCGGCGGGTGGAGCATGGCGTTTTCCTATTTCATCACGGGCATTCCCTTTGACATCCGCCACTGTGTGGGCAATTTTGTCCTCACTCTCGTGCTGTACCGCCCGCTCCGCCGCGCCATGGAGGCCGCCGCCCGGCAGATAAAGCTCATCGAAAAGCGCCGTATGTGAGGCGCGCAGGCTCAGATCTAATATATTAAACATCAAAGTACGAAAGGCGGTCAAATACCATGTGGCAGAGTGAACTTCCGGAAAAGGACGACCTCACGGACCCCAGCTTATCCTCGACATACAGCATATTTACGACCATGAGAAGGAAGCCTCAGGAGGGTATCGACGAGCTTTTTGCCGAGAGTATTTTGAATTTGGCCGTGAGATAGAACACATGATCGGCGAGACGCCCGTGTGGCACCAGTATAATGTAAAGCTGGCATCGCGCGGCTGCGGCTGGGAGGACATTCTGCGCTGGGCAGATTATATGATGTCAACCGACCTGACGGAGTTTTTCTACGCCTCCGTGAGCGACGATTCCTTTGCTTTCTTTGACGCGGCGCGCTTCACGAACGAATATCTGCGGTGCGGCAGCTTTCTGGAAATGCCGGAGCTTGTGAAAGAGCACAAGGCCTTTACCCTCAACGCGGGGCACAGCAAAAAGCCTGTGCTGTCCGGATAAGAATAGAATGGTTCAATAATGAGAATTATTTCACCCTGCACGTCAAAAATAACGACGTCGATCTTATGAAGCGGTACGCGGAGACGATGGTCCGCATGACGTTCGGCACCCCTGACGCGTTCAAGCTCGGCAAACCGCTGGATCTCTAAGCTGCCTTCACACTGACACGCGGCAAAGCTGCAATATAAGTTGAATTTAAAAACACACATCCGGCAGACGAAAATCTGCCGGATGTTCAGCTTGTCAAAAAGCCTCGCAGAGTTTCGCGTCCGCAGACGCGAAAGCAGTATGATCCGTTTTCTGCCGCGACATGTGCGTGGCGGAAAACACTTTGCGCGGAGTGAGCGTCGAATTGTCCGCTATCAGCGGACAACTGAGGCGCAGAGCGCAGCGAAAGCTTGGCATTACCAGCACAAGCAGTACCAGCAAATGCCCGGGAGAAAGGCATTCAGCAAAGTATGAGTCGAAAGGGAAACTACAGGCAATACATGGC
>VOFK01000940.1_pt1 | contig 23079 bp, 32 predicted proteins | sample 5384121 | NCBI WGS metagenome assembly VOFK01 (sample SAMN12384730, study PRJNA508395) | human gut metagenome | isolation source: healthy gut J | host: Homo sapiens | reverse complement strand
CTCGGTCAACTCGTTCTGGGTGAGAGGGCCGTGCTCGGCCAGCAGCGCGAGCAGCTCCAGCCCGCTTTTTTTCGAACCGGCGCGGCGCGCGAGCCGTCGAGGGTACTCGGACAGCGCGGATTCGTCAAGCGCGGGACAGACGACCTTCACGTTCTTTTCGTTCTGTCTGCGCACGATGCGCACGCGCTTTCTCCGCCAGTCCCGCGGCGACGAGCGTATGCAGCGCGGCGGCGGATTCGTCGCCGAAAGCGTGCGAACAGCTCGCGGCAGGCGTTTCGCGGCCCGCATCGCGCAGGTAGGCCCTCGCCGGCAAGGCCGTCGGGCGCCGGATTCGGCGGGCAGGGCGGTATAGGTTTCCCCTCCGTCGCGACGGAAAGGCCGCGCGGCAGCACCGCGCGCAGCGCGCGCTGCCGAACGTACAGAAGGTGCGCGATTTGAGGAACAGGCACAGCTCGATGGTAAACGCGTCGATCTCAACCGGCGCGTCGACGACGTCGATGACCGCCTTTGTGTTTTTGTATTCGGACGACTCCGCGAACTCGACGACCACGGCCAGCAGGCGGCGGTTGCCGTTCCCGAAGGGTACGAGGACAAAGCTGCCGAGCTTCAGCTTTTCCCGCTGCTCCGGCAGCGTAAAGTAGACATACCGGCTGTCCAGCGCATAGGTCGCTTCCAGCAGGTACACGCGGACAAAGCTGTTCATCCCGTCAGTCCGTGATGATTTTGCACTCGCCGGAGCTGAGCATATCGATGGCCGTCGTGACCGGCTTCTCGCTGACGATTTCCGCCTCGACGGCTTCGCCCTTCGGCTCCTTTTTCTCCTCCGCCTGCTCGGCCTCCTCCGTCATTTGGTCGGTGATCCGGCGCGCGCACTTGGCGGCGGCGATGACCAACGCATATAGCGGTTGACCTTATCGTTTGTCATCTTCTTGCACGTTGGGATACAGCATCTTTCATTACTCCATTCTATCGTTTTTGTTCGTTATTTTATGCACCGAGAAAAGCGCGGATTCGCTCGTCCGCACAGCGGCCTGCGCGAAGCTGCTCGGCCTGCACGACGCTCAGCAGCGCCTGCGCGGCCTGCGCGGCGCCGCCGTCCTCGTTGACGATGATATAGTCGTATGCGGCGGCGCGGGCGATTTCCTCCTTCGCCTTCCCGCAGCCGTCTGGCGATGACCTCCTCGGTCTCGGTGTTGCGGCCGCGCAGGCGGCCTCGAGCGTCCGCAATCCGGCGGACAGAGGAACACGAGCACGGCGGACGGAAACAGGCGCTTGACCTGCGCGGCGCCGTCGACCTCGTTCAAGAACCACCATGCCGCCGCTGCTCAGCGACGCGTCGACGTAATCCGCGTGCGCCGTAGTAATTGCCCGACATTACTCGGTATGCTCCGGCATCCGCTTTCCCTCGGCGATGCGCTTTTCGAATTCCGCGCGCGTGAGGAAGAAGTAGTTCACGCCGTCCGTTCGCTTCGGGCCGCGGCGGCGCGTGGTCGCCGAGACCGAGTAGCAAAAGCCGTCGTTCTTCCCGAGCAGCTCGGCGAGCACGGTGCCCTTGCCGCTGCCGGCGGGGCCGGAGACGACGATCAGCAGTCCGTTCGGCATTCGTCCGCACCTCCGTTCAGCGCTTTTTGGCCAGCGCGTCCGTCTCCAGCGCGGAAGGACGACATGTCGCTGTCGGTGCAGAATGACGCTTTTCGTCTTTTTCCCGCAGGAGACGTCGATGACCCGGTTGACCGACTTGGCGTCCTGCACCAGGCGGCGAACCGGCAGGGATTCGGGACTGGCGACGGTGATGATGCGCGACCGCGCCACATAGTTGCCGTTCCCTACGTCGATAAATTCCATTCGTTGACCGTACCTTTCCTGAAAATGCCACCGCCGTTCTCACGCGGGGGAGCGGCATAAGCTACTGTTTGCCGGTTTTGCAGCGCGCCGAAACCGACGGCCGCGCTCCGTCCGGGCGTACACCGCGCGCGGCCTGCAGACGCCCCGAATCGCGGGACGTCCCACTTCCGCCGCCACGACAGACGCCGTTCCGGCTGCCCGGCCGCTGTCTGCGCCGCGGGCTTTCACTCCAGATTCTCCCGAATCTGCTCGCGGATCTTTTTCAAGCTCGCTCTTGGCGGTGATGACGAGGTTGGTCATCTCTCGGTGCCGCAGCATTTGGAGCCGGAATTGTATTGATCTCGCGCGGTTGATCTCCCACCAGAAAGTCGCACTTGCCGACGGGCGCACGTCCTCGCCGGCATCGTCTCAAACTGTCCGAAATGGCTCGACAGGCGCACCAGCTCCTCCGGTGACGTCGGTTTATCGGCAAAGACGGCGCATTCGGTCAGCAGCCGCCGTCGGGCTCACGCCGGAAAGCATTGGCTCGCGCACGAGCATCTTCTCGTTGGCCGCGCGCACCGCCTCGGGCGCAAGGGCGTCCAGCCGGCCGGCGATTTCCCCAGGACGCCGAGACGGGCGAGCAGGTCGGCGCGGGCCTTTCGCCCTCCGCGCCGCGCATGGCGGCGAAGGCGTCCAGCGCCTCGCGGGCGGCCCGCCCATCAGCGGCCAGACCTTTTCTGCGTCCTCCTCCGCCTTGCGGGCGAGAAACACCTCGCTACGGGCGGCGACCATATCCAGCGTAACTTCGCCGGATATGCCGTATTCCTTCCCGACCTGCCCGAGCACGGCGAGATAGCCCCCAGATACTCGCGGTTGAGCGAAGCCGGACATTCGCCGTTGAGATGCTCGACGCCGATATACGTCCACTTTCCCGCGGGAGACGGCGGCGGACGAGCGCCTTTGGACCCCTCCTCCAGCGGCGCAAAGGCGCGCGGCATACGGATATTCAAATCCATATACCGATTATTGACCGATTTGATTTCAAAAAGTTATATCCAGCCCGTCGGCCAGAACGGGCCGCGGCCGTAGCCGGTCATGCTTTTATCATAAACAGCCCTTTTCCTTTTCAGCGCCGAAAGCGCTTGTAATAGACCGAGATCAGTCGGGTCAGCGCGACGTCATACAGCACGAACAGCGCGTTCCCCGCGCCGTACACGACGAGCGTGAAGCCGAAAAAATCCTCCAGCCCCAGCAGATACAGCCCCACGGCAAGAATGGCGGTGAGCGCAAGGTTGAAGAACGCCAGTTGCAGACCCACGACCAGACGCGGCTCCGCCGCTCCGCAAAAGCCTTTGAACAGCGGATACGGCCTGCGAACAGCGCGAACAGCAGCGGCGCGGAGCGCGGGAACAGCAGCAGCGAGACCGCCGAAGCGCAAAGCCAGACGGCAGCCGACCATTTGGCGCCGTATTCGATCCGCGCGTAAACGACGGCCAGCGACGCCGCGGCCGCGCAGGACAGGTCGAGCACGTCGACAAGCGAGCCGAGAATCAGCAGCACGCTCGTCAGCGCGGCGAGCATGCCGCAGACGGCGGTCCGGCGGGTACGATCAGCTTTCATGACGGCTCAATGGCAGGGCGAGATGCAGTCGCACAGGCAGTCCGCGCAGATCAGCCCCATGCACAGGTCGCAGCCCGAGCAGCCCGACGTATGAGACGAGCGCGCGTAGGGGTCGTTGGCGGCGCCCTGTCCCATCCGCACGAGCGTATTCTGATACTCGCTGTTGTACGGGTCCATCCGGCAGGCCGTTTCAAACTCCTGCCGCGCCTCCATCATCCAGCCCTTGTGCAGCATGATGTTGCCCGTACAGGAAATGCCACTCCGCCGTCCGCTCGGCGGCCGCCTTACGGCCCAGCAGCACCTCCGCCTCGGAAAAAGCGGCCGGCGTTGATCAGCTCGCGCACGCGGACGTATTCCCGCTCTGCGCGCCGCTGCCGCCGGAAGCGCCGCCGGCGCCGACGACGACTGTCCGCCGGCGCGCTGCTTCTGGTTTCGTCGTATGCTTCGTTGATCTGCTTCATCTTCTCCGCGGCCAAATCGGCGAGCGGGTTGTTGACGTAATTGTCGGGGTGATACTTTTTCGCCAGCGCGGTAAGCCTTTTTCACTTCCGCGTCGGTGGCGTCACTCCCAATCCCGAGAACCTTATACGGATCCATTCATCGTACCCTTTCGTGCTTGCAGTATTTTACGGAACGCCGCCTCGCTCCCCAGCGTGGCCACGTTATAAATCAGGTTGTCCAGCGCGCAGCCGTCGGCCAGCGCATAAGCGCGGGTGAAGGCCGCCATACTGTCCTTGAGGGTCAGCAGCACCTCTTCGGCGTGCGCCTCGGTCGCCTCGGCCGAGCCGTAGCGGCTGTTCAGGCAGTTGTATTCGCCGCGGCGGCCGTCCTCGCGGCAGTCGTCAAACGCGTCGATAATATAAATGTAGCGTCCCAGATGGTACCCGCAGACCTCGGCGACCTCCTTCGCCTCGCCCTCAAGCCCCGCAGGCGGCGAGGATGCGGGTAAGCGCGGCGAAGCCGTCGGCCGCGCGGTCCACGGACGCGCCCGCCCCGGCCTCGGCGGCGGCGAAGTCGTCCATCGCGGCGGCGACCTGCGCGTCCAGCGCCGGATACAAAAGCCGCCGCCTTTGCGCATCCGCGAAAAAAGCGGGCGCAGCAGTCGTTTCTTCCAGCGGCGGAGACCGCGCAAATCCGCGATGTCGTCGCACAGCTTATAATAGGACAAAAGGCCGAAGGCCGCCGTCGTATACGTCACACCGCGTCGTTTTCGGCGAGAACGGTTTTCTTTTTCAGCCTGTACGGGCAGAACGCCTTTTCCGTCCCGACCGGCTCGCGGGTCAGCGCCAGCCGGACGAGCGCGAGGAAAACAAAATCGTAGTTTAGGAAAAAACGGGAAAAGCGCGAGACGCGCCGTCCGCCGGTTTTGCACAGCGAACAGTAAACCGCGCGGTAAAACTCGTACTCCTTTACCAGCAGCTCGCTTTCGACAGGCCGAATGTATCCGAACATGCCAACAACTCCCCATTCTTAAGAGCTTATTATAGCACAAACGGCCGAGAAAGGCAACAGAAATAAAAAATTTTCTGGATTGTTAAATAAAAAAGGGTTTTTTCTTTTTTTTGCGTATATTATATTTAGTAAAGGTTATTGTGGCGATTTGCGGCGTTTTTTGACCCGGCCGCGAGATTTGCGTACAAAAAGGAGGTGCAGACCGCATAAGCTGCTGTCCGTCAACCGAATCAGCAAAGCTTTGAGGACAGAGCGGTGCTCTCCGACGTCAGCTTCGACATCGGGGAGAGGGGGGCGAGATCGTCGGCTTCCTCGGCCCGAACGGCGGGGGAAAACGACCGCGATCAAAATCATCCTCGGTCTGCTCACGCCCAACGCCGGCGAGGTATACATCGACGGGCTGAATGTCCGCACGGAATTTTTGAAAAAAGCCATCCGCAACGTCGGCGCGATCATCGAAACACCCGAGCTGTACGGCTATTTGTCCGGGATGGACAACCTGAAGGTCGCCGCGCGCCCCTACCGCGTGCGCCGCTCGCGCATCAACGAGGTGGTCGAAGCCGTGGGGCTGTCCGAGCAGATCGGCGAGAAGGTGCGCCGCTACTCGCTGGGATGCGGCAGCGGCTCGGCATCGCGCAGGCGATGCTGCACAGCCCGGAAGCTGCTGATTCTGGACGAGCCGCTCAACGGAGCTGGACCCGTCCGGCGTGCTTCGATTTCCGTATGCTGGTGCGCTCGCTTGCCGCCGGCGGCACGTCGGTTTTGATTTCCAGCCATCAGCTCGCGGAGATGGAACTGATGTGCAGCCGCCTCATCATCATCGAGAGCGGCTTCATCGTCTCAATCAAAACGCTCAAGCGAATTAACCGGCGAAAGCGACGACATCCCGGTGCATTACCGGCTGGACGTCAACGACGCCGCTCGCGCGCTGAAGCTGCTGACCGACAACGGCTTCTCTGCCGAAACGGTCGAATCCGGCCTGAACGTCTATATGACGCGTCTTCAGTCCGCGGAGGCGGCACGGCTGCTGGTGGAGAACAACATCGCCGTTTACGGGCTGACCGCGGTGAAAAAAACGCTCAGCGACGCGTTCCTCGAGGCCACCGGCAAACGGAGGGAGGGCGAAGAAGAAATGAAGCTGCTTTTTGCTCACCGCCAACGAATTCACGAAAATATTCAAGCGCCGCGGCCTGATGTTCTTTTTGTCCTCGTGATTCTCAACTGCTTTCTGGCCGGCCTGAACGTGTACGAATCCTATACCACGGCCGGCGGGAACTTTTCGCTGGAGACCGAACTGGACAATTACCGGAAAAGCGCCATCACATATAAAACCAACTGCTCGAATACGAATCCGAACTGCCTTCCGCCGACGAAAGCGCCGTCTCCCGGGTCGTCCAGCGCCGACGCGAGTGAAACGCGAAGCACCGACTACAAGACCTACAACGAGCTTCGGTTCGCGCTGATGGAGGCCGAGACCTACGCCGCAGTGTACGAGAAAGCGCTGGAACTCGAACATCCTCTCGCGCGACGACTGGCGCTATTCGGTGCTGTACGACATCATCAACGGTGAAATGAAAATCGCCTGCTACCGCGTGATTTTGGAGGCCGAGCCGGACGACGAGGACTACATTTCCACCGTCATCTGTCCCTATTTAGAGATCAGTTCCAACTATACCATCACCGAAATCACGACCAAGCTGCACAACCAGACGCAGAACATCGAAACGCTTTGGCCTGTTCGTTTCCGACGGCGCGGTGGTGGAATTCGACTTTTTGCGCTGGATGCTTCTGCGCGTGCTGTACTGCTAGCACGGCGTCGGTGCTGTTCCTGCTGACGATGACGTTCACGGCGTCGACGGTGTTCCCGCAACACGGCGTTCGCCGTTTCGTCGGCCTGTTTACTTTTTTCTTCGTCGATTCTGCTGTCGACCTTTTTTCCGCAACAGCACGCTGTACGGCTATCTGCCCTTCCCCTATTTCAACATTTCCTCCTTCGTGTTCAACGATCTGGTGACGCTTGCCCCCGAGACCATCTCGCATGGCCGGCGAAATCGTCGTGTATCCGACCTTCGCGTTCATCTGGCTGGGCGCGCTGACGGTCGTCTGTCTGATCATTGCGTTTGCGACATTTACGAAAAAGGGATGTGACGAATACCTGAATGAAGGAAACGGTTTATGCCAACGAAAGAAATTCCGCTGTGCGCACGCGCGTTCCTGTCCGAGAACACGGCGGGGCGGCTGAAGGCGCTGCGTCCCATCTGCCCCGTCCGCACCGATTTTATGCGCGACCGCGACCGCATCATCCATTCCAAATCCTTCCGGCGGCTGATGCAAAAATGCAGGTCTTTCTCGCGCCCGGGCGACCACTACCGCACGCGGCTGACGCACACGCTGGAAGTGGCGCAGATTGCCCGGACGCTGGCGCGCGCGCTCCGGCTCAACGAGGACCTAACCGAAGCGGCCGCACTCGGCCACGACCTCGGCCACACACCGTTCGGCCACTCGGGCGAGCGCGTTGAACCGTCTCTGCCCGAACGGCTTCCGGCACAACGAGCAAAGCCTGCGCGTAGCGGACAAGCTGGAGAACCTCAACCTCACCGTCGAGGTGCGCGACGGGATGCTGAACCACTCGGGCGACGGCCGCGCATCGACGCTGGAGGGGCAGCTCATCAAGTTCGCCGACCGCATCGCCTACATAAATCACGACATCGACGACGCCATCCGGGCCGGCGTCCTGCAGGCCGGCGACCTGCCGCGCGAACTGACGGCGATTCTCGGCGACACGCATTCCCAGCGCATTTCGACGATGGTCAACGCGGTCATCGCCTACGGCACCGACGGCGACATCGGGATGACCGAGCCGCACTGGGAAGCGACGATGGCGCTGCGCAAATTTATGTTTGAAAACGTCTATTTCAATTCCGCAGCCAAGAGCGAGGACTCCAAGGTTGCGGACATGATCGAACATATCTACGAATATTTCCTCAAGCAGCCGGAAAGCTGCCGCCCGAATACCGGGCCAACATCGACGCGGACGGCGTCGAGCGCTCGATCTGCGACTACATCGCCTGCATGACCGACCGCTACGCGCTGGCGCTGTTTGAGGAGCTGTTCGTACCGAAAACCTGGCAGCACAAGTGACGCGCAGGGCAGTCCCGTCCGAAGGGAGGTGAACGGCGTTTGCTTTTTTCGCAGTGAATTTATAGAGGAAGTGAAGCGCCGCAGCGAAATCGAGGACGTCGTCGGCAAATACGTCCGGCTCAAGCGCACGGGCAGCAACATTGTCGGGCTGTGTCCGTTTCACAACGAAAAAACGCCGTCGTTCACCGTCTTTTCCGCAGACGGGCAGCTTTTTACTGCTTCGGCTGCGGCGCGGGCGGTGACGTGTTCAGCTTCATTATGCGCGCGGAAGGGCTGGATTACCCCGGCGCCGTCGAATTTCGCGCGCAGCGCCGGCGTCCCGCTGGAGGAACGGCAGTCCGGCGGCGGCAATCGCCCAACGGTCAGGCGCGAGCGCGTACTGACTGCAACCGCGAGGCGGCGCGTCTGTTTCACGCCGCGCGCAGAGTCCGTCCGCGCAGGCGCGGGCCTATCTGGCAGAGCAGCGCCGGCTGACCGAAAAGACGATTCGGCGCTTCGGCATCGGCTACGCGCCCGACAGCTGGGATTTCCTTCACAGCCGTCTGACGGCGAAGGGCTATACGGACGAGGAATTAAAAGCCGCGTTTCTATGCGGGATTTCCCAAAAGGGCACCCCTACGACGTGTTCCGCAACCGCGTGATCTTTCCGATTTTCGACCTCAACGGCGAGGTGGTCGCCTTCGCGGGCCGCCGGCTGAGCGAGAACGACGAGCGGAAGTACGTCAACACGTCCGACACCCCCATTTTCAACAAGCGTTTGGGCGTGTACGCAGCAAATCTTCTGCCAAAGCGCGGCAGGCGGGCAGTCTGATCGTGCTGGTCGAGGGCCGGTGGACGCCGTTTCGCGCCCAGCAGTTCGGCGTGACCGGCGTCTGCGCGACGCTCGGCACGGCCATCACGCCGATCGAACACGATGTCCCGGTTCGTCAAACGCTTTGCGCCGATGACATCGTCCTACGATGGCGGAACGCGACGATGAAGGCCATCCAGCTCGTTTACGCAGGTCGGCGTCGCGGCGAAGGTCATCGACCTCGGCACCGAGGCGAAGCGGACCCCGACGAGTGCTTGATTTTCCCGACGGCTCCGCCGCCGGCGAATTCATCCGCCGCGACGGGGCAGGTGGATTTCCGCAAACGACGAGCCTCTGACGCCGCAAGCCTTTCCCTGATGACGGCTGCGCGCCGAACGACGACCTGACCACGCAGGAGGGGCGAACCGCCTACGCGAAGGCGTGCGCCGCGATTTTGCGGAACTTGGAGCCGGTGGAGATGGAGAACGCCCTGCAGGAGCTCATCGTGCAGACAGGCTTCAAAGCGGATGGAAAATTGCAAAATCGGCATGACGCCGCCGAAGGACATCACTTCTGCGCCTCCCCTGCCCGCGCGAATCGCTCGTCCGCCCGCGACGCCTGTCCCGGAGCCGGAAAACGCCGACGAGGATGTACGCGCGGAGGAGCTGCTGCTTTCGCTGATTGCCACGTCGCGTCTGCCGGAAGATTTGGCGCAGGAGGACGACTTCCGCGACCCGCTGCTCAAGGAGCTGTTTCTGCAGCTGCAAAGCGGTGTGTCCGCCGCGTCGCTGGTGGAAAGCCAGAACGACGAGGTGATGCGCGCCCGCGTCAGTCATCTGCTGATGGCGCAGAGCGGCGAAAGCACGGATCAAATGCTGCAAATGGCGCACGACTGCCTATCGCGGATGCGCCTGAAACGAGCGCGCGCGCAGTACGACGAGATTATGAAGCGCATCAAAACGCTCTCCGGCGCAGAAAAAATGCAGGCGCTGGATGAAGCAAAGCAGCTGACTGCCACCATCAACCGACTGAAATAATGCAGTCGTTATGGAAATTGCAATTTGTTTATCGCTACCGAGCCGGAAAACCCGGCTGTATCACAAGAAGGAGAGTTCAACTTGACGCTTTCGCAGAATGGCCGTCCGTCACCGCTTGACGAACTGTACGAATACGCAAAAAACAAAGGCACGATCACTTATCAGGAAGTGACCGATCGTCTGGGCAATACTTTTTTTGAGGCCGATCAGCTGGAGAAGGTGCTGGACAAGCTGGAGAGTCTGGGCGTGACCGTGGTGGATTCCGCGGAAATCCCGGATACATCCCCCGCTGCCATGGAAGTGCCCGATCCCGCGCTGAACGACGACCTGAGCGAAGCTGATGTCATTTCCGCCGACGACCCGGTGCGCATGTATCTGAAGGAAATCGGGCGCATTCCGCTGCTAACGAGCGAAGCGGAAATTGAAGTTGCCAAGCAGCTGGAAAGCGACGACCCCGCCATCCGCAACGAGGCGAAACGCCGCCTGAGCGAAGCGAACCTGCGCCTTGTCGTGTCGATTGCCAAGAAGTACGTTGGGCGCAGCAAGAACTCCATGAGCCTGCTCGACCTGATTCAGGAGGGCAACCTCGGGCTGATGAAGGCCGTGGAGAAGTTCGACTACACCAAGGGCTTCAAGTTCTCCACCTACGCGACGTGGTGGATTCGGCAGGCTATCACCCGCTCGATTGCCGATCAGGCGCGTACCATCCGCATCCCCGTGCACATGGTGGAAACAATTAACCGCATCGTGCGCGTGAACCGCCAGCTTCAGCAGAAGCTGGGGCGTGAGCCGCGCCCGGAGGAAATCGCAAAGGAACTGGGCATCAGCGTGAGCAAGGTGCAGGAAATCATCAAGATTGCGCAGGAGCCGGTGTCGCTCGAATCCCCGATTGGCGAGGAGGAGGACAGCCACCTCGGCGACTTCCTCGAAGACGACAAGACGCCGCCGCCCTCCCAGATTGTGGCGGAAAGCATGATGAAGCAGACGCTTTCCGATGTGCTGCACATGCTGACGCCGCGCGAAGAGCAGGTCATTCGGATGCGCTACGGGCTGGATGACGGTCAGCAGCGTACGCTGGAGGAAGTTGGCAAGGCGTTCAACGTCACCCGCGAGCGCATCCGCCAGATCGAAGCGAAGCGGCGCTGCGCAAGCTGGGCACCCGAGCCGCCCAAGCGGCTGAAGGATTATCTGGAACAAGCCGCAGGCAGACGTTTAGGAAAGGAATGCTGAACACAGATTATAAGGAAGAACTCAGAAAGATATCGGCCGAGGCGCAGGCGGAGATCGCCGCCGCGTCGTCGGAGGCGGAGCTGGAAGCGACCCGCGTCAAATATTCGGGCAAGAAGGGCCGGCTGACCGCCATCCTGCGCGGTATGGGCGCGCTGGACCCGGACGCCCGCCGCGAGGTCGGCGAGCTGGCCAACACCGTACGCGGCGAACTGGAAGCGGCCATCACCGGCAAGGCGGCCGCGCTCCGCAGCGCGGCGCTGGAGAAGCGGCTGGCGGAGGAGAAGCTCGACGTCACGCTGCCGTGAGAAAGCCCTGCGGACGGCTGCACCCGCTGCACACGGTGGAGAACCGCATCCGCGAAATTGTTTCATCGGCATGGGCTTTTTACGGTCGTGGACGGCCGGAAATCGAGAGTACGCACAACAATTTCGACGCGCTCAACGCGCCCGCCGACCATCCGTCGAGAGATTTTCAGGATACGTTCTACATAGACGAGACCACGCTGCTGCGCACGCAGACCTCGCCCGTCCAGATTCGCGCGATGACGGGCAAAACCCCCGCCCATCCGCGTCATCTCGCCCGGCCGCGTTTACCGCTCGGACGACGTGGACGCGACGCATTCCCCGATGTTCCACCAGATCGAGGGGCTGGTCGTCGATAAGGGCATCACGATGGCCGACTTAAAGGGTACGCTCGACCTGTTTGCGCGCAGCCTGTTCGGCGAGGAAACGCGCACGCGCTTCCGTCCGCACAACAACTTTTCCGTTCACCGAGCCGAGCGCGGAGGTGGACGTCCCTGCTTCGTCTGCGGCGGCAAGGGCTGCCGTCTGTGCAAGGGCGAGGGCTGGATTGAAATTCTCGGCGCGGGCATGGTTCACCCCGACGTGCTGGCCGGCTGCGGCATCGACCCGGAGGTCTATTCCGGCTTTGCGTTCGGCATGGGCGTGGAGCGCGTGGCGATGCGGCGCTACAACATCAACGCATGCGGGCTGTTTTTTGAAAACGACGTCCGTTTTCTCTCGCAGTTCTGATTCCATATAGAAGAAAGGCAGCGCTAAAAGGATTATGAAAGTTTCACTCAACTGGCTGAAAGACTATGTAAAATTTTGACCTCCCGACCGCGACTACGCCGAGCTGATGACGGGTACCGGGACGAAGGTCGAGACGATAGAAAGGCTCGGCGAGGACATCGAGAACGTCGTCGCCGGCAGAATCAACAGCGTAACGCCCCACCCCGACTCCGACCATCTTGTAATCTGCATCGTCGACGTCGGTGGCGAGAAGCCGCTGCAAATCGTCACCGGCGCGCAGAACGTAAACGCGGGCGACCTCGTCCCCGTCTGCCTCCAACGGCGCCAAAGCTGCCCGGCGGCAAGGTCATCAAGACCGGCAAGCTGCGCGGGTGGTCTCGGAGGGTATGCTCTGCTCGCTGTCCGAGTTAGGGGCTGACGGGCCACGACTTCCCTTACGCGATCGAGGACGGTATTTTCATTATGCGGAGCCCTGTAGGCTTGGCGACGACATCCGCGACGTGCTGCGGCTGCGCGACACGGTCGTGGACTTCGAGCTGACCTTCAACCGCCCCGACTGTGTCTGGCGCTGCTCGGCATCGCGCGCGAGACGGCGGCTTCCGCCGGCGTGCCGCTGGAGTGGCACAGCGCGCCGGAGGTCCAGCTACTGCAGGCGACGGCGACGACTATTTCCAACTACCTTTCCGTAACCGTAAAAGAGCCGTCGCTCTGCCCGCGCTATACCGCGCGCGCGGGTGAAAAACGTGCGCATCGAGCCGTCTCCGCTGTGGTGCGCGCGCGCCTGCGCGCCTGTGGCATCCGTCCGATCAACAACATCGTCGACATCACGAACTATGTGATGTTGGAATACGGCCAGCCGATGCACGCGTTTGACGCGTCCTACATTTCCTCCAAGTCCATCGTCGTCCGCAGAGCGGCCGAGGCGAGCGAATCACCACGCTCGACGGGGAACGTCCGCGAGCTGACGACCGATATGCTCTGCATCGCCGACGGCGAAAAGCCGGTCGCGCTGGCGGGCATCATGGGCGGCGAGAACTCGGAAATCACCGACAAAACCGCCACCGTCATCCTCGAAAGCGCCAATTTCAGCCGCTCGTCGATCCGCCGCACCTCGCGCGCGGTCGGCCTGCGCACCGACGCCTCGCGGCGCTACGAAAAAAGGGCATTCCGCCCTGCACGACGATGTCGGCGATCGACCGCCTGCGAGCTGATTACAGCTCGGCGCCGGCACGATCATCGACGGCACCATCGACGTCTGCAGCGCCGACGTCGATTCGCGCACCGTCGATTTCGATTACAAAAAAATCAACGCACTGCTCGGCATCGAACTGAGCGAGACGGAAATGCGCGCGCTGCTTGAAAAGCTTCTTCTTTTCGCTTCGACGGCGACGGCCGGATGATCGTCCCGCCTTACCGCGGCGACATCGTCAACACCGCCGACATCGCCGAAGAGGGTCTCGTGCGCCTGTACGGGTTCGACAAGATTCCCGCCACCCGCTTCGCCGGCCGCGTGACCGAGGGGCGGCGAAAGCGCCTATTCTGCGCGCGGCTCAACGCGGGAATGACGGGTCTGGGCTTCTTTGAAACCTACACCTACTCCTTCATTTCGCCGAAGGTGTACGACAAGCTCGCGCTGGCGGCGTACGACCCGCTGCGCGACGGCATCCGGCTGCTGAACCCGCTGGGCGACGACACGTCCGTGATGCGCACGACCGCGGTCGGCTCGCTGCTGGGCGCGCTGGCCTACAACCGCAGCCGCCGCATACCCGCCTGCGCGCTCGAAAAGGAGAACGCGACGGTCTACGCCAAGCCCGACGCCGATACCCCCGCCGACCGGTTTTCCAAGGAAGAAAAGCAGCTCGTGTTCGGCTTCTACGGCAGCGGTGATTTTTTATGATTTGAAGGGCGTCGCCGTCGCGCTGACCGAGGCGCTGCACATCGGCGCGCTGCGGTTTGCCGCGGACGCGACGGTGCCCTATTTCCATCCCGGCAGATGCGCGGCTGTATACGCGGGCGGCACGCTGCTCGGCCGTATCGAGGCAGCTTATCCCACGGTATGCGACAGCTTCGAGCTGTCCAGCGACGTGTACGCGGGCGTTTTCTCGACCGAGGCGCTGTTCGCCGCGTCGCAGACCGAGTGGGAATACACCCCGCTGCCGGTTTATCCCGCCGTCGAGCGCGATTTGGCGCTGGTGATGGACGAATCGACGGAAGCCGGCACAGTGGAGGAGGACGCCATCCGCAGCTACGCGGGCAAATCGCTCTGCGGCGTGACGGTTTTCGACGTGTACACCGGCAAGGGCGTCGCCGACGGCAAGAAAAGCGTGGCCTTCCGCCTCAGCTTCCGCCTGCCCGACAAGACGATGAACGACAGCGAGGTCGACGCGGCGGTGACGAAAATCCTCCGCCGGCTGGAGAGCGAGAAGGACATCACGCTGCGCACCTGAGCGCCGAGCAAAAAAAAGTTTGCGCGCAGCTATTGCTATTTTGTTGGTTTTGTGGTATCATGTTGCAGATGGGAGAGATGAAAATGAAGGACAACGCTTCCAAAACGATCATGTTCAGCCTCAGGACGAGTCGGAAAAGGAAATGCACAACATTATGCAAAGCGTTTACGACTCGCTGAAAGAGAAAGGCTATAATCCGATCAACCAGATCGTGGGCTACATTCTCTCGGAGGACCCGACCTATATCACAAAAACTACAACAACGCGCGGGCGCGCAGATTCGCAAAATCGACCGCGACGAGCTGCTGCGCTCACTGGTCAAAAAACTACATCAAGCTCTGAAAAAGGAAGGGGGTAATATTGAGCGAAATCAAAGCCGCTTTTGTATAAGGGAAAGCCGCTCGTCCGTCAGGGGGCAGTATATCCTGTTCTACGGCGACCCGGAGGGATAAGGCGATCCTCTTTATGAACATCCTTGAGACACGCAAGGGGAGGGCGATCTGAACGTCGCCTCGAAGGTGCTCGTGCAGATTCAGCGCACCGACGACGACCTCGGCTTCAACGAAAAGGTCATCAAGCAGTGCGAGAAAAGAGCTTTTACGACGCGTTTGAGATCGGCACAATCTCGGCTCGACCGCGAGCTGCGCAACAGGTAAAAAGCCAAAGCCGGCTGTAAGGCGGCCGGTTTTACAGAAGGCGACGCTTCCATATCATCCGTATAACGCGGATCGCCGTCTGCAAGAGGAAGGGGAGCGGCTTTTTCATTCCGACAAGCCGCTGCGGTTGTCCGAAGCGCTTCACCTTTCCGGAGCTTGCGCAAGCATCCACAAGCGGCGGGAACAGCGTCTTTGCATAAAAAGTCTCCGCATGACATAAGTCATACGGAGACTTTTTTCGACTTTTTCCGGCGCGCAGACCGCCGCCGAAAGCCCGAAATACACCCATCCAAAACGACAGCCGCGTCGGGGGGCGTCTTCCCGACGCTGTCACACATCCGAAAGATAAAAGCCTAAGCACCGGCTTTGCGCCGACCTGAAAGCCGGTTATCCACCGGCGGCCGCTCCTCCCGAAGCCGTCGGCGAATCACGCCGACCTGTTCCGCCGAAGGCAGAAAAAGCGCCAACGCCCGGCGCATCCGCAGACAGGACGTCAGAGCGACGCCCGCGCCGGCCTCCGCGCCTTTAGCGGGTTGCCGTGAAGAAAAAGCGGCGGAACCCGAACAGCACTTCCCCGCTGCGCGTCAGCGGATACGCCTCGGCGGCGCGCGCCAGAAGTTCGTCCTCCAGCGCCGCACGACCGTCTTCGTCGAGGCGGGCGAGGTACGGACGCAGCCGCGTGCCCCGAACCCATTCGATAAGCGCCCGATGGTCGGGCAGTCGGTGATAATATTTGCATTCCCACATATCAAAGCTCGACGCGCAGCCGGACAATAGGTCGAAGTATTCCGCCGGCGTGCAGGTTGCGTTGGTCTCCAATTCAACGCCGTGGAATCCCCATTTTGCGTCCTCTCGGTCACTTCCCGGATGATGCGGTAAAACGGCTCGTCGTCGTTCATCGGCATCTGCACGGCCAATATGCCGCCGGGCGGCAAGCGCTCCATCAGGCCGGGGATAAGCGTCTCATGCTGCGGCACCCATTGCAGGCAGGCGTTGGAAAAGATGAGGTCGTACTGCCCTGTTAGCGAAGCCGCGTCGCCGACCCGAAACGCGATTTCCGGGTACCGGCGCGCCGCTCTTTCTACCATCTCCGGCGACAAATCCACCCCGAGCAGGCGCGCTTCGGGAAATGTATGCCGAAGGACGGCGGTGCTGTTCCCCCCGGCCCGCAGCCCACGTCCACGGCCGTCCGCACCGTTTTGCCGGTTCCGCCGGCTCTGCCGGCTCTGCCTGCTACCCGCGCGGCGAGGTCTGCGGCCGGCTGCGTGCGTTGGTCTGCAAAGAGCAGGTATTGCTTGGGGCTCCATTCCGTCATAATGATCCCTTCCCGTCTGAATGATGAAAAGTATTACAGAAAGAGCCGCTCGATTGGAGCGGCTCTTTGCGGCTGAAGGAAGGACGGCTTACTTTTTGAACACCAATATCGCGCTTGCCGCCGCCGTCACGGAAAAGGAGACAAGCGTATAGCCTTCCTTCAGCATTTCCTTTGCTTTTTCTTCGATTTTTTGCGCCATATCCGCCGCTTTGGGCGTATAGCCAATCACGACCGTCTTATACATCCGGCAAACCTCCGTTTCAGTTCCGGCGCGCAGAAGCGGAAAAAAACGCAGACAGGGGTTTATCTTTAATAGGTTTTCCGATTCTGGTTGAGAATGGAAATGATGTCGTTGAGGTCGCTTTCGCCGTTGTCCAAATCGTTCGAAGCGGCAGGCGTCGCGGACGGCGCGGCGGAAGCGCTCTGCGGTCTGCGTTCGCCGGGACGCTTGTCCAGATCGAAGCCGGTCGCAATCAGGGTGATGCGCATCTCGTCCTCGAGCGAAGCGTCGAAAGCCGCGCCGAAGATGATCGTCGCGTCCGGCTGGGCCTCGTCGGTGATCATCGCCACGGCGGAGTCGATCTCCTCCAGCCCGATGTCGGGGCTGGCGGTGATGTTGACCACGATTCCGCGCGCCGCTGATGTTCGTCTCCAGTAGCGGGCTGGACATCGCCATCTTGGCGGCCTGCTCGGCCTTGTCCTTGCCCTTGGCAGAGCCGACGCCCATATGCGCCAGACCGGCGTTGGACATAACGGCGGAAACGTCCGCGAAATCAAGGTTGATGATCCCTCGACGGTAATCAGCTCGCAAATGCTCTGCACGCCCTTGCGCAGCACGTCGTCCGCCTCCTGAAAGGCGTTGAGGAAGGTAATCTTCTTATCCGTCAGCAGCTTGAGGCGCTCGTTGGGGATGACGATGAGCGAATCCACGAACTCGCGCAGCTTGTTGATGCCCGCCTCGGCCTGCGCCATTCTCTTTGCGGCCCTCGAAGTTGAAGGGCTTGGTCACGATGGCGACGGTGAGAATCTCCATCTGCTTGGCGACCTTGGCCACGATGGGCGCAGCGCCCGTGCCCGTACCGCCGCCCATACCGGCGGTAATGAAAACCATATCGGCGCCCTTGATGGCGTTGGTGATCTCCTCGATCGATTCGTCGGCCGCTTTTTCGCCCAGCTCGGGATTGCTGCCGGCGCCATATGGTTCCCGTGATGCGGTCGCCGATGGAAATCTTGGTCGGGGCAAGCGATTTGATAAGTATCTGCGTATCCGTATTGATGTTGATGAACTCTACATCCTTGCCGCCTGCGGCGATCATACGGTTGACGGCGTTCCCGCCGCCGCCGCCGACGCCGATTACCTTGATCTTGACATCGTTTGTACTCGTTTCAAATTCATTAGGCATTGTATGTCCTCCCAAAATTTTATACAATTTGTAATCGGCACAAGCCACAGTACCTTATAGTATATAATACTATCTTCTATTTCATTTTTCAAGTCTTTTTTTTTGAAGATTTCGTAAAAAGTTACTTTTTATTCGAATATGGAGAAAGATGCCTCCCGCGTATCCGAAACATCGATATTTCCGCGGTTGTTGCCGAGCTTTTCGATCACCTTGACCAGAAAGGCCGTCTTGATTTCGGCGTCGTCGACCGTACCCATATACACATAGAAACGGTCCTCATACCAGAAATAGATTTCAAAGCGGTTCGTCATATCGACCGAAACGATTTTATCCAGAATGCCGCTGCCGTCCAAGGCGTCCAGCAGCCGAACGATGGTATTCGCCACGCGCTGGTCGGCGAACACGGCGGTCCGGCCGACGATACAGACGTCCGTCGGACTCGTGGAAGGAACAGCAGCCCCTCCGGCTTGTCCGTCAGGCGCTCGAGCACCTTCAGGTCGCGCGAAAGGACGAAATACTCGCCGTACTGCTCGACGCAGGCGGCGGGCTTTTCCTCCTCCACCGTTACGGTCAGCTTCGTCGGAAAGCCGCGCGACACCTCAGCCGATGCGATATAGGGGAACGCCTTTTTCAGCGCGCTTTCGACATCTCCGGCGCGGAAAAGAGAACATATTGTCGCCGACCGAGACGCCGAGCGCCTCGCGGACCGCGGCCGCGTCGCAGCGCTCAGTCCGACCAGCTCGATTTCGCCGACGTTGAAAAAGACCAGCACACAGACGGCGAAAAACGCCGCGGAAATCAGCAGGATGAGCGCCAAATAGAAAATCCGGCGGCGCAGCCGCTTTTTTGCGCTGCTGTCCCAGCTCGTCGATGGCGATATTCTTTTTTCGAAAGCGCTCCTGCACCATATGGGCATAACCCTTCCCTGAGCTTTTTTATTGCTTCTCTCGCTTTGCGATTTCCATAGCCGCCAGCGCAATTTCACGGTCGGCAAACGGCTGCAAAGGCGCGGATGCGCGCTTCCATTTCCCGGCGCGCGTTCGGGTCCTCCGCCAGTCGGCGGACGGCGGCGGTGAGCAAGGCGCCGTCCAGCTCGCTTTCGCGGTACGACGGCCGCGCCGGCGTCGGCGGCACCTGCTTCGCGTTCTTAAACTGGTGGTCGCCCGTGACGTTCGGCGACGGGATCAGAATCGACGCCTTCCCCATACACGCGTTTTCCGCAAGCGTCATCGCGCCCGCGCGGCCGATGACGATGTCGGCGGCGGCAAGGTGAAGCTGCATATCGTAAATGTATTCGGCGATGCGGATGTTCCCGTACCTGTCGAAGCCGCGTTCCCCGGCAATCCGGCTGTATTTCTCCCAGCCCGCACGCCCGACCGAGTGGATATGGCGAATGCCCTTCGGGCCGGTATACGCGCCGATGACCTCAAAAACATACTCGTTGACCTTCTCTGCGCCGAGCGAGCCGCCGCTGGAAACGACATAAAGCGCGTCGGGCGACAGTCCGAGCTTTTCACGCGCCTGCGCGCGCGTAAACGCGGAGGCGGCGACAGGGTTGCCAGTCAAGAGAATCTTATCCTGCACGGCATCGTCGAAAAATTTACGGCTTTCTTCGAAGCTGACGCAGATTTTGTCGGCGTATTTCGCAAGCATGCGCTGCGTCACGCCCGGGAACGCGTTCTGCTCCTGAATCAGAGTCGGCACGCCCAGCTTGGCGGCGGCCTTGACGGTCGGCCAAGAGACGTAGCCGCCGGTACCGATGACCACGTCGGGCGAGAAATCGCGGATGATCTTTTTCGCGGCGACGACGGACGTCACCGCCTTGACAGCCGCGTCGATGTTGGCGAGCGTCAGCTTGCGCTTGAAGCCGCGCACCTTCACGAAGCGGATGGGATAGCCCGCCTTGGGGACGAGCGAGGCTTCCATCCCTTCTCGGTGCCGACGAAAGCAATCTCCGCGCCCGGCGAAATCGTTTTGATGCGGTTGGCGACGGCGATGGCGGGATTGATATGGCCGCCGGTGCCGCCGCAGGTCATCAGTACTTTCAAACGCTATACACTTACCTTTCCGCGAAAGGGGACTTATCCCCTTTCGATATAGGAATACCGCGATATGGAGAGAATCACGCCCATCTCGACCATCAGGATGACCAGCGACGTGCCGCCGTAGCTGAAGAAGGGCAGCGAAATGCCGGTGGAGGGCAGCGTGTTGGTCACGACGGCGATGTTCAGTATGGCCTGCAGGGGAGACCTGCAGCGTCAGACCCATCACGACGAGCGAGCAGAAGCGGTTCGGCGAGTTTGCCGCGATACGGAAGCCGCGGTACGCAAACGCGGCGAAGAGCAGAATCACGCCCACCGCGCCGAAGAATCAAGCTCCTCGCAGAGAATGGCGAAGACGTAATCGTTCTGCGGCTCGGGCAGGAAGCCATGCTTTTGGTTTGCTTTTTCTGATGCCCAGTCCCCAGAAGCCGCCCGACGAAATGGCAAACAGCGACTGCGCGGGCTGCCATGCCGCGTCGCGCGTGGCCTTATCCGCGATCATCGCAACCGGGTCCTCCCAAATGGCAAGGCGCTGGAAAATGTGCGGGAGCTTTTTCCTTGAACAGCGGCAGTTCCTTCACAAACGGCAGATTCAAAACCGCAAAAAGCCGCGCCCGCAGCCAGTCCGGCGCCGCCGCCAGCCATGCAAGGCTGGAGCCGCCGAGCAGCATCATGGAAAACACCAGCAGGCAGACGATGATCGTCGCCGAAAGGTGGCTTTGCAGCACCAGCAGCACCGCCGCCGGCGCCAGTATCAGGATGAAGGGCGGCAGAATGCCGTAGCGAAACTCCTTCATCCGCGAATGGTTATTGGAAATATAAGAAGCGCAGACAATGATCACGAAAAAAATCTTGAGCAGCTCAGAGGGCTGAAAACTGGATCGGCCCGAGCTTCAGCCAGCGCTGCGCGCCCTTTGCCGCAATGCCCATCACGACGACGGCGGCATTGAGCAGCAGCGCGACACCGTAGCCGAGCCACGCAAAAGCGCTTGATCCAGCGGTAGTCAACGAACACGGCGGTAAAGCACATACCGGCCAGTCCGAGCACCGCCCAGCCGAGCTGTCTGCGCGCAAAATAATAGCTGTCGTTAAAATAAAACTTACCGTAAGCGTAGCTGGCCGAAAAGACCATCACCGAGCCGATGCAGAGCAGCGCAATGACAATCAGCAGAAACGGCCGGTCCACCTCGCCGATGATGCGCACGAACGTTCCCCCGCTCGCGCTGCGCCTTCCCCGCCGGCAGCGCGGCGCGTTCCTTTCTTCGCGCGCGCGGTCGGTTCTTTCCGCGTTCCGTTCAATCTATCGCGCCTCCCGTCCGCAAATCCATCACAACACGACCGCTCCCCAATACGCCGCGGCGCAGGTGAGTGCCGTTACAAACGTAAATACAAAGACAATTTTGACCTCGCTCCAGCCGTTCATCTCAAAATGATGGTGCAGCGGCGCCATTTTGAAGATGCGCTTGCCGGTCTTTTTGAAATACGCGACCTGCAGCATCACCGAAAGTCCCTCGATCAGATAAACGAAGCCGATGAGGAACAGCAGGATTTCCATCCGATACAGCACGGTCATCCCGCAGACCAGACCGCCGAGGTACAAACTGCCCGTATCGCCCATAAAAATCTTGGCCGGATGGAAATTGAAGATAAGAAACGCCGTCAGCGCGCCAATCGCCGCCGTGCCGACATACATCGAAGCGGGTCGAGCGCGTCGGAGACCAGCGTGAAAAAGACCATAATCACCAACGCCACGCTGCCGGCGAGGCCGTCGATGCCGTCGGTCAGGTTGGCGCCATTGACGAAATAGACCAGCACGACGCTCATCACGAGATAATAGAACACGCCCAGATCGACGCTCTTGTCGGTAAAGGGAATCTGCAGTTCAGTCGAGGCGTAGCCCGCCAGCGAAAGCGCGAGACGAAGAAAGCGGCGACGACCAGAAATTGCAGGACGAGCTTCTGCATCGGCGACAGGCCGCGGTTTGTCTTTTTGAACAGCTTGACGTAATCGTCCACGAAGCCGATCAAGCCGCAAAACAGCGCGAAGCCGAGCACCAGCAGCGTCCGCAGCGGCAGCGAGCCGGAAAGCAGGCTGAAGGCCACGGCGGCCGCCGTAATCGCGATAGAGAAGAACAGCCCGCCCATGATCGGCGTCCCCTCCTTGCTTTTATGCCATGAGGGACCGATTTCCAAAATCTTCTGCCCCAATTTCACGCGCCGCAGTATCGGAATGAAAATCCGAAGCAACACCGCGCAGACCAAAAACGCCGCAACGCCGCTGAGCACCGAATACAACACTTCCGTCTCTCCTTTTAGCTTATTCCCGTCAGTTCGATAACCTTTTTCAAGTCCATCCGATTGCTTGCCTTAAACAGCACCGAGTCCCCGCCGCGCAGCGTTTCCTCGCACGCCGCCGCCAGCGCCTCGTGGCCGTCCGCCGGAAACGATTGTATAGCGCCGCGCAGCATGCCCTGCGCCGCCGCGCCCTCGGCGATTTGGCGGGCCGCTTCGCCGAGCGTAAACAGCATATCGGCCGCTTCGCGGACGGCGCCGCCCAACTCCCGATGCAAGCGGCCGGTGTGCGCGCCCAGCTCGAGCATATCGCCCAGCACGGCAATACGGCGGCCCGGAAAGTCACGCAGCACCGAAAGCGCCGCCGCCATCGATTCCGGCGAGGCGTTATAGCAGTCCGCAATGATATGCAGGCCGTTTTTTTCATAGACGTTCTGCCGGCTGCCCGACGGAACAAAGCCGGCCAGCGCATCGACGCAGACGGCAGCGGGCACGCCCGCCTCGACGCCGACGGCGAAGGCAGTGAGCGCGTTGCGCACGTTATGCATCCCCAGCGCCGGCAGCGCGACCTCGACCCGGCCGCCCGCAAAAGCGATGGTGAAGCGCGTCACGCCGTCGGTCTCGACGACCGACTCGGCGCGATACTGCGCGGGCCGTCCCTCGACCGACGTGAATATGCAGCGATGCGGCACGCGCGCGCGGCGGCCGTCAGCAACGGTTCGTCGCCGTTGAGGATGAGCGTTCCGCCCGGACGCAGGCCGTTGACGATGGACATTTTCTCCAAGCAATGCAGCGTC